>Ga0247838_1006725_pt1 | contig 10664 bp, 10 predicted proteins | sample LaCruzMarch2015__5_FD_189097 | JGI IMG/M metagenome (GOLD analysis project Ga0247838, IMG submission 189097) | Freshwater microbial communities from meromictic Lake La Cruz, Castile-La Mancha, Spain - LaCruzMarch2015_15m | ecosystem: Environmental > Aquatic > Freshwater > Lake | place: Spain... | reverse complement strand
GCCTGCGGAAGCACCAAGCCGAGTGGATTTTACGACCCAACCAGAGCGGCAGATAGACGATCAGGGCGAACAGGCGAACCAGGAGGACGCGCGACAGGAAGGCGATCCAGCGCGCAGCAGACGTCTTGCTGATGCGCTCCGCCAGCGCGAGCAGGCGATACCGCGGTACCGTGCCCGAAGGGTGCGGGCGGTGGTGCGGGCACAGCACGGCCCACCCGGCGGTGGCGAGCTGATGTTGCCGGGATTTGAGCTGTTGCAGCAGCACCATGAGCAGGAAGAAGAACGCCGGGGGTCCCCACCGGGTCCAGGGCTGCGCCAGGAATCGGTCGAGCCACTCGGGCATCCAGCCGGCCCAGGGCGTGGCGAGCGGTCCGGCGCCGCTGAGCCAGGCCCAGCTTTCCCGCAGCAGAAAGAGAACCACCGAGCACAAGACCGCGAAATAAACGAGCCGCCGCAGCCAGACGATCGCCCCGCATTGCGCCATCGCCCGGTGCCACTCGGCCAGTTGCTGCTGCGTGGGGGCGAGGCTTTTGATCAGCGAAGAATGCTCGGTGAGGTTGGGCGGCGCGTACTGATCGGTGGCTTGCTCGAGGCGCCGCTGCACGCTCGGGTGAATGACCAGATCGGCCTCGGTATAATCGGTGCGGATCGTTTCGGTGTCGCGCGGCGCAAAACGGTAGATGGCGCCCAGGCCGCTGCGCGAGTCGTTCAGGCGCCCGTGGGCGTTGGCCGTGCGCCGGATCTGGTCCAGAACCGCGGGGTGCCAAAGTAGCCCCGGCGCGCCCGTGGCGGCCGGGCTCTGATCGAAGGCGGTGACCCGCTCGATCATCCAATCGAGGCTGAGCAGGGCCAGTTGCGGTTTCGGATAGCCGCCGCCGACGTTGGCGTGCACGCCGGCGAACCAGACCTGCTCGATGCGGCCGGGCTGGTCCTCGATGCGCTCGTCCCACAAGACCGGATGGAAGGTCTTGCGGGCGTCGTCGATGGACAGCGCCTGACAGCCGTGTGCGACCTGCGCGCTGAGAATCCGATCGGGAAAGTTGTAGTGAATGACCTTGTCAATGGCGTCGCGCAGTTCATCGAAGGGGACGCCCAAGGCGTCTACCGTATCCCAGACGCCGACGAAATGAACCGGCGTCGGTTCCGGGCGCGCGTAGTCTTGCCGAAAGTGCGTGGGGATTTGAGGGTCGTTTTCACTGCGGCGCGCGGCGCAATAGGCGGCACGCAGGAGGCGCTCGAGACACGCTGCGGAGTTGATCTTGGCGAGGTCGAGGATGCCGCACTGGGCGATCAGACCAGTCAGCAGGCGCACGGTAAAGGCACCGCGACTGAAGCCGAACAGGTAGATGCGGTCACCCGGCTCCCATTGCCGCACCAGAAAGCCGTAGAGGTCACGCACATTGCGGCTCAGGCCCCAACCAACTGCGCCGCCAATGGCCCGCAGCAGCTTCAGGTCTTGGGAGCCGACCCCATCGTCATAGCAGCAGACTTGCTCAGGCTGGTCGTGGACCAGCGCCTGATAGAGCCGCCAGACGTTGGTCTCGTAGCCGACCCCGCCGCTTTGGCCGGTTCCGTCCGATAACAATACGATGTTTTTTGGCATGGCCCTTGTCCGTTGGTGTCCGACCGCTGCAGTGTGCGCGCGAGTCCTGCTCCCCGGCTAACGGCCATGCAACGAACATCAAGCCACCCTGGAAGATGAGCGTCCCGCGTGGGAGCGGCGTCCCGCCGCGATGCGGTGCCGCGGTGACCTCGGCTCACGCCCGGCCCCGTCGCGGCGCGCCTTTCACGGTAAAATCTAGTACCCGCTGCCGGGTTTGTCAAAGACGGTCGGTACTGCTCAACGGTGCAATCCGTGGATTCCACATGAGTACTGCCGGCCGCAACGCGGCATTGATCGTCCAGGCACCCGCCGAAACGATGATCGAGGTGGTATAGGATTTGCGGGAAATCGCCTAAGATCCCCGTTTAGCCGCTGAGGCCTGCCGACAGCACCCTTGCGGTGGGCAGTGGTGTCGGCAATCTGCACGCAAATACTGGATTTTGTTTCATGCGAACGGACACCATTATCGTGTTCGACGCCGATGAGCACCCATCGGTGAGAACACCCTTTCACGAACTGCCGCGCGCCCATGGTCTGCCGCTGGGCAGCGGCCGGCTGCGGGTCGAGCCGGCGGATTTCGTGGTGGATGAGCAACTCGGCTTTGCCCCGGACGGGGAGGGCGATCACCTCCTGTTGTGGGTGCGCAAAACCGACACCAACACCGAATGGGCGGCGCGGCGGTTGGCCGAGGTCGCCGGGATCGCGCAGAAAGACCTGGGCTATGCCGGTCTCAAGGATCGACGGGCGGTCACCAGTCAGTGGTTCTCCCTGCCGCGCCCGCGTGACCGGGACCCCGACTGGTCGGTGCTGGCCGCCGAGGGGATCGAGGTCCTGGCGGTCCATGCGCACCGCCGTAAGCTGCGTCGCGGCAGCCTGGCCGGCAATCGCTTCCGCATTCGGGTGCGCGAGTGGGCGGTCGACCGGGATCAGCTTGCCGACCGGATGGCGGCGATCCGCCGCAAGGGCGTCCCCAATTACTTTGGTGAACAGCGTTTTGGCCGCGAAGGTGCCAATCTGGCCCGCGCCGATGCCCTGTTCCACGGCGCCATCCGCCGTCCCTCCCGCCATCAACAAGGGCTCTGGCTCTCCGCCGCCCGTTCGCAGATTTTCAATGAGGTCCTGGCCGAGCGGGTGCAGCGCGGCGATTGGGATCAGCCGCTGCCGGGTGACTGTCTCAATCTGGCCGGCAGCCACTCGTTCTTTCCGGCCGAGGCCATCGACGCGACTTTGATCGAGCGCTGCGTCCGTCTGGATCTCCATCCCACCGGCCCGCTGTGGGGCCGCGGCGATCCGCCCACCGGCGGCGCGGTGCGCCTGCTGGAAGAGGCGGTGGTCGCCGGCCTGCCCGGCTGGTCCGCGGGTCTGGCCCGCTTCGGCCTGGAGCAGGAGCGGCGCGCGCTGCGGCTGCCGGTGCCGGATCTCGCTTGGGTTCAGGCCGAGAACGGTTGCGAGCTGACCTTCCAACTCCCTGCCGGGGCTTATGCGACCGCGGTCCTGCGAGAGCTGCTGGAGTGGACGCAGGGCGATGACGCTGAAGGTTCCTGCGCGCCATCATAACAATCTGCTATATTTTCGGCAAAAGGTCTTCGTACGCGCGGTGTTGACGCACGCCGCGTATGACCAAGGGGGTTGGCAGTCGTGAGCAGAATCGAATCGGCCATCGCTCATTGGCCCTACGTGGAGCCGGTGTTGCGCCTGCCGACGACCGAGGAAGAATACCGTGATGCGGTCGCGGCCCTCGACGCGGTACTGGATGCGGGAGGTGCGGACGAGTCGCACCCGCTCGCCTCCCTCGCGGGTCAGCTTGGCGAGGTTGTTGCTGAATGGGAAGGCCGAGACGTGATGCCCGCGCCGGCCGATGGTGTTGCGATGCTGCGGCACCTGATGGAAGTGCATGGGCTCCTGCAATCCGACCTGCCCGAGATCGGTGCCCAGAGTGTGGTCAGCGCCGTCCTGGCCGGGCGGCGCAGCCTCAACATCCGTCAGATCAAGGCTCTGGCCGCGCGCTTCGGCATTCCGGCAGGCAATTTCCTGTAAGGGAGAATGGCAATGAACCACAGGTTGCTTTTGAGCGCCTGTTTTCGCTCTGAACTGGGCTGGTTCAGGCGCCGCGCCAGGTGGTCTGCGGTCCCGCTCGCACTTGCCGTGGGCATATTCGCCCAAGACCCCGCGGCATCCGGCGGCATGGACGCGCCGATCGTGGTCCAAGGGACGGACGGCCTCGCCCCGGCGGACCAGACGCAGCCCGCCAAACCGGAGCTGATGCTCGCCGAGGTCTACACGCCGGGCATCGACCTGTCCGATTACTGGGTTAGTGAGAAGCTGGACGGGGTGCGCGCCTATTGGGACGGTCAGCGTCTGATCACCCGTGCCGGCCACCGGATCGCTGCGCCGGACTGGTTTACCGCCGGGTTTCCCGCGATGCCCCTGGATGGAGAGCTTTGGTTGGGGCGAGGTGGTTTCGAGACCCTGTCCGGCACCGTGCGTCGGTTGGAGCCGGACGCGGATGCTTGGGCCAAGGTGCGTTACATGGTCTTCGATCTGCCGGCTTCAAAGGACCCGTTCGGCCGTCGGCTGAGTGCCTTGCGCGCCCTGCTCGCCGAGTCTCCAAGCCCCTACCTGACACTGGTCGAGCAGTCGCGGGTGGCGGACCATGCGGCCCTGATGGCGCGGCTCGCGGCCGTGGTCCGCGACGGCGGCGAGGGGCTGATGTTGCATCGCGATTCCAGCCTCTACCGCGGTGTGCGCTCGGCCGATCTGCTTAAGGTCAAGCCCTACGAGGACGCGGAGGCGCGGGTCATCGGTCATCTCCCCGGCCAGGGCAAATACGCCGGAATGCTCGGCGCCCTGTTACTGGAAGACGCGGACGGGCGGCGGTTTCGCATCGGTACGGGTTTCAGCGATGCCCAGCGCCGCGACCCGCCGCCGCTCGGCAGCCTGGTGACCTATCAGTTCCACGGCCGCACGGAACAGGGGTTGCCGCGTTTCGCGAGTTTTCTGCGGTTGCGCGAGCTTCCTCAAGACACCATTCACGAATAAGCGCAACAAGTTCATTAGAGAACGCCTCTGGCGTCCCGGTCGTTGTCGTTGTCGAGTTTACGATACCGGTGAGGATGGTCTTTCTCGTTTCCTGGCTCCGGCGATTGGGTCAGTATGCGCCGCAACTGCCAATCCGCCGACGGCCTTGATCATCGTTCCGGCCAGCGACGGGCGGTCCGTCACTGGAGGTCGCGGCTTTAGTCGGTGGCGATTCCAGAGATCTTAGAGAAAATCAGTGGTTCCTGCACGCCGGATCGGCTAGCGGCCAGGGAAGGAACATCAGCCACCCCGGACGACAAAAGGCCCCCGGTGGGAGCGGCGTCCCGCCGCGCTGCGGTGCCGCGGTGACCGCGAACGCTGCGACCCATCGTGGCGGGACGCCGCTTCCACAGGGTCGCTGCGCGACTTTCACGGTAACGACCAGGGCGCCCGCGCTACCCCGGAACATGAAGGTTCGCTCGACCGCTGCATCGTCAGGGCTTCCCGCCCTGACGGTTCCAGTCCCGGCGCCGTCAGGCCAGGATGGCCTGACTACGCAAGCGGCGCTTTCGAGGGGTATTCGGCGGATCAGTCGATGCGTTGCGAAGTCACCCTGAGCAACATGACAGGTACGATGCAGACTCCGGATATTCTCGGCGGGGACTACGCGGGGACCTGGGTGAAGCAGCAGAAAAGCGGTTCGACCTGGGTGGAGTTGGGCGGCGGGGATCTCGCGGGGCACTGGACCGTGGCCAGAATCGAGGACGGGAAGCCGGACCTCGCCGGGCTCGACATCGTCCTCGGCAGCGCGATCGAGGATCATCCGTTAATGCGGGAAATCCACGAGGCCAGAGTTCAGGAACTGCTGGCGGAAAGCCAGGCCGATGCGATGGGACTGGTGCTCGGCGTTCATGGTGCCGACCTGGATTGCTGTGATGCGTCCTGGTATGCGATGGGGGATAGTATTCTCGAGTCGGTTCAAGCGGGATTGCCGTTCGCGACCACGCAAACGGCATTCATGGGCGAACTCGCGGATACCGTGGCCGCCTCCGTGGCCGATCATGGCACCGGCAACACCCTGCTCACGATGCACATGATAGCGCCTGGTTCCTTGACCCAAGCGTTCCCCTATATTCTCGGCTGGCCGACCTTGAAGCTAAATCTGGACTATCTCTACAATCAGAAGACGCTGCTGGCCTACCACCAGGACCAAGAGCCATTCAATCTTCCGAATCAAAACCAACCGCGGCAGGTACGCCAGGATGTGCGTGTTCGCGGCGGGTAGCGGGATGGTGTCGCTCGAATACGCGGGTCATTTCAGGCGTTAACGCTGCACCATTGCGTTGCGCAGCGGATGGTGCCGTCGGTCTGCGCAGCAGACGCTACAGAATCTTGGCCTGACTGTAGCGTCGGCTGTTCAGACCGACATTAGGGGTGAGTCGGTGATCGGCAGCAGCGTTCGATTGATTATTATCAATAGATAGTGACGATAATCGCGATCCACCTAAACGATTTCTGAAGCGCATTGGAATATTCGTGATCGATCCCAATGGGGTACTGCGGGCCATGCTCTACTACCCGATGAGCAATGGCCGCTCGATCGACGAGATTCTGCGCCTGGTCAGGGCCATGCAAACCTCGGACACCCACAAGGTGGCGACTCCGGAGAACTGGCAGCCGGGCGATAAGGTGATCGTTCCGCCGCCTGTACGGTGGCCGAAGCTGCCGCGCGGGTTGCCGCTGGGGAACATGAGTGCGTGGATTGGTACTTCTGCAAGAAGTCACTTTGAGCGGTCGTCCACGGGAAGGAGGCTGACGCGCTGGCCAGCGACAGGGGACGTTGCGGCGCTTATTGTCGCTGGCCGCCTGGAATCCGCCGCAGTTTCCCCCGACGTCTTGAAAATCGGCATCCAAAGGTCACGTTAAGGATCAGACTCGACGGCTGGCACACGCCTCGGCACCGGTGGCCGTCGACCCAGCAGATCCTAACCGCAGCAGGAGACCGCCTCCGATGATTTCAAAAGACATGGCGACGCTGATCAACGCACAGATCAACCGCGAGCTGTATTCAGCCTACTACTACCTGGGGCTGTCGGCGCAGACTGAAGCGATGAATCTCAAGGGAACCGCGGCCTGGTTTCTGGCCAAGCACGGCGAAGAAATGACCCATGCCTTGAAGATGTACCGTTACCTGATCGATCAGGATGCTGCCGTGACGCTGAAGGCGGTTCCGGCACCGGAGGCCGTGGGGAGCGTGGTGATGGAGATCTTCGAGCGCACGCTCGAACACGAGCGCGGGGTGACCCGCTCGATCAACGACCTGGTCGACCACGCACTGACTGAGAAGGACCACGCGACGAACGTGTTTCTACATTGGTTCGTGACCGAGCAGATTGAGGAGGAGGCGACGGTGAAAGACATCCTCGGTCGCCTGCGGATCTTCGGCGATCAGGGCCAAAGTTTGATGATGATCGACAACGAACTCGCCGCGCTGGCGCAACAGATCAATCAGGCTGCCGCGACGGCCGCGGCCCAGTGACGTACCGCCCAAGACTATGAGCAAACAGCCTCGTAAGTGCTGCAAGAAGTACAAGGACGGCAAGCGCTGCAAGGATTGTCCGAAATCGCCCAAGGCATCGGCGACAGGAGCCGGTCAGTAATGGATCCTGAAAGTCCCGCGTGGAACCGGCCTCAGCCGCGGACTGCATCCCTGAGGTGGCGGATGCGCTCGGCGGCCTGACCGCGCATCCCCGGCGCCTGACTCACTCCCGCCAAGGCGTTGAGTAGGATGCCGATGGTGCTGCCGTTATGGAGGACGGCGCTGGCCACCGGGGAGAGCCAGCCCATCACGGCGCCGCCCAGGATGGCGGCTGCCGATGCGCACGCGCCTGGCTCCGGTTGGATGACGTCGGCCGCCAGCCCGTGGGCGACCAGGTAGTCCACCTCCCCGTGGCTGATGTGCTGCAGGTCGCGTTCGCGCGCTGCCTCGACCACCGCCTTGGCCACCGGGTGGCTGGCGTGCTCCTCCACCGAGGCGACCAGGGCGAGCAACTCGGTCTCGCTGCATCCCGCGGGGTTGAGGACCAGGATGTCGGTAACGACCAGCTCGCTATGGGTCAGGGTGCCGGTCTTGTCGAAGACGATGGTATCCACCGCGGCCAGTTGCTCGATCGCCTGACCGCCCTTCATCAGGACGCCATGGGAGGCCGCGGCGTACATGTCGGCCTTGAAGGCAACCGGGGTACCGAGCTTGAGTGCGCAGGAGTAGTCCACCAGGAAGACCGCCTGCAACCGGGTCAGGTCACGGGTCACGGCATAGACCAGACCGCCGGTGACCAGGGTGAGATAGACCCGCTGGTCGGCCAGGCGGCCCGCCAGCCGCTGCGTCTCCGACAGCTTGCCCAGGGACTCCTGGATGAAGCGGGCGATCCGCGCCGTGGTGGTGTCCGCGCCGACCTGGGTCGCCGCGATGCGCAGCCGGCCCTCTTCCAGCGTGGAGCCGGCGACCACGCGGCGCGGCGCTTCTTTGCGCACCGGCACATTCTCTCCGGTGACCGCCGCCTGATTGACCAGGGCGACGCCGTCGATGACCCGCCCGTCCACCGGAAACGTCTCACCGACGCCGCCCACCACGGTCTCGCCCTCCTGCACTTCGTCGTCGGCGACCTGGATCAGGGTGCCGTCGCGTTCAACCCAGGCCATCGCCGATTCGGGGCGCAGCAACTGGCGCAGCAGCCGGTCGGATTGGCGTTCCGTACGCTGCTCCAGGTACTCGCCCAGCGCCGGCAGAAAGCCGGTGATGCCGGCGGTGTAGACCTGGTCGCGGATCGCCGCCAGCCCGATCGCCAGGGCGTCCAGCACGTCGACCTTGCTTGATGCCGTGCCGGATCAGGGTGGCGGCGCCTGCCCTGGGTCACGAAGGTCAGCAGCGTCTGCATGGGCGGGGTGAGCAGGGCAGGGCGGCGAGTCCCAGGGCGCTGGTGACCATGGGGGTGATCCCGGCCTCGCGGTCGTGGCCCGTGGTGAGCGGCGGGAGCGGTGCCGGGGCGCAGTGGGCCAGTCGTTCCAGGATCGCGGCGCGTGCTGCCGGTCCGCCCTGGTCGTGCAGCGTGAGGCTGGCGGCGGCGCGGTTCGCCCGGACCTGACGCAGCCGGATCCGTCCGGGGATGTGATGGACGATGCGCAACCCCTGGCGGAGCCTGAGCAGGTCACTGAGGTCGGGAAGGTCGGTCATCCGCGGGCGGGGTGCTGCCGGGTGATTGAAAGTGCGAATATGATAAGTATTCGCATCCGCGTTGAAAAGTGGATGAGACGCGTTATCATTTCATCCGACCATCGCACGTACCAGCCAGCCGGGGAGCACCCTCGTTGGCGCCGCCGACACTAGGAGCGCGCTTGCTGTTGCAACCCATAAGGTTCTGGAGCGCAAGTTCGGGATGCGCCGCCGCGCCTGTCGATGCGGGTTCGGCGCAAAGCGCATGCAGCCGGTCGAGGAAGAGTCCGAGCATCAGCCGCCGATCGCGGGCCACCGCCACCGCGTCGCCGACGCGGATCCTGGGGAGGGCGCCGAACTGCGCCAGCCGCACCTGCTCGGTGCCGGACTCGATCCGGACCGGACCCAGACACTCCAGATCCCACAGGATCTCGGCCCAATGTCCGGTGTGGCGAACCGCCGCAGGCGGGACCGTGGACGACGGCGCTAAGACGCGGGCCGCCCGTTCAGGACGGGTGCTCCTGAATGCGGACGCGAGCGCGATGACTGGACTTATAGTCGATGCATCGATGGATTGACGGACGTGGCGGATGGCGCGGACGGCCGCTCAGGTCCCGGCGCTGCCGTGCTGCGCGGCCAGCCAGCGCCAATGGACCGCGAGCCGCTGGTAGGCGCAGACGAGCGCCGGATCGTCGTTGTCCGGATGCAGGCACAGCGCCTCGATATGGCGGACGACCGACTGAGCCAGCGACGCGGAGCGGGCGCGCACATACTCCCGGATCAGCGCGCTGAGCCGCCGTTCCAGCGTCGGCGGCTCGATCAGGGTCAGGTCGGACGCCGGCGCATCGGCCAGGTCCGGCTCGGCGAGCGGCAATGAAGGGTCGGAGGCTTCCAACAGGATGCTGCGGTCGATGCTGATCATGGCGCGGGTCTCCTCAAGTTCGGATTGACACAATCGCTAATAGGAACGATTCGCATTCATGGTAGGAGGCGCGGAACACGCTGTCAAGGTGCCAGTGCTGCGCCCAGCGCATCCCTCAGCGGACGGCGGCGCGGCCTGGTGGATGCGGCGCGCGCGACCGCGGTGCCGGGTACGCGACACCGAGTGGCGCGCCTTATCCACCCGACAGCGGAGCCGGTTTGGTAGGGTGGACAAGCGCAGCGCAGTCCACCAGCGGCGGCGCGGGATTCGGTGGACTGCGCTCGCGCTTGTCCACCCTTCGGCCGGAACGACGATCAACGCCAATCTGCCGCGCGCGCCCCAGCCCGCCGCGTCAACCCCCGTGGCGGTCCCCGGTGCGATAGGATGCGGTGAGTGTTCAAACCGCCTGAGGAGTTCCGGACCCCTTGACCAATTACCTCGATCCAGGTATGGCTGATGCCCGTGCGGAGCCTCGCGGCTGGCAAGCCCGACTCGAACTTGGGTTTGCCGCCCGGGCCGATCGGACCGTGCTCGCCCGGAAGCACCAATTCGGCCCGCTTACGGTCCAGCGTCCTTTCTATCCGGAGGGCGGCGTCTGCCATTGCTATCTGTTGCACCCGCCCGGCGGCGTGGTGGGCGGGGATCGGCTGGAGGTCGCGGTCCACGTGGGGGAGGGCGCCCATGCGCTCATCACCACCCCGGGTGCGGCCAAGTTCTACCGTAGCGCCGGTCCACGGGCGGAGCAGTTCCAGCGGTTGATGGTGGCCGCGGGCGGGGTGCTGGAGTGGTTTCCGCAGGAGAATATTCTGTTTTCCGGTGCCAACCTGCGTCTGCACACGGCGGTCGACTTGGCCGCGGGCGCCCGTTTTCTGGGCTGGGAAATCCAATGTCTGGGACGGCCCGCGGTG
>Ga0247838_1006702_pt1 | contig 10703 bp, 11 predicted proteins | sample LaCruzMarch2015__5_FD_189097 | JGI IMG/M metagenome (GOLD analysis project Ga0247838, IMG submission 189097) | Freshwater microbial communities from meromictic Lake La Cruz, Castile-La Mancha, Spain - LaCruzMarch2015_15m | ecosystem: Environmental > Aquatic > Freshwater > Lake | place: Spain... | reverse complement strand
CGTCCCCCCGGTGGAGAGGATCTCTACCCCCAACCCCTTAAGCCCCCGGGCCAACTCCACCACCCCGGTCTTATCCGAAACACTGATCAACGCCCGTCGTATCGCTTGCATAGACTGAAATCCCGCCTGGTCACAAAGACCGAATAAAAATTTTCATCTAGGAAAATCGCCCAGCGGGCGATTTTCCTAGCGGTTGATGGAGTAGTGCGTCAGGCGCTTGCGCAAGGTGCTGCGGGTGAGCCCCAGCATACGCGCGGCCAGGGTCAGGTTACCCCCGGCGTGGCGCACCACCGTCTCGAACAGTGGGCGCTCCACCTCCTCGATGACCAGCCGATGCAGGTCGACGACCCGGTGCCCGTCCATATTGTGCAGATAGGTCGCCAGGGCGTCCTGCACGCACTTGCTCAGTGGATCGGCGCGCCCCGCCTGAATCACCTGAAAATCGCCGCCGGGCACTGTCGCAACCCCCGGGTGTACCGGCTCCGGGGCCAGGTCATCGTCCGTCACCGCTGTCGTCATGCCGCCTCATCCTCCCGCTCGGGGTGTTCGTTGAAGAAGGCCATAACCTTGCGTCGCTGCTCCAGCGTGCTGTCTGACCGATTGACGGAGTCTCTGAAGGCCGCGGCCCCGGGGAGGCCGCGACAGTACCAGGCGATGTGTTTGCGCGCGATCCGCACCCCGGCCCAGGTCCCGTAGAAGTCATAGAGCCCCGTCAGGTGCTCCAGGAGCAGGTCCCTGATCCAGTCTCGCGGGGGCTCGGTCGGGCTGGCGCCGGTGGCCAGATACGCGGCGATGTCGCGGAAGATCCAGGGGCGTCCCTGGGCCGCGCGCCCGATCATAATAGCATCGCAACCGGTGGAGTCCAGCACGCGCCGGGCCTCCTGGGGGGAGTCGATGTCGCCGTTGGCGATCAGGACAATGTCGACCTGCGAGCGAAGGTTGCGGAGCGTTTCGTGTTCGGCCGGCGTGGCATAGTTGCAGGCGCGGGTGCGCCCGTGGACCGCGAGCGCACTGACCCCGCACTCGTGGGCGAGACGGGCGACGGCCAGCGCGTTGCGCTCCCCGGGGGACCAGCCGGTGCGGATCTTGACTGTCACCGGGGCGGGCGCGGCCGCCTGCACCACCGCGCTCAAGATGCGCCCCACCAGCAACTCGTCGCGCAAGAGCGCCGAGCCCGCCGCGACCCGGCAGACCTTCCGGGCCGGGCAGCCCATATTGATGTCGATGATCTGGGCGCCGTGGCCCAGGTTGACGCGCGCCGCCTCGGCCATCGCGCTCGGGTCGGTGCCCAGGATCTGCACCGAGACGGGCCCCGCCTCCCCCGCGAAGTCCAGGCGCCGGACCGATTTCACCGAGCCGCGCAGGCTGGTGTCGCAGGAGACCATCTCAGACACCGCAAGCGCGGCGCCGAAGCGTCGGCACAGGGCGCGATAGGGGCGGTCACTGACCCCCGCCATGGGTGCCAGGACCAGATTGTTGGCGAACCGGTAGGGGCCGATCACGAAGGGCCGCGGCGGCGCCGGGGGTGCCGGGGTCATCCTAAAATCCACAGATGAACACAGATTTTCTTCCAATGGTCATGCGCTTATCGCTACTGTTGCAATCACCCGCAAGGTGAGACCCCGACCAAGCGTAAGTCAATGAATAATCTGTGTTCATCTGTGTTCATCTGTGGACGCCTGCTCTTTCCAGGGTCAGTGGGGCCGCACCCTGAGGCCGGGCGGCGGCGCGGCCGGCCGGTCCCCGCGGCGGCTGGTGAAGGGCATGGCCCGGTGCGCCGCGCACCCGCAATGAGCGCCCAGCCCTCGCGCAACTGCACCGGGGCCAGGTCCAGTTGCCCCGCATAGGCCGCGCACACCCCCGGCACCTGTTCGGCCAGGACCCCGGAGAGGACCAGCCGGCCCCCGGGGGCCAGGGCCGCGAGCAGCCGCGGCGCCAGGTCGACCAGTGGACCCGCCAGGATATTGGCGACGACGCAGTCCACCGGCAGGCGCACCGCGACCCCCGCCAGACCATCGGGCAGGCACAGCGTCAGGCCATCCGCGACCCCATTGGCGGCGGCGTTGGCGGCACTCGCCTCGATCGCCTGGGGGTCATGGTCCACCGCGATCACCGCGGCGGCCCCGAGCTTGAGCGCGGCGATGGCCAGGATGCCGGAGCCGCAGCCGTAGTCCAGCAGCGTCAGGCCCCGCAGCCCGGCCCCGTCCAGCCACTCCAGGCACAGGGCCGTGCTCGGGTGATGGCCGGTGCCGAAGGCGAGCCCCGGGTCCAGGTCCACCACCACGGCGTCCGGGTCCCCGGCCGGCTGGCCCACCGGGCAGACCCAGAGCCGGCGGCCGAAGCGGGTCGGGCGGAAGTCCTCCAGCCAGACCCGCTCCCAGGCGCGATCGGCGATCTGCTCGATCAGCGGCGGCGTCAGGCTCAAGGCGCCCAGGGACCCGGCCAGGTCCTCCACTTGTCGCGCGCCCGCCGCATCGTCGGCGAACAGGGCGCGCAGCCGCACCGCGGCCCACAGCGGCATGGCCCCCGGCGGGGGTTCGAGCTGCGGGTCATCGCCCGCATCGCCCAGGGTCACCGCCAGGGCCCCGGCGTTCTCCAGGGCCGCCTCCAGCAGCGGCGCCTGGTCCTGGTCGACGGTGAGTGAGAGTTGCAGCCAGGGCATAGGGGGTGCTCGGGGACGGGGGCCGACAGGATACCGCCGTGCGGCGGTCCGCTCCAGCGGTCGCGCTGCCGTCAAGTTAAGCGCCGCAGCCCAAGCCCCTGGAGTCCAAGGCTTCAGCCTTGGAGCGCGCCAAGGCTGAAGCCTTGGACTCCAGGCAGAGGCGAGGCGGTCGGCGAGTGCGCCCTGACTTAATGGCAGTGCTCCAACGGTCGGCGGTCGGCTGGGTGCGATCAGAACTGATGTGGTGAGCGAGATCCCGGGTACGCTGTCGTTGTCGTTGTCGTTGTCGCAATCGAATAATCCGACCACGATTACGACAACGACAACGGTACAGTGGCAGCGATCTTGTCAGGGCGCGCGCGGGCGCAGCCGCAGACCATCACGCAGATTCAGACCGAGCAGCGCGATATTGACGGCGCCGGCGATCAGTTCGAGCGCCTGGACGGCGTAGAACAGCCAGTCGAACTCGCCCGCCTGGGCCTTGAAGGACAGAAAGAGCGCGCTGGGGATCAGGATCAGCAGTCCGTTTGCGGCAATGAAGGGCATGCGTCGGCGCTTGCGCGCGACCAGTGCCCCGGAGCGCTGACGCCCGAGCGCGAAACCAGACCCGCCGGCCGCCGCGAGGGCCGGGATCAGGAGCAGAAAGCCCCACGGGATGGCGGTCTTGACGGCGACGACGGTCGCCGTCGTGCCGAACGTTTCGGCGAGGATCGTGGCCATCCAGAAGGTCAGGATGGTCAGCAGCGCGAGCACGCCAGCGACGGGATGAAGGCGTTTCAACATGGATGCGGCTCCGTCTGAGGGTGAAAGATAGCGTGCTATATAACATTGCATTCCAAGCTATGCAAGTGTTAGCGTGGGGCATGGGCTTCAACAAAGACGACTCGGCGGGCTATCTCGCCAACCATCTCGCGCGGCTGTTCGCGCGCGAGCTTCAATTGCGAATTAAGCCATTAGGTCTTAGTACCGGGACCTTTCCGGCACTGCTGGTGCTGTGGGAGGGCGACGGCCTGACCCAGCGCGAACTGATCGAGCACCTGGACATCGAGCAGCCGACCATGGCCAACACCCTGGCGCGCATGGAGCGCGACGGGCTGATCGAGCGCCGCAAAGACCCTGCCGACCTCGCCGCTAATCGAAATGCGCCCACTTGCGCTAAGAAAAGCGGACCCACCCAGTGCGCACTGGATGACTGAACCGTTTGGGTCGTTGGTGAAGGGCAAGGCTGGCCGTCGTCACGGTCCGGTTCCCCCCAGGAACCGGGCCGTGACGACGGGCCTAACAGCGGGCGCGGATCAGCGTGGGGCGGGAGCGTCGGCCGGCGCGGCGGGGGCGCGTAAGGACGGCCCCGTCAGGCGCAGGGTGATGCAGTGGTGTTGCAGGCGGTCGAGCAGGGCATCGACCAGGGGCTTGTTGCGGAACAGGTCGTACCACTGGTCGAAGTCGAGGTTGGTGGTGATCAGGGTACTCTTGCGGGCGTAGCGCTGTTCCAGGAGCTGGAATAGGGCGTTGGCGTGCTCGGGCTTGAGGTTCATGTAGCCCAGTTCGTCCACGACCAGCACGTCATAGGCGGCCAGGTGCTTGAGCAGGCGGGTGGTGGAGTGGTCGGCGAGCGAGGCATAGAGCGCATCGATCAGGTCCTGGGCGTTGTAGAAACGGCCGCGGTAGCCGTTGACCAGGGCCTGGCGTAGCAGGCCGATGGCCAGTCCCGTTTTGCCGGTGCCGGGTGGTCCGATGAGGACCAGATTCTCGGCTCGGTCGATGAACCCGAGTCCCGCCAGGGCGCGGATGTGTGAGGCGTCCACCGTCGGTTGGCGGTCGAACGGAAAGGTGTCCAGCGACCAGTCCCAGGGCAGGTGGGCCTGGTGCAGGCGATAGGCAAGGCTGCGCTCCTGGCGGTGACGATGCTCCTCACGCAGCAGGCGCAGCAGCACCGCCGCGGGCGGATCGCCGGCCTGTTCGGCGGCATCGAGCACCGTGTCCAGGGTCTCACGCATCCCGGCGAAGTGCAGTTCGGCGAGCAGGGTATGAATGGCGGCGCGCATCAGTCGGCCTCCGGAAGCTGGAAGAAGTCGCCGCGCACCTGCTTGAGGATCAACGACTCCAGGCGGGCCAAGTCATACAGGCCATAGGTTAGGGCCTGGGCGATGGCGCTGAGGAAGGGGTCTGACGGGTAGGTGCGTTGGAACTGCAACAGGCGCTTGAGCCGGGCCGCCCCGCGCCCCGGGGCATGCGCGACCAGGGCCTGGACATACTGCGCCAGCACCGGCGGGGCGTCGGTCAGCAGCGCCTGCTGTGCCGGGGGTGGGTCGCTACGCCGGGGGCGCAGCGGGCCATGATGACCGGGCGTGGTGAGGCGGCGGTCGCGTTGACCGATGGCCCGCGGATGGCGGGCCACCTCCTTACCCTGACAGCAGACCACCACCGTGTCGAAGTACTGGTAGACCTCCACCGCTTTGCCGAGCAGCCGCTCGGGGACGGAATAGCGGTTGGTCTCCAGGCGCACATAGCCCTCGGTATCGACCACCCGGTGGGCAATGAGACACACGGCTGGCTGATGGACCGGCAGCGGCCGTAGCGCCGGGCGTTCCTCCTCGAAGGCCGCCCGTGGGGCGGTGCCCAGTGAGCGCTTGACCTTCTGGTTGGCGACCGTCTCACACCAGGCACGCGCCTGGACGTTCAGGTCCGGCCAGTCGGCAAAGGTGCGCCCGGGCAGGAAATTATTTTCCACATAATGAAAAAGCCGCTCGATATGCGCTTTGCGGTCAGGATTCCCGATGGCATGGGGCACGAACTGGACCCCGAAGCGCTGCCCGAAGTGTTCCATGGGGGCGGCGATGATCGCCCCCGGTCCACTGCCAGCGGTCACCAGGACGCTGGTATTGTCGATGGTACAGCGAGCGCAGGTCCCGCCCAAAAAGGCAAAGGCATCCTGAAGGAACACCTGCGCCTCGAACCGGGTGAAGCGCGGGTAGTACTGGATGAAGGCGTAGCGGCTGAAGCCCAGGATGAGCCCGGCACACTGGGCGGTGACCGCCACCCCCGCGACCTGCAGGCGGTGCGGGGAGGTGTCGTGCTGCATCTCCTGCCCCGGCGCGAAGTCGTAGTGCCCGACCCGCGCCGGTGATGGCTCACGCAACTGGGCCTGGCGCACCCAGTGGGTCAGGGTGCTGTAGGGGACCTCCTGGCTATGGCGCTCGCGCAGCAGCTCCTGCATCCGCACCACGTTCCCCCGCGTCTCGCAGTAGAGCGCGGGCAGCGTCGAGGTGAGTGCGGGCGAGTGCGTGGCTGGTGGCCTGTTGCGCGGGGGTCGCGGCGCGCCCTGCGTCAGCACCCGGCGTACCGTGGGGCGCGAGTGCCCCAGGGTCCGGCTGATCTGGCGCACGCCCATCCCCTTGGCGTGCAGTTCGATGATCGTCTGGCGTTGCGGTTCGGACAACATGTGCGTCCTCCTGGAACGGTTGACGCAGACGCTCGACGGTCTGCGCGGTCTTTGCCACGGCCGTGCCCAGGGCCTGCCAGGTGGCGGCCGGGGGGCGCGGGTCGAGCAAGGGCGGCAGGGTCTGGGCCAGGCCTTGGAGTTGTCGGCACAGGCGCTGCAACTCGGCCAGCCACTGCCGCTCGGGGTCGTGCGCCGTGGCCGGGGTCTCCGGGGTCTGCAAGGCCTGGATGAACAGCCGCGGATGGGCCACCAGGCGGGCGCGCGTGGTGCGGTTGGCCTGACCGTAGTGGCGGTACCAGGTGACCAGTTCCCGCGTGGACAACGGCTCACTGCGCAGGGCGGTGAGTAACGCCTCGGCATCGGGCGCGTTGGCGCGCGCCAACGGCACGAACACCCGGCTGGCCGCCCAGGTCGAGAGCACGCCCTGGCGCACCGCCTCCTGCACCGGCTCGGACAATGCGCGCAGCAGCGCCAGACGCCGGCTGACCCAACTGGGGTCCTGGCCCAGGGCCGTGGCCAGGGCGCGTTGGCTCAACCCCTCGGCCAGCGCCGCCGACAGCAACCAGGCCTGCTCAATGGGCTCGAACGCCCGCCCCTGGCGGCGGGCCAAGAGTTGTACCAGGGCCGCCGACAAGGGACCGTCCCAGACCTCGACCTGGGCGGTATCGCGGCCCAGTCGAGTGAGTGCCGCCCAGCGCTGGTAGCCATCGACCAAGACGAAACGCTCGCCCTGCGCCACGACCACCAACGGCACGCGCTGGCCGTCGGCGTCGATGCCGGCCATCAGCCGACGCACCTGCTTCGGGCGCTGGACCCGGGTCTGGGTAAAGGGCGTCTCCAGCCGATGCAGGTCCAGTTCAGTGCCGTTGAGGGGGGCGGTGTTCATGGCCCATACGCTAGCCGCAACCCCCGGCCAGGACCATGGAGTCCTCTCTTTGCAATCACCCGTCAGCGCGTCTGGGGTGCGTCTACAGCGCTGAGTAAAAACAGGTTTCCAGCATTGACACGTCCACATTTGCAATCCGTCGCAGGCCACGGCTCTACGTGGTAAGTGCCTGCCACCAAAACGCTTTCACGCGTCCACGCGTCCTCATTTGCAATCACCCCCGCCGCCCGGCGCTGAGCGTTGCGCGCCCCCTGCGCCCGGCGGTTGCGTGCCACGTAGTCGGGGTGACCCTCCCGCCAGGCGCGCCAATACTGCGGATGCGCCTGCGCCCAAGTCTGCTGGGCGGCTTGGTCGTTGGCGCGGTAGTCCGGATCACTGGCTCGCTTGGCACGCTGCCAGTCGCGCTTGCGCGCCCGCTGGCAGGCTGGCTGCGAACAATAGGTCTGGGTCGGGTTCTGGCGACGCGGCCGAAACGGCTGGCCGCAGCAGCAACAGCAGGACGCGTGGCTCATCTCTCCCACCGATCAGCAGGGTGCCTCGCGGTGCAAGTGTGTCCGGCCTCGCGAAGGGGGGGTGAGCGTGGGGACTTTTCGCTTAGCGCAGACCCTTAGGCGCCAAGGGGTGGGACCGTTTTCTTAGCAGAGGGTGGGGCATTTCCGATTAGCGTTGACGCCTGCCGACGCCCGGGCGCAGCGCATCTGGCTGACGGCGGCGGCGCGCGCACTCGAGGGCCTGGCGACGGCGGCGGCCGAGGCGGTGAACAGCAAGGCACTGGCAGGGCTCGCGCCCGCCGAGCGCGCTGCCTTCTTGGGGCTGATCCGCAGGGTTATCGCTGGTCTGCAAGTGGAGCCGACTGCGACGGGAGGGCAGGACGGCGCGGCCTGAGCGACGGCGCCGTCGGGAGCGATCGGCCCCTGCAAGGGACATCGAGGGGCAACGGGATCGCGGTGACGCAGGCCCGTAGGGTGGACGAGCGGGAGCGAAGTCCACCGAACCCCGCGCTGCTGGTGGACTGCGCTGCGCTTGTCCACCCTACGGTGCTGGTGCGCGTAGGGTGCGCCGCGCGCACCGCGGCGGCGGCCAAGACGCACGCCGTTTCGTTCAACCGCAGCCTCTCAAGGTGCGCACGGCGCACCCTACGCCTATGGTCCGAGCCATTCCCGTGCGCGGTCCGCGGCGCGGCCTTGATCAACGTTGCGGCCAGCAGCGGTCCATCCGCAACCGGAGGTCGAGGCTTCAGCCGGTGGCAGTTGCCGACATATCTCAACAAAAATCAGCGGCGTCGGCATGCTGGACCGGCTAACGGCCATGTAAGGCTTGTCCGTCACCCCTGCGCGATCCCCGACGCGGCAAGTGGCGAATTCCCCAGGGCCGGACGGGGCATCCGCCCGTCCGGAACGCTTTCCCGCGGACTGACGGCTTGTGCCCCCAGTCGGCCACCGAATAAACCGTCGGGACGGGTAAAATCCCCCCCTTCAACTCGGCGGCGAACCGCGAGGACCATGCCATGCTGATCCACCGCTTGAAAGTTTCCGGCCTGCTGTCGTTCGGCCCCCAGGGGATCGACCTGCCCTTGGAGCCCCTCAACGTCCTGATCGGGCCTAACGGCTCCGGCAAGTCGAACCTGCTGGAGGTACTGGCCCTGCTGCGGGCGTCTCCGACCTACCTGCCGGAACCGGTCAAGGAGATGGGCGGGGTCAAGGAGTGGCTATGGAAGGGACCAGGTTCCCCGCGCCGCGCCTGTGTCGACGTCGTCGTTGACGACCCCCACGGACCCCAGCCATTGCGCCATGTCTTGGAAATTGTCGACCACGGGGGACGCTTCGAGGTGGTGGATGAGCGTATTGAGAACGAAACGCCTAATCCCGGGCACGCCGACGCCTTTTTTTTCTACCGGTTCGCTCGAGGTCACCCAGTACTTGCCGATTTATCAAGCCGCAATCGTGGTCTGCGTCGGGATAGCGTGAAGCCCGAGCAATCCATCCTGTCCCAGGTTCGCGATCCCGAGCGCTACCCGGCACTGGGTTGGCTTCAGGAACAGTATGAGCAGATCCGTCTTTACCGTAACTGGTCTTTCGGTCCCAACGCAGCTTGGCGCCGGGAGCAGAGCATCCAGGGACGGGGAGATGTGTTGAACGATGCCGGGGATAACCTGGCCCAGGTCCTCTCAAAGATACGTTCGCGCATCAAGCCGGCCCTGTTGGACGCCCTCGGAAAGCTCTACGAAGGTATTGAGGACATCCATGTGAGCATCGACGGCGGCAACGTGCTCCTCTATCTCGAGGAGGCCGGTGGGCGGGAGATCCCGACGACCCGCCTCTCCGACGGGACCATGCGCTATCTGAGCCTGCTCGCGATCCTGCTGCACCCGGAACCGCCGCCCCTGGTGGCGATCGAGGAACCGGAACTTGGGCTACACCCGGACCTGCTTCACCAGATCGCCGACTTATTGGTCGATGCGTCCCAACGCACCCAATTGGTGGTTACCACTCACTCCCGGATACTGGTCGATGCCCTCTCGGAGCACCCATCGAGCGTGGTCGTTTGCAGCAAAGAACAGGGTGAGTCCCATTTCGAGCGACTCGATCCGGGCGCCCTTAGGAACTGGTTAGAGAAATACACCTTAGGGGACCTTTGGAGCATGGGTGAGATTGGAGGTAACCGTTGGTGAAGGTCAAGCTTTATGTGGAGGGCGGCGGCCCGGGTGAATCACACGCCGCCCGTTTTGGTGAGGCCTGGAGCAACTTCTTTCGGCGCGCCGGACTGGCAGGCCGCATGCCCCAAGTGGTGCGTGGCAAGGGGCACGATCAGACCTTCGAGCTATTCGTGACCGTGCTGCAAGCGCTCGACCGGGCAACCGCCGGCTGTGCCAAGCGGTACGCCAAGGGCCGGGTCTCGTTTGAACTGCTGGGCCGACTGAACCCCAATCTCGTCGAGCAGGCGTGCCCCCACGCACGAGCGCTGCTTGTGCGCTTGCGGGCCTGAAGCGCCCCAGAAGTCGCTGACGAGCGTTGGCACGTTATCAACCGAATGGCGGTGAGGAGGACCGGTCATGGACACCCTGGAGATTACCATCCAGCACCGCCGCGGCCACCACTGGCCGGTGGTCGCCCTGCACACCCGCGGCAGCGAGTTGCCAGCGCGCGGCGAGCGTCTGCTTGCCTTCGGCCCGAATCACGAGACGCGACTCACCGCCCTGCTGCTCGATGCCCGCGCTGCCGGGCAAGGCCCTGTTCCAAGGCAGTCTGCGAGACCTCTTCATCGCCGCCCGATCAGCGGTCGACAGCGCCGGGCTGCGGGTCCTGTTGGTGGTGGAAGACCCCGACCTGAAACCACTGCGCTGGGAGCGCCTGTGCGCCCCGGACGGACGCGGCGGCTGGGACTTCCTACCACCCGCCACCGGGTCGCACTCCCGGACCTGATCCCGATCGGTGCCGACCCCGAGCAGGTCCGCGCCCTGGTCCAGCGGCTGGCCGACGCCCGGCTGGTCGTGACCACCCGAGATCCGGACAGCGGCCAGACCCAGGTCGAGGTCTCGCACACGGCGCTGCTCTCCGTCATCGCGAGCGACCTGGATGTGCTCAACGGCAGCTTCCCCGGGCTTAAGGTGATTTCTGTTAAAGATATTACCCGAGAATAGGCTTGATAAAACCGAGAATAGGCTTGATAAAAATGTCATATTTTGGCAAGGTCGGGCTGCGCTTCAACCGTGT
>Ga0247838_1006665_pt1 | contig 10753 bp, 7 predicted proteins | sample LaCruzMarch2015__5_FD_189097 | JGI IMG/M metagenome (GOLD analysis project Ga0247838, IMG submission 189097) | Freshwater microbial communities from meromictic Lake La Cruz, Castile-La Mancha, Spain - LaCruzMarch2015_15m | ecosystem: Environmental > Aquatic > Freshwater > Lake | place: Spain... | reverse complement strand
CGGTGAGACTTTGCTTTCCGAGGGTTATGGCGAATGCGAAACGCCTTCGCCTTTTTTTGCTCGAACGGCGCCATCACTGACTTCCGGTCTTTTGGCGGGAGGCCTCGTGGGCCGAGATCTCCCGAACTCGCCAGCGGGTGGTACCCGGCCCAAGTGCCATCGGTGCGGGAATGATGCCCAGCGCGCTCCAGCGCCATATCGTGGCAACGCCCACGCTCCAGCGGCGGGCAAGCTGTTTGACCGACAGGAACTCTTGCTCGGCGACCTGCGCAGCGGGAGAAAGTGCAACCCGATTTGCTGGTCGGGGCCCGACACTTTCAAAAGCATTGTCCAGCTTTCGCCGCTCTCGGCGGGCGCGGCGGCGAGACGCAAGTTCCTCATCCGCTTTGGTGGCCATGTTACCGCTGATCGTCGGGGCGAGCACGGGCACCGGCGGAACAGAGTCAGCGTGCGGCAGAACTTGACCGCTTTCAGCGGTCATCAGGCTAAGGAGATCGGGAGCTTCCGGAAACTTGGGGTTGGGATGAGACATGCGTACCTCGTCGCCCTACGGGCGATTTGGGACAGCACCTCATGCGCGATCCAGTTTGCGATGGGCAAGCGAGCGCCTGCCGATGTTTCGTCCAAGCCTGTCGCAGACCGACTCGGCTTGTCCAATTTGATGCTGTCAGAAACTTATCGTCGCAACAAGCGGACGGAGATGATGGGCTAAATGATGGGCTGCAATTGGTCCAGATCGAAAACGAGCAATAATTTCAAATACTTATTGAGAAAATATGGCGGAGAGGGAGGGACTCTCCCCTAAATTCTCTCTAACCAGCTGATTTTACTTGGAACATCACGTCGAGCGGGTACGGACATAGGTACAGAGTGCTGGCGTGGGCGTCAATGTGACCTTCCGGGGTGTCTGTTCTGAACATCGTGTCGAGCAAACTGGCGATGGCGCCGTCAGGATGGGTATGATACCCATCTTTCATGTCACTGGTCCAAGCATCCGACGCCGCACGTCTGTCAGGCTTGACGCCCCACCAGCTTCGCGAGTGGTGTGGGCGACGGGCCGTGGTCACTGCAGACGTGCCTGCAGCTGGGCGCGGTCATCTGGCGCTCTTTTCATGGCAGACGATTTTGGCCCTCCGCGTCCTCAACGAGGTTCACCAGCGCTACGGCGTCGAGGTCAGCGGATGGCGCTCGGCCATCTCGCAGTTGCAGACACTTTTGAAGGGGCGGCCATTCCCCTCGCTGTGGGGCGCGGTCGCGGTGTTTCCCAGTGCCCAAGAGGCGTTGCTGAAACTGGACGGGGAAGTGTTCGCTAAGGACACCTGTTTGACCGTTGACCTACATCAGCACTTGGAGGCTCTGGCCGCACCAAGCCAACTGCCAGTCGAAGCCCAACTACCTTTGTTTCCTGCCATGGCGGTGCGCCGATGATCGGGTCTGGTCTCGCGTTCGACTGGAGCCAGCGCTTTGGCCTGGCACTCGCACCTCTATTTGAAGGCCATGATGCTGCCGCGCTGCCCGGCGATCATCACGTCCTGCTGGATGGCGGGTTTGGCACTTTCGCGCTCTCGACCTCGACCGAAGACCTGTGGCGTCATAGTGATCCCGCTGGTTGGGCGTGGTCGAGCGATATCCCCCATCACGTCACCGTCACTGACAACAGGGTGGCGGTACTGCGGTGGGATGCGCCCCGCGAGCCCCGGGTTTATGAGCGGGGCGGTGTAGAGCGAAGCCTGGACCGCTTCTACGCATATCTGAACGAAGATCGTCTTCGCTCAAACCGAGGTGTCGTCGACCATCTGCTCAACTATTTCAGGCGGGTTCGTTCGCTAAGCCATAATGCAGGGCTGCCCGACGAGCGCACGACTGATATCTATCTAGCTGCACTGGCCCGGCTGATCGCACCTGAAGACTATCAAATCGATCCGAAGTCGATGGGGTTGGCCGAAGACGGCCCTGAGCTTTGCGCCAGGCTCCAGGCGCACGGCCTGGACGCCGCAGGGGCTGAGGTGGCTGCAGCACCTGGCGGTTTGTCGTCCCTGCGGCTGCACCCTGCCTTGGCAATCCGCCATGCTGGCGGCCAGCTCTTCCAGGAGGCGCATTTCGAACTACTGCGCGTTTCGCCGAACCTTGACCTGTTTGGTCTGATCGATGCGCCCGAGACTCGCGTGGACAATCGCGGCGGTACCCATTTCACACCGCCGGCCCTGGCCCGCAGTATTGTCGAGCAGGCGCTGGCCGCCATTCCCGATCTGGCCAGTCGCCAAACGCTGACGGTTTGCGATCCGGCCTGCGGCTCGGGGGCGTTCTTGCATGAAGCCCTGCGAGCGTTGCGCCGCGTGGGCTTCAACGGCAGATTGAGACTGGTAGGGCTGGACATTTCCGCCGCCGCCGTCGCGATGGCTCGCTTTGTCTTGCGGTTGTCTCTGCGAGACTGGTCGCCAAGCGGCGGGGTCGAATTAGAGCTGACCCTCGGCGACTCTCTAGGAGAGGCAGGAATGCCGGCTTGCGACGTCATCGTAATGAACCCGCCATTCATCGCTTTCGGTGCTCAGAGCCCATCACAGCGCCAGCAACTGCGCGACGCCACCGACGCCAGCGCGGCGCGAGGCGACTATAGTATGGCGTTCGTGATGCGTGGCCTCCAAGCGCTCAACCCTGGCGGGGTTCTGGGGTCGCTGTTTCCGGCCAGCCTCCTGTCCTTGAAGGCTGCGGCGAGTTGGCGGGAGAGACTGGCATCCGAAGGCGATGTGCGCATGCTCGCCTCAATTGGCGACTTCGGCCTGTTCTCGCACGCCATGGTCCAAGTCGCCTGCGCGGTAGTTCGGAAGGGCAGGCCTCAGGCTCCCTCGACTTTGACCGCTGTCCTGACGGAGAACGACCCGGCCGCGACTGGTGAGGCCCTGCGCCAGATTCGTAAGCTCAAGGGCGCTGCGCCGATGGCTCCGATCATCGAAGGCAATTGGAGCCTGTTTCCGATTCTGTCTGACTCACTGACCGGAAGGCCGACCTGGCGGCTGCCGACACCGGCCACTGAGCGGCTCCTGACAGATCTGAGTGAGTTGTCCCTGCCCAGCGTCGAGGACCTCTTCGAAGTTTCTCAGGGCATTCAGACTGGGCTCAACGATGTCCTGCTGCTATCCGAGGAGGAGTGGCGCGCCCTGCCGGCCAGAGAGAGAAAGGCCTTCCGCATCGCGACAATGACCGACTCCATTCAAAATGGCCGGGTTGTGAAGCCGTATTATGTGTTCTTCCCCCACACGGCCGCAGGACCACTGTTTGCGGATGAAGCGGCCGTCGCCGAAGCCTTACCCGTTTACTTCAAAACGATGCTCTTTCCGGCTCGCGAGCGGCTGGCGGGCCGCGCGACTATCTTGCAGTCCAAACGCGCTGATTGGTGGGGGCTAATGCGATCGCGAGCTTGGGCCTTTAACGAGGGCCCCCGGATTATCAGCAAGTTCTTCTCCGCCGAAGGCGGCTTCGTGGGCGACTACGAAGCCGACTATGTAGCGGTGATGGGGCACGTCTGGACGCCGAAAGCGGCCCTGGTTGATGCGGGTGATGAGGGTCTGCCCTTGGCGGACCTTCTGGCCGCCTATGTGGCGATGTTCAATTCATCGCCGTTCGCCAAGCTGCTCAGTCTCTACGCCCCACATGTCGCTGGCGGTCAGTTTGACCTCAGCGCCCGTCACGTCAATCCCATGCCTCTGCCCGATCTGCGAGCGTCCAGTATTGACCCGCGTGCTGGCCGACTGGTGAGCGAACTGGCGATGCTCGGTAAGACCGTCGATGTAACGGACTCGTCCTGGCGCAGCCGGACGGCTCAGATTGTGGCAGAGATGTATGGCACGCCCAAGCTCGCAGTCGTCTAACCCGCCGCCAGAGCTTCGGGCCACCAAGGGCATGCTCGACCAGCGGTGGATCGAGCTCAAAGCTCTGATTGCTGCAGCCCTCGAACTTGACCCGCAACAACTGCGGGTGGACGCAGATTACCAGTCCGACCGCGTAGGGGCCGGCTTGCAAGGTACAGCGTGCGAACGCGTCACCCGCGATAGAGGCGGCTCAAGCTGGGTGGCGCCTCTGTGCGAGATGCCGAGCAATCTGTTCGCCTGGCTGAGTTGGCAGGAAGCCTGGGAACTGACGACAGGGCAGCGACCCTATAGGTTCAAGAATATGGGACTGACCGTCTATCTCGGGAAACGTTACGAGGCAATCAAACCTCAGTTTCTCCGACTAGAATGGCCTGGCATCACAAGGTGGGAAGGGCCGGAGGTTTCGTTTCAAAGCCCAGGTGCGGGTCATCCCCATTGGCAGATCGATTTGATGCGAAGTTTGGCTCAAGACCATCCGGCCGATTTCCAACCCGATCCGGTGGAGACCGTCGAAGATTTCGAGGTCGCACTACAGGAGCCAACGGTCGATGATCTGGTTCGGCGGCTCTCGGTGGAACGCATGCATTTGGCGAGCGCAGCACCTTGGTGGCTTCCCACAGTACCGGGCGATGTCGGTCGCCACATGAACGCGCCGAGCGACCTTCCAGCGCTAAGCCGGTGGCTCAACCACAGCCTTATTTATCTGCGACAGGAGCTCGCACGGTGCGTGGTACATGCCTAGAACTGCCCATGGCGTCTATTCGCCAAGCGGCATTGCATCGACTGCGGTCAATATCCGGTAAACGCTCGACCGGCTAATCCCAAGCGCCTTGGCAATCGCGGGCGGCCTGGCGCCACCGGAGTGAAGTTCCTTGACCTGGGCAGCATGGCGCTGGGCGGTCTTCTGCCGGCCCGAGTAGCGACCCTCCCTCTTCGCCTTCGCGATACCCTCCCGCTGCCGCTCCAGCATTATTTCACGCTCAAACTGCGCGACGGCGGCAAGCAGGTTCAACAAAAGCTGACCCACAGGCGTGCCAGTGTCGATGTCCGGCGACAGGATACGAAGCGCCACGCCCTTGACCTTCAACTCCTCGGCAATCGTGACCAGGCCGGAAACGGAACGGGCAAGGCGGTCCAGCTTGGTGACGATGAAGGTGTCGCCGTCTCGGGCATAGGTGAGGGCGGCGTCGAGTTGGGCACGGTCGGCCATGCTACTGACCTGTTCCTTGAACAACCGGTCGATGCCAGCGGCATTGAGTTCGGCGACCTGCGCCTCCAGCCCGGCGACCTGGTCTACGGTGCTGGTGCGGGCGTAGCCGATGCGCTGGCCGGTGATGGTGTTCGACATGATGGGCTCCAATCGTGTCATAGGGTCTGAAGTTGGTGAGAATTTCGGTCAATTCGTCCCACATGGTCGGCGACCGATCCGTATGGGACAGTTGCGACAGGGGGCGAGCCGTCGCGCATGGGCAGGGTCATATGGGTCGCCCGCCGGCGCTTGATCTTGTCCGCAGTGTGCTCAAGCAGGTTCACCCAGTAGTCGACGCCGTCCGGGGACACCTGTATGCGGCGCTGGTGGGCGGCGAGATACTCCACGGTTCCGGCGACGAGATCGGCTTCATCGCCCGCACGCCAATCGGCCAGTAGAATGCCGATCTGGTTCTGGGCGAGTTCCTTCGCGATTGGCTCGGACATGGTGTCCTGGGCTCGGACAAGTTCGGCCACTTCTGTTGCCAGCTTGACCGAGTACTCGGGAGCCTCGCCGGTCTTCTCCAGCGCCCACCAGCGCACGCCCAGCCAGTTCGCCCGCCCTGCCGATTCCACGCGGGTCAGGAACGTGCTGTCGAGGTTCTGATCGATGAGCTTTGTCCAGACCTGGTTGGGGATGGAGCCGAGCCGGGTCTCGTCAGTAAAGGCGGGCCGCTCTTCGACCTGGCGGTCTATGTCGAGGGCTTTCGACATGGCCGAGGTCACGATGGCGCTTCGGGTTCCCCGGATCGCCGCCGAGAACTCCATAAACAATTCGGCGGCCTTGCCGTCGCCGTGGGCCGCACGCTCGGCCAGCATCATGGGCGTCAAGCTCTCGTCCTCGTCGTGCTCGGCGGCTTCGGTCGCCGTACCGTCCTCGTCGTCCTGCCGGTTGTGGTCGGCGGGGTAGGTGTAGGGACCGTACTCGGGGCCGCTGTTGAGGATCGCCACGTGCTGCCGGTCGGCGTCGGCGCGGTAGCCCTGTGCCGCCAACAGTCGCACATACCGTTCAACCAGCGCAGCGATGGCCGCCCGGATAGCGGCTTTATCGGTGGTGAGGCAGTAGATCGTCAGGTGCTGATGGTAGTGCCAACCATGACGCTGGCCGTAGCGCACATGGTGATCGACCAGGACGCCGAGCGCCCCAAGGGCGGGCTTGATTTTGCGGCACCAGGGACCACCAGCCCTTGCACCGGTCGATGCCACCTTCACTGCCCTGATGAGGTCGGCCAGCCGGTCTTGCAGCCTATGCGACACCGACAGCGTGACGGTGACGATGATGCCGCCCCCTTCGACGGCAGCGCCACCGGTACGGGCGTAGGAGTCGCGGCGGCGGGCGGTGGCGGCTTCGGCACATGCGGGACACACCTCACCATTGCGGCACCGCCAAACCCCGGAGACGCCCGCCTTCGCTCTGCCGGTTCCCTCCCCGCGCAGATGCACATCGACCTCGGCCAGGCGAGGCCTGCCGCAATAGCAGACGGGTGCCTTCTTCCGTCCCTTGCCGGGATCGTGCATGGCCTGCACCGCCCGCAATACGGACACGGTTCCCTTTGGTGCATTCTCAGTCTGGAAACCTACGGCCTTGAAGCCGGACTCTATGGAAGCGTCGCCCACTCCGTTATCGTCCAGGCTGGCGCTGGGCGGCTTGATTTCGTGCCGGGCGGGTTCGACCTCCGGTTCCCAGGAACCGGCCCCAGCAAGCTTCCTCGCCGCTTCGGTGGCCACGTCCTGGGCGATCCAGTCCATAAGATCGATTTGGTCCATGCGTCTGTCCTCGATGTGCAACGTCATCGATGGTCGTCGGAAGATCAGAAAATTCAAAGGGTTGGGAGATGCGCTCGCACCGGGACCGCCGACCGCTCCCCACCGGAAACTGCTCCTTGGACTGTCCAGGAGGCGCAACGGAGCCACCAAATGACAGGGGGCCGCTGTCCCCCTAGTCACGACAAAAAACGGCGTGCGCAGGCCCGGTCCAGGAGCCTAATCCGGGCATGCAAGAGTGTGTCCGTACAGCAACAGGCAGGGTCGAACCGTACAGGTTGCAGTGCCGAGGTGCATTTCGGGTGCCGACCCTCGGACCGGAAATCGAGTTATCCAAAGTCCAGTGGCACGCCCCAGATGTCTCGAGCCCAGGGGTTTCGCAGCCCGTCGCGGCGGCGGCGCTCGACCTTCTGCCCGGCCCAGGAAACGAATCCGGGCCCCGAATAGACTATGCTCGGAAACGCCCGCACCATGCGCTGCGCCATGACGGTTTCTGCCAAGGCCTCAAGGCCCTGGCGGCGTTCCGTTTCCATCTGGCTCAAGCGCTGACCCCGCTCGGCGGCCTCGGCCTTCTCAACCCTCGCCAAGTTCGCCTCGGCACTCGTCGCGGCACGCTCCGCGACGACGAGGGCAGCACGGGCAGCGGCGACCTCGCGATCGGCGGTGTCGGTAGCCCTGTTGTCGGCAGGACGGCGCAGCAGCCGATCCACAACGCCACGGCGTGGATCCGGAATGGCAGCGGCTCGCTCCTGCGCCGCCCGATAGGTCTTGAGCACGTCGGAATGCCTCGCCAAGGCCGCGTCTTTGTAGAGCCGGGCAGCATGCAGCCGGCTGGAAGTCGCGGTCTCCGGCTGCACCTCGGCGCCAGCAATACGCGCCCTTATCTGCGTTTCCAACGCCGCCAGGTGACGCAACGTGCGCTCGTCGGGCGGCTGTCCATTGAAGCCATTCGCCAGCGCTATGATCGCTCTGCCGGTATTGGCGAAGGCGTCGGTCAGTCCGCGTCCGTCATTCGGCGCAACGCGTTGGCGATACCCGGCTGATCCAGCTTCTGGTGCAGCGCCTGCAAGCTCCCGTCCACCTGCTCTATCCGACTGACGATGGTGCGGAGCAGGCCCAGGATCGCGTCGATCACCGACATGTCCTCGCCCGGCATAGGTAGGGCTGTGGCGCGGGCCAGCTCCAGAACCGTTGCCATGTCCTGACGCAGTGCCGCCGTGTCCTGAAGGATCGCCTGTGCGGCGCTCGGCTGGTTCTGCGGGATGCTCGCTGTGGTCACTACGTATCCTTTCGATGAAGTTGGAGAACTCGGCTTTATGGACACCGGCCAGGCGATGCGCCGCCGCGAGGAAAGTGGCTCCAGATGCCGTTCGCACGGTCCAGACGCCGGGCTTGTCGCCCGGCATAAGCATCAGCCCATGTTCGGCAAGGCGTTCGCGGAGGTCGTCGCCATCGGCGCAGCCGGCCCATGCCAGGCGCACCGTGGCCCGAACCTGGGCAAGGTCGATGCCATGCCTCTTCGTCGCCTGATGCTGGGCCGACGAGTAGGCGGCGGTGGGCCGCTCGCTTTGAGCCAGACGGCCAGAGAGCCGGTCGGCGATGTCGGCTTGCCCTTCAGCCCTGAGAGCGGCGAGCACGGCGACATCGTGAGCGCCGGGCACGATGGGATGGCCGAACAGCACTTCAAGAAGTCGCGACACCTTCTCATGCCTGGCGTGATCGAATCGCGAAGAGAGAACGCGCCCGGTTGCAGCGTTCGTCTCAGCGACGACGAGGTGCCAGTGACGGTCGGCCACGCCCGCCACTGCGCGGGCCTTCCGGTGTTCCACAACCACGGCAAGGGCCGGGTCGAAATCGAACTCATCGCTAAGTGCCTGCGCCGCCTGATCGAACTGCTGACGGGTCATCGCAACTTCCGGCGCGATCACGAAATGCCTGAGCGCGTAAATCCGGTTGAACCGCCGGGCGTCATCGACAGCATCGTCCAGGTCGGCGACGGTGCCACGGACAAGTACTATTTCCTCGTTGTCGTCGCCGCGAGTCAGGTGCCGGGCCAGTGCGCCAGCACCCGCCGAGGCCCTGATTCGGGTGGCCTTGATGAGCATGGCCCGCCTACCGTCCGAGCAGAGCCTGGGCGTCAAGGCGAGCTTTCGCCAAGTCCCCCATCGCGCCGGCATAACCACCGCCCTGGTCGATCCGCGCCTCGACCGCATTGATGCGACGACGCAATGCCGCCACCGCCAATGCGTCTTCGGGGGACAGCGGCTCGGCCATGCCGAGATAAGACCGCAAAGCCCGGCGCATCAATTCGGACACGGTAATGCTGCGCTCTTGCGCGGCCTGGTCCAGCCGATTCCGCTCAGTGCTGGGGAGCCGCATTTCAAGACGCTTGTCGCACGAACGCATGTCTACCTCGTCACCTTGGGGGTGCACGGGGGCTTTGCCCCCTGCCCAGTTGCCGGTCCGGCGGCATGGCTGGCCTCCGGTCTTCGGCGTTCCCAATATGTTCGGGTGAGGGGCAGAAAACCTCAAGTGCCCGGTACGGACCAATCGACAGAACCGGCGCCAGAGGCGCACCTGTCGGGAGGCAATTGCCGAGCGAGCGGGACAGCGGATCGGAGACGCCACACATCGAAGGTCCGATGGCCCGCCCTGCGGCGACAACGCTGCAGGACGCCGGAGGCGACTACCGCGATCTGGTGGCTTTGATGAAATAGGGCGACAGGTCCAACCCCTCGGGCAATGGTAGCGCCGCCAACACCTCAACTTCCTCGACCAGAAGCACCTTGGCGCCATAGGCGTCACCGGCAGTTTTCATCGCGTGACCGGTCTGCCGGTCGGAGGTGCGAGGGTCAACGCCTGCCACACGCATAATATCCTTCGCGGTGTGTCGCGACGAATGGAACGTCGTTTCGTAGGGCCGGTGGATGCCCAACTTCTCGAGCCTTCCATTGAGTCGCTTCGACGCCGCGCCGGCTGGGTCTTTCACTACCTCCTTGCCGAAGCGGAAGGCAGCGGGGAACAACCAATCTGTGCCCTTGCGCTTGGCGGCGTAGTCGAAGAACGCCGTCTGCTCTAGCACCGAGTGCAACGCGAACAGGCGTCGGCTTCCCTTGTTTTTGATCTGCCGCTCCCGCTCCTCGCCGGCAATCACTAGGTCGGTGGTGAGGTCCGCGACCCACAGGGTGTCCGCTACCTTGTAAACATCCTTGCCCTGCAGGTGGATCAATTCGCCCACTCGCGCACCTGTCAACGTCGCGAGCAAGGGAAGCCATTTCAGATCGGCCCGCTTCTCCTGCGCCGCCGCGTTGAACCAGATGTTCAGTTCGGCGACCGTGAACGGCACCCGCTCCACGGATTCACGGGCGTTGACGGGGATGGTGGGGCTCATGTCCGCGAGGGGTGACCGGAAATCATGGTCAGCGCCCATCGAGCGGAAGAACATGCGCAGCGGGCTCAAGTAGTTCGCGTCGATAGCCTTGCCGGTCAACGTGTCGAAGCGGCGTGACGCCGGCAGGCCGTCATTGTAGGCGGCGGCCTGTTCTCGCGTCATGTCCCGCAGGCGAGGCTCTTTGATCAAGTTGGCCGGAACGCGGGCCAGAAGGTTCGCGAAGGCCTGGAAGTCGGAGAAGCGGTAGCGGTTTACCGGCTTGTTGCCGGCGAAGGTCACGAAGTCGCGGATGCGGTTCTGGTCGGTCCTGATCTTCTTGTCCTGCGCATGCCCCTTGCGCAGATCGCTCCATCGTCCCAACTCGTCCAGCAGCAGCGGGGCATCCGGACCACCCGACAGCACCAGTTGCACCTGGGATGACAGCGCAGCGATTTGGGCTGCCAGATCATCGCGCCGGCTCTTCGGCAGATTTCCGACCTGG
>Ga0247838_1006664_pt1 | contig 10756 bp, 5 predicted proteins | sample LaCruzMarch2015__5_FD_189097 | JGI IMG/M metagenome (GOLD analysis project Ga0247838, IMG submission 189097) | Freshwater microbial communities from meromictic Lake La Cruz, Castile-La Mancha, Spain - LaCruzMarch2015_15m | ecosystem: Environmental > Aquatic > Freshwater > Lake | place: Spain... | reverse complement strand
CTTGTTGTTGAGCGATTTGAGTATTAATTCTATTATTACTTAATCTACCACCAGTATCAAAAGGTACAAAATCTTCTTTTATATATTTATAAGAATATAAATTATAAGGATCATTTAAACTATCTGGAATTTTTTCTACATTTTTATTTAAAGTACTGTATGACATTTATTATAATTAAAATAATAAAATAATAAAATAATAAAATAAAAAGTATATTCAAATAATTTTAAACTTGAGTCAAGTTTAAAATTTTAATAGTATATATTCATATAACATTAAAAAATATTTAAACAACACAATGTTTCAGTTTATCTAATTCTTTACATATGTAACATCATTACAGAGAAAAATAATATTTCTATTAATGTTTTTAAACTATGTTTTTAAACTATGTTTTTAAACTATGTTTTTAAACTATGTTTTTAGTTTAAAAATTAAAGTCTATAGATATAATTTGTTATTCGGGTTGATTTTTATATGATCATATTTTTAAATCGAAAAGCTTTAGAAATAAAAAGCTTTTCGATTTAATTAAAATAAATTTTTTGAAAATAATTTAACACACACACAACTTTTGTGTGTGTGTTAAATCGGTTCTAAAACTTTTTAAAAAACAAATTTAATTTTAAAAATGCGGAAAGAATTATTAAAATACAATTTATAGTTTATTTTTTCATCATCTAAAGTATTTCAAAAATTTTTGGCAGAGATATTTTAGATTTTACAATAAATGTAAAATATTTTACATTAAATGTAAAATAGTCAGAAATTTTGTAAAATAGTCAGAAATTTTGTAAAATATAATTTAAAAGCTTATTAGTAATATAAATAATGATAAACTGCGAGTATTGTAATACAACTTTCAAAACAGTAAGTTCTTTAAATATTCATAAAAAACAGCAAAATACTGTTTAAAACAACAGTTGCATCTTACTAATAATATAGAATTAAATATAAAATTTGAATGTATATATTGTGCTAAAAATTTTAGCGCTAAAAAAAGTTTATCTTCTCATTACAATAATTGTTATGAAAAAAATAACAGAATTTAAACAACAAATTAAGACAGAATATGAACAATTATTATTAAAACAATCACAAGAATACAAAGAAGAACTTGAAAAAAATAAAAACGAGTACAAAAATGAGTATAGAGAAGAATTTGAAAAAAGAAAATAGACTATGAAAAACTTATTGAAATATTATTAAATAAACAAAAAATCGAGTATGAAGATAGATTAGATAAACAAAAATTTGATTATAAAGAACAAATACAAGAACTTCAAAATAAACTTGAAAGACTCGCTTCTAAAGCTATTGATAAACCTACAACTACAAATTCAAATATTATAACTTCTAATATTGAACTTAAGTTATTTCTTTCTCAACAGGAAATTAATAACAAAATATCTTCTAAATTTACAGATAAATATCTAAATAATGGTATGAAAGATGTAGCTAATTTTGTTAAAAATCATATTTTAACTTTAGAAGATGGCAGTGTTATATATGCCTGTTATGATATTTCTAGGAAAATATTTAAATATAAAGATAAAGATGGAAATATTGTTAAAGATCCAAATGCTTTGAAATTGATAGGTATGATTCAGCCTGCGCTTTTAGAACAAATAGATTTTATGGTAAAATATTTTGAACTTAATGGTGATATAGATAATGATGAAATACATAAGAAACTTTATGGAAAAGCAAAAAGTTTAGGAATACAAATATCAGATATGAATACAAGTCAAGAATTTAGCAAAGAATTAGCAAAAATAACATGTTAGTTTTTAAACTATATTAGTTTAAAATCAAGCTATAAATTAATTTAATTAAATTTCTCTAGTAATTTTGCAATTATTTCATCTTGTCTATCAATTCTTTGTTGTTGTAATTCACATTTATTTTTTAATTCTTGAACTGATGTTATTAGTATCGAAATTAAATCATTGTATCTTAAACCATATGTTCCTTCTCTATCTTTAATTATCATATTTGTGTTACTCACTCCTATATTTTCTAACGTTTCTTCTACCTCTTGAGCAATTAACCCGTATTCTGTTTTTTTATCTTCATCATTTTTTCTATTATATGATACCGGTCTCAATTTATCAATAAAATCTAAACCAAGATTATTATCTGTGATATTTTCTTTTACTCTTCTATCACTAGTTACTGTCCATCCAACATTTATTGTTGCACTCGAAATTACGTTATTACCTATTCTTATAGAATTACTACTGCTTGCAAGATACGTTTGAGAAAAATGTCCAATTGCAATAATATTAGTATATGAAGTAGCTATTGTTAGTTCTTGAGCCCCAACAACTACATTATTAGAACCAGTTGTATTATCATATAATGCACCCCAACCAAAAGCACAGTTATAAGTTCCAGATGTATTTCTTATCCCTGAGCTAACTCCATAAGTACAATTTCGAGATCCTGATGTCATGAAAAATAATGACTGATGTCCAAATGAGCAATTTTCAAAACCTGTTCCACCTTGACATGTATTATTTCCAAAAGCACAATTAGTACTTCCTGTATTTTGATACAAAGCTAAATATCCAAAAGCACAACAATTAATATAACCGGATGAATTTGTTAAAATATTTGATCCAAAACCAAAATTCTGTGAATTTCTAGAAGCAACATTTGGTAATACATTAGTCCCAAATCCAGCACCATTAGAGGTAATAAATCCATTCGGACCTTGTGGACCTGTTGCACCTGTATTAGTTGCATTTCCTGGTGCTCCTGTATATCCTGTATATCCTGTGTATCCAGTATCTCCCGTAGCTCCTGTATTACTTGCTGAACCAGGAAGACCTGTATACCCTGTATATCCTGTATATCCTGTTGAACCTGTATTTGTTGCTACTCCTGGTAGACCTGTATAACCTGTATATCCTGTGTAACCAGTATATCCTGTAGATCCTGTATTACTTGCTGCTCCTGGTAATCCTGTGTAACCTGTATATCCTGTGTATCCTGTTGATCCTGTACTACTTGCTGATCCCGGTAATCCTGTATATCCTGTATACCCTGTATATCCTGTTGAACCTGTATTTGTTGCTTCTCCTGGAGTTCCTGTAGCTCCTTGAGATCCCGTATATCCTGTATAACCTGTATATCCTGTATATCCTGTAGTTCCTGTATTAGACGCGCTTCCAGGAAGTCCTGTATATCCTGTATACCCTGTATACCCTGTATATCCTGTACGTCCTGTATATCCTGTATATCCTGTATATCCGGTAAAACCTGTATAACCCGTGTATCCTGTAAAACCTGTATATCCTGTATATCCTGTATATCCTGTTGAACCTGTACGTCCTGTTGATCCGGTATTTGTTGCTGATCCTGGAAGACCTGTGTATCCTGTATATCCTGTATATCCGGTAAAACCTGTATAACCTGTGTATCCTGTAAAACCTGTATAACCCGTGTATCCTGTAAAACCTGTATAACCTGTGTATCCTGTTGAACCTGTATTTGTCGAAGAACCTGGAAGTCCTGTATAACCTGTATATCCTGTATATCCTGTGTATCCCGTATATCCTGTGAAACCTGTATAACCTGTGTAACCTGTATAACCTGTATATCCTGTATATCCTGTAACTCCTGTATATCCTGTGTAACCTGTGTAACCTGTATAACCTGTATAGCCTGTATATCCTGTAAATCCTGTATATCCTGTACTACCTGTATATCCAGTATAACCTGTATATCCTGTAAATCCTGTTGAACCTGTATTTGTTGCAACACCTGGAAGTCCTGTATAGCCTGTATAGCCTGTGTATCCTGTATATCCTGTATATCCTGTATATCCTGTGTTACCTTGACTTCCTGTGTAACCTGTATATCCTGTATATCCAGTATATCCTGTGTAACCTGTATATCCGGTGTATCCCGTATATCCTGTGTAACCTGTATATCCTGTTGAACCTGTATTTGTTGCAACACCTGGAAGACCTGTATATCCTGTATATCCTGTATATCCTGTATAACCTGTATAACCTGTTCGTCCTGTATACCCTGTATAACCCGTATATCCTGTGTAACCTGTATAACCTGTATATCCTGTATATCCTGTCACACCTTGAGGTCCTGTATAACCCGTGTATCCTGTGTATCCTGTATAACCCGTGTATCCTGTGTATCCTGTATAACCTGTATAACCCGTTGAACCGGTTGAACCTGTATTTGTCGATTCTCCTGGTGCTCCTGTATATCCTGTGTAACCTGTATAACCTGTATATCCTGTATATCCTGTATATCCTGTGTAACCTGTATATCCTGTATAACCTGTATATCCTGTATATCCTGTTGAACCTGTATTTGTCGCTTCTCCTGGAAGACCTGTATAACCGGTATAACCGGTATAACCCGTATAACCCGTATAACCTGTATATCCTGTATATCCTGTGTATCCGGTATATCCAGTAAATCCTGTATACCCAGTATAACCCGTATAACCTGTATATCCTGTGTAACCTGTATATCCTGTTGAGCCTGTATTTGTTGCAGAACCTGGAAGACCTGTGTATCCTGTGTATCCTGTATATCCTGTATATCCTGTATATCCTGTTACACCTGTGTATCCTGTGTATCCTGTTACACCTGTATATCCTGTGTATCCTGTGTATCCTGTTACACCTGTATACCCTGTAAAACCTGTGAAACCTGTATATCCTGTATATCCTGTATATCCTGTTACACCTGTCCATCCTGTATAACCTGTATATCCTGTATAACCTGTCCATCCTGTTGAACCTGTATTTGTTGCGACACCTGGAAGACCTGTATATCCTGTATAACCTGTATATCCTGTATATCCTGTTGAACCTGTATTTGTTGCAGCACCTGGAAGACCTGTATATCCTGTATAACCTGTATATCCTGTATAACCTGTGTATCCTGTGTATCCTGTATAACCTGTACGACCTGTATATCCCGTATATCCTGTATATCCTGTAAATCCTGTGTAGCCAGTATATCCTGTGTAACCTGTCCATCCTGTTGCACCTGTATTAGTTGCAGCACCTGGAAGACCTGTATATCCTGTATATCCTGTATATCCTGTATATCCCGTATATCCTGTTGATCCTGTTGCTCCTGTATTAGTTGCGTCTCCTGCTGGACCAGTGTATCCTGTATAACCTGTATAACCTGTATATCCTGTATAACCTGTGTATCCTGTATAACCTGTATAACCTGTATAACCTGTGTATCCTGTATAACCCGTGTATCCTGTATATCCTGTAGAACCTGTAGAACCTGTATTTGTAGCTAGCCCTGGTGCACCTGTATAACCTGTATATCCTGTATATCCTGTATAACCTGTCCATCCGGTATAACCTGTATATCCTGTATATCCTGTCCATCCTGTATATCCTGTATATCCTGTATATCCTGTATAACCTGTATAACCTGTCCATCCTGTATATCCTGTATAACCTGTGTATCCTGTATATCCTGTTGCTCCTGTAGATGTTGCTTCTCCTCCTGGACCTGTATATCCGGTATAACCTGTATATCCTGTATATCCAGTATACCCTGTAAATCCTGTATAACCTGTATAACCTGTCCATCCTGTATATCCTGTATATCCAGTATACCCTGTAAATCCTGTATAACCTGTATAACCTGTATATCCTGTGTATCCCGTGTATCCCGTGTATCCTGTATATCCTGTATAACCAGTTCGGCCTGTATATCCTGTATAACCTGTATATCCTGTGTAACCTGTGTATCCTGTGTATCCTGAATATCCTGTATATCCTGTATAGCCGGTATATCCAGTATATCCCGTAAATCCTGTATACCCTGTACGACCTGTATATCCTGTATATCCTGTATATCCTGTAAATCCTGTGTAGCCAGTGTATCCGGTGTAACCCGTCCATCCTGTTGCTCCTGTATTAGTTGCTTCTCCAGGAAGACCTGTATATCCTGTATATCCTGTATATCCTGTATATCCAGTATATCCAGTATATCCCGTAAATCCTGTATACCCTGTACGACCTGTATATCCTGTATAACCTGTGTATCCTGTGTAACCTGTATATCCTGTGTAACCTGTGTATCCTGTGTATCCTGTGTAACCTGTGTATCCTGTAAATCCTGTGTATCCTGTATAGCCGGTGTATCCTGTGTATCCTGTGTAACCTGTGTATCCTGTAAATCCTGTGTATCCTGTATATCCTGTATATCCTGTATATCCTGTATATCCTGTGTAGCCAGTGTATCCGGTGTATCCTGTGTATCCTGTATACCCTGTATATCCTGTGTAACCAGTCCATCCTGTGTATCCTGTGTATCCTGTGTATCCTGTGTATCCTGTATATCCTGTATATCCTGTGTAACCTGTAAAACCTGTAAAACCAGTTCTACCTGTATATCCTGTTGAACCTGTATTAGTTGCTTCTCCAGGAAGACCTGTATATCCTGTATATCCTGTGTAACCTGTGTAGCCTGTATATCCTGTATAACCTGTGTAACCTGTGAAGCCAGTATAACCTGTATATCCTGTATATCCTGTGAAGCCAGTATAACCTGTATATCCTGTATATCCTGTATATCCTGTATAGCCTGTATATCCTGTGTAACCTGTAAAACCTGTAAAACCAGTTCTACCTGTATATCCTGTATACCCTGTGTATCCTGTATAACCTGTATAACCTGTCACACCAGTATATCCTGTGTATCCTGTGTATCCTGTATAACCTGTGTAACCTGTAAAACCCGTAAAACCAGTTCCACCTGTATACCCTGTATATCCTGTATAACCTGTATAACCTGTCACACCAGTATATCCTGTGTATCCAGTATAACCTGTATAACCTGTATAACCTGTGTATCCAGTATAACCAGTATAGCCTGTATAGCCTGTGTATCCTGTGTATCCAGTATAACCTGTCATACCAGTATAACCTGTATAACCTGTATAACCTGTATAACCTGTGTATCCTGTGTATCCAGTATAACCTGTGTATCCTGTAAAGCCTGTATATCCTGTATATCCTGTATAACCTGTGTAACCTGTAAAACCCGTAAAACCAGTTCTACCTGTATATCCTGTATACCCTGTATATCCTGTATAACCTGTATAACCTGTCATACCAGTATATCCTGTATACCCTGTATAGCCTGTATATCCTGTGTATCCAGTATAACCAGTATACCCTGTATTACCTTGTGAACCTGTATAACCAGTAGCACCTTGTTCTCCTACATTACCTTGAGCTCCTGTATAACCGGTAACACCTTGAGCTCCTGTATCACCTTGAGGTCCTGTAGAACCTTGAGTTCCGACATTACCTTGAGCACCTGTGTAACCTGTAAATCCTGTTACACCTTGAGCGCCTATATCACCTTGTGGACCTGTAGAGCCTATAGCACCAGTATTACCTTGAGATCCTGCATTACCTTGAGGTCCTGTAGTACCTTGAGTTCCTGCATTACCTTGAGCTCCTGTGTTACCTTGTGGTCCTGTAAAACCTATAGTACCTTGAGCTCCTGTATAACCTGTATATCCTGTTGCACCTGTGTTAGTTGCTGCTCCTGGTAAACCAGTATAACCTGTATATCCTGTACGACCTGTATAACCTGTCGCACCTGTATTAGTTGCTGATCCTGGTAAACCAGTATATCCTGTATAACCTGTTACACCTGTATAACCTGTCGCACCTGTGTTAGTTGCTGATCCTGGTAAACCAGTATATCCTGTATAACCTGTAGAACCTGTTGAACCTGTATTCGCAGCAACTCCTGCTGGACCTGTATATCCTGTATATCCTGTATAACCTGTTCCTCCATCATTTCCTTGTGGTCCTTGTATTTGTCCACAATCTACCCATATGGGACCAGTTGGTCCTAAAAATCCTGTAATAGCAGAACATGCTACTATATGAGCAGGATTATACCATGGTCCATTTGGTTGTACTATAAAACAATCGCCTACAGCAGGATTTGGATCTAATATATTTAAAGAAGCAACTAAACCACCAGCTCCTGTAAAACCTGTATATCCTGTAGTAGATCCTATAATTTTAAGTGTTCCAGGATTTATTCCATTAATTAATGTGTTTGGTAATATAATTTCATTTTTTGATGGATCAGAACTTATAGGAACACCTCCAATATAAATAGTATCATAAGAAACTTGCATAGTTCCAGCCCATATATTAGCAAAAGGATTATCAGGAGATCCTAAATCTACACCACCTAATTTTATAACTGTGTTATTAAAATATGGATTTCCTGTGATAGTTATAGATTGATTACTTGAAGGTATATAACCAGTTGCTGGAAGAATAGAATTATAAACAAACCCGCCAAAAGTTCCGGTAGGTCCAGTATGTCCAGTAGGACCGGTAGAACCAGATCCAGAACCAGATCCAGAAGGTCCGGTAGGTCCAGTATAACCAGTTCCAGAACCACCACCAGAAGGTCCAGTAGGTCCAGTAGAACCATCAAACCCGTTCATAGCCAATTCATAGTTTACTGCATTAACTGCTTCATTTACTAAGATATTTTGTGTATTAAAATTTTGTATACGAAATGACATTTATTATTAATACATTTTTTTAAAATTATAAAAAATTGAATTATTTAAACATTATTTTAAGATAAAAATAGAATATGACAACTGAAAATCATTTAGATACAAGTGATATTATCAAAATTAATATACCAAATATTAAATTGATAAAGAAAACCGAACCTATTAAACAAATTTATAGCACTTTTATCGAAGAATTTCTTTCTTCATATCCAGAATATTTAAATAATTGGACTGAATTTAATAACCAAAATAATTTCAGACGTTTATTAGAAGATAAAAAGTTTAAAATGAGAAATCCAAATAAAGCTGAAGAAGAAAAACAAAAAAAATTTGAAAAAAAACTGAAACGAGAAGCTAAAGCTCGTGAAAGACAAGAATCTAGAGTTAAAAAAGCAATGGACAGACCAAAACAAGCTTATTATTATTTTCTACAAGATGAAAAAGAAAATATTAGAAAACGATTAATAGAAGCTGGAAATACAGTTAATAAAGTTTTAAAAAAATTAATACATGTAGAAGCTCAAAATATGTGGAAGGATATTAAAAAAAGTAAAAATCCTGAACAACAAGAAATATATAAAAAATATAAAGAAATTTCTGATGAAAAGAAAGCAGAAGCAGAAATTAAAGCTAAAGAAGCTTTAGATTCTGGATTATTATGTGTTTGTTGTAAAAATAAAATGAAATAAGTAATTAGTAATAAGTAATAAGTAATGAAAATATTATATTTATATAATATTTTTAAGCTTAATTTTATATAAATTTGATTAGTATTGTAAATATTAATTTATAAAATTATATTACATAATAAAAATGGTTTTAATTACTTGTAAAAAATGTAATAGTAATATAGATATGCCTAATAAACGTTATAAAATATGTACTAATTGCAATATAAAAACTATAATTAAAAAAAAATCGATTATAACTGAAAATACATTAGAATTTAATATTCTAAATATTTTTTATTTAATACCTGAAATTTGTAGTTATTTAACTTTATATGAAATTTGGAATACGTATCAAACATGTACTGAATTTAAAGATATTTTAAGTGATCAAAAAATATGGTTTAATATATTAAAAAGAGATTATGGTAATATATCTCTCTTTATAAATAATAAATTAATTGAACCTCGAAGATATTCATTGTTAATTGAATCATGTATGATATGTCCAATTTGTAAAGTGTATTTAGATAAATGTAATACACATTGTTTATTACGATTTAATAAAATATCAAAGACAGACTGTTTAAATTACTATAAATTAGAATTAAACGAACTTTTAAAATTTCCTTGTGAAATTAAATATAATAATTTTTTCAAGAAGAATATAACACTCTATAAAAAAAATACTATTTTAAATTATGTTACTATAAAATACAAAGGATGGACAAATTTTTTATTATTTAGAAAAAATATTGAACATAAATTACATTTAAAAAAAATAAAAATTATGACAAATCGCGAAAATAAAATTAAAGATTTTCAAAATTGGAAACAATCTTATATAAATTCTATTAACTATTCTAAATTATCTAATATAGAAAGACAAAATTTATTAGATTTAGAACTTGAAAAACAGAATATGGAAAGACGAGAAGATTCTTTATTGTGTAAGGGTTTTATAAATGGAACAGTAAATAATAAATCTGTTGATCATATAGTTGCAATATTAAAAATAACATCTTATCTTTTTACATATAGTCATTTTATATACACTAATTTTTCAGATATTTGTAATAATAATTTAGAACAATTGATGTTTAATAATAGAAATAAAAAAAAACAATATACATGGTATGATGCTGTAAAAGATACTTGTGATAAATACAGAAATAAATGTATAGAATATAATTATCATTATATAAATTTTAATTATTAACCGTTAGTCTCCAAAAATGATATAAATTTACATCAAAAATGTTTTCTTAACCTTGATTTTAGGTTAAGAAAAAATGCAATCAAAAATCTGGAGACTGGACATTATCTCCTTTATCACTTTAGTATCATTTTTTTGCCATCGATTATATATACTTCAAGAGTTTAGATCTATATATTCTAATTCTCCAAAAGTTTTTTCTGTGCCATCACTCATATCAAATATCAACGTTTTACATTTAAAAAATTGTGGTATAACTGTTATAGAATGCCAGTCATGACATGGTCCATAATATGGTAATA
>Ga0247838_1006644_pt1 | contig 10782 bp, 7 predicted proteins | sample LaCruzMarch2015__5_FD_189097 | JGI IMG/M metagenome (GOLD analysis project Ga0247838, IMG submission 189097) | Freshwater microbial communities from meromictic Lake La Cruz, Castile-La Mancha, Spain - LaCruzMarch2015_15m | ecosystem: Environmental > Aquatic > Freshwater > Lake | place: Spain... | reverse complement strand
GGCGGATCGGAACTACAGAAAAAGGAAAAGGCACTTTGGTTTAGCAGATAATATTTGCGAGATAAGACATAACACCTATGAAGAAGCGAAAAGAAGGCACCCCAAGCGCTGGAGTAGACATATAAAAAACTGGCAACAACCAGAAATTGTAAAAATAAATCATCCAAGACCAATAAAATCAATCGAGGGTTGATAAATTACTAAGCTATCTTGCATGAGATAAAGAAAATAGCTAACCAGTAAATAATTATAAGAAATAATACATTAATCGGCTATTCATGTGCCTGTTGCTGTGCCATAAGCGGAAAGCAGTTTATATTCGACTTGTTGCCTCGCACGGCATCACAGGCGGACAACTTTGCTGATAGATACCGTTGTGGAAACTGACTCATAAGCCAGGGCTTCTGGACCTGCCTGTCGCTTAACTGACAACTAATAGGGAAAAAAGTACCCCCTCAGCGTTTCTCCCACCTCTGGGAGCACCTCTGGGAACACTTCAGCTCGCTTATGGGGTACTCAAAGCCAGCCTTACGAGCGTTCTCCTCAACCTGCTGAGGGTTGTTGCCGCCAAACGTTCTCTGGGTAGCAGCAGAGGCGTTGTCAGGCCAAGCAGCTCCGACAAGAAATAAAAGAGCCAAGCGGAGAAGAAGACGCTTCAAGGAAGGTTCAACTGGAATTACAACAGATTCACACTACCCCCCCCCCCGAGTGGTCAAAAGCACAGGCGTCAACTTTCCTGACGGCGGGAGTTTACAATATATGTATCTGAATAAATTATTTGGCAAGACTAAAAAAACTGACAATTTCAACCCTATACCTGGGAATCGGGTTGGGAATGCTCACAGGTTGCAATGCAGAGAAGAAACCAGTAACACCACCACCACAAAAACCACCCGAGCAGACTCAATACACACCGAAAGAAGACGGGGACTGGTTGAATGTTGCAGATGTAGTTATTTTCAAGAAAAATATCACCCTGGAGTTTGTGAAATTCGGAGACTGGATAGGAGCATCCTGGTTCCGAATGGTTGGAATGCGAAGAGATGCAGATTTATATAGACCAGCGGAAGCTGTTTATGAAATCAAGAAAGATAAAAGTGGTAGCAATCCATCATTGATTTATTACTGCGTGTATCAACATTTTGGAATAGACCATGGAGTGGCGATGAAAAATATAATTGACACAAATAAAGAGACCGCACACATAACATGGAGATTCGATGGGGAGAAGCACTTTAGTGAACTTGTATGGCAAACATATCCAAGAAAAACGAAAGGCATCAACCCGGCAACAGGTGAATTCCAAGAACCTCCGAATGGGGTGCCAAAAACCTATACAGAAGACATGAAAGGAGGCATGTGGGAAAAATCAAATGATCCGGTGTGGAGCAACCTATACACTGCAACAACAATAGAAATGAGCGTGGTCGACAATTCGAACGATCCAAAAGAAGGTGTCTATGCAAGATGGAATCTGCCGAAGTCGCTCAAAGAGATGAAAGCAAGAGGCGAACTCGACAGAGCATGCAAGGCACTGATAGGGGCGGACTACATTACTGTCGGAATGGTAGAGAAACAAGTAATGGTAGAGAAGAAAGCAGAAGAACTGAAGGCAAAACAGGATAAAGCTAAAGCGCAAGAAAAGGATAACGCCAAGAAAAAGGATTAGCAATAACATGATATCCATAGAAACTATTATTTTTAGACACTAAACTCATTTGCCGTAAATAATGTTCAGTCATTTCTCTCAAATGCACTTCTCGCTTGATATTTTGTTCATCCGAAACGAAAATGGTTTTTTCTGATCCTTAAAGGTGATGTCCCCAGCACCGTTGAATGTGCATGCCTGTAAAATGTCTAAACAAAATTATTCAGCCAGAGTAAAACAACAAGCAGCACATGCTTTAAGTGAAGGAATACGTTAATTGCTTGTTTGTGGATTTGTTGTTGAGTAATAATCATGCTATATCTAACTGATCTGTTGCCTCGCATGGCAACACAAGCGGACAGCTTTCCTCTTAGATGCCTGTGCGAAACCCCACCCAGCCAGCTCAAGGTGCCTGCAAAATCCAGGATGAGCTACCAAAAAGCCTGGGGAATGAGGTCGTAGCTTCATGGTCGTGGCGTCATAAATCCCGCAAGGCACTGCAATGGTTATTGCCTGCTTCAGTAGCCATTGCTGTTTCGGGATGTGGAAAACTGCCTGACTGCCTCGTTGGTCTCAAGAGCGGAGGGGCAAAGAAACCATCCGCGATAACAAAACTGCCTCAAGTCGGCCAGCAAGTACTGATTGGAATTGATGGCAGCGGTTCAATGCTTGGATTTTCCCAAGCCAGCAATAAGAGCATTTGGCCCCGCTTTCTTCAGTCAATTAATCAAGGAATTCTCCTGAAGGGGCTCAAGCCAGTTGCTTACCGCATTGGCGCAGGTATTGCTGAGGGACCTTTAGGTGCATCGGTTACTCAAGCAGCTGATCCCTGCTTCTTCATTGGTTGCGAGGGCTTCAAGCCTGTTGCATCAAGCTTGGGGACACTCTGGACAATCCAGAGTGTCCCCAAGAAGTTGCCGCTCAGATTGCTTGTTAGCGACCTTGAAGTAAACCAAGACGATGTTACCTCGCTAGTAAGCAGTATCCAAGTTGATCTGATCAAAGGGGCAAGCGCCGGAGTATTAGGACTAAGAGCACCCTTTACCGGCGATGTGTATGGAGTAAACGGCAAGATTATCTACAAAGGGAACACTAATCGACCGCTCTTCATACTCGCCACAGGACCGAGAGAACAAGTGAAATCGATCCTGAATGAAATCAAAAAGACAATGGCATTAAAAGGAATATCTAACACAAGGGTGTCAATGATCGAGCCAGTCTGGTCAACTAGGCCTCTGGATGCACAATGGGTTAGTGGTATACCAACAGCTAAAGCTAAGGCTGGAAGAAATATTTTAATAGATAATAAAAAATACGGTCCAGCAAAAAATCCTGGCTATCAGTTCATAGTACTGAACTCCGGTTCAACAGGTCTTTCACTGAGAACTAGCAAGAAATGGAGTGAAGGATCCAAGCGACCAGATTTTGGAATTGCAGATCTAGAGCGCCTATCAGTCACTAGTGGTCAGCCCCAACCAGCTGATGGCATGCGGATTAGCAACATCGAAATCTCAGGGTCAAACATCAGGGTGTGGATTGATGTTGATCAGTCAGCTGCTACAGGGGCTTATAGGGTTGTCATCCCTGCAGGAAGCAAGCCAGAGCAATGGTGGCTTGAATGGGATAGGCCGCAGTCTGATACACGTAATCTCGGTGAAAAAACGCAGGGCTTGTTACTTCTAATGACTACATTACGAAGACAGCTCGTCGGTTCTCTCAAGGGGCCACCAGAAGCAGCAATGTGTGTTGCTCTACAAAATCAGACCTAGATTGAAACCATGACGCCACAACAGATCGCCCTTCTCATCGCAAACGCAATTGCAGGAAGTCTGTGGATCTTTATCGGCCAAAACCTTGTTCTACTCAACGTGTTTGCTGAACTCCTTAGCGGAGGTGGACTAAACCTCAGCGACTATCTGGACTCAGCAAGTAGTCCATCATTTCAAGCTCTTTTCTATTCCTGTGTTGCTGTCACGCTCATTTGGCTTATGACAACTGCCAAGAAGAGCCCGATAAATTCGGTGGAAGTACGAGAAATGCGTCCGACTTGGTGGATTTGCGCGTCAGTGTTGGTCCTGCTCGGCTGGTTCTACCAGTTGGTGTTTACTGTCTTGATCTCGCAATTCAGTGGCACGGCTCCAGTCGAGGGGGTCGAAGCCAATTTCTATCCGGTGCCACCTGGGGGTTGGGTGACCTTATTGGTCCTTGTCATCTTTGATGTAGGTCTTTTGTTTTGGTTACCAACAATGCTGGCATCGCCCAAGAGCTACAGGCTTGTGGTGCCAGGTGCCATGAAGTTCCTTGGAGGGCGCTAAGATGAACGTCTTTGCAATCGGAATCGGTGGTACTGGGGCGAAATGCGTTGAATCTCTTGTTCATCTTCATGCAGCTGGACTAATAACAGATCAAGCAGGCAAGACCATCAGACTTGGAACGTTTCTGGTAGAACCAGATCAACAGAGCACATTGCTAGCTCGAACAGAGATCGCAGTTGATCGCTATTCAAAACTTAGAAAACAACTTGGTAATGCCACGGAAGGCTTTGCGGTAAGCGAAATTGACCATTACGGAAGCTGGAGTCCACTAGCTGGTGCAAAGCCAGGAATCAGCCTGGATCAGGTGTTCTCCAAGCCTGTCCTTCGTAACAAAGCATCTGGATTAGCGGATCTTTTCGACTGTCTCTTCCCACCTGAGGAGCAAACCGCAGAACTGGACGTGGGATTCCGCGGTCGACCACCAATCGGTTCAGCCGTAATGAGTCGAATCTCTCTGGATGAGGCCGCACAGTCTGGTGAATGGAAAAAATTACTTGCCGACATTAAAACTGCTTCAGGTAGTGGTGACCCACCAATTATTCATTTGTTTGGAAGTGTCTTTGGTGGAACTGGGGCATCAGGTGTTCCGACACTAGGTGCCATGCTGAAGACATGGCTGCAACAGCAGAACGTCCTAAAAGTAAAAGTACATGCTTCGCTGCTACTTCCTTACTTTGACTTCGATGGGCAGGGTGATCAGGGAATAGGCATTCATGCCGAGGTTGGTAACTTCCAACTCAATACAGATGCAGCTCTGCAATATCTGTCAAATAATGGCAAAAGTTGCTTTGATCAGGTTTATTTACTTGGAAGCGATATTAAAGCCCGCTACGACTTCAGCATTGGTGGCCGATCACAGGTCAACGATGCTCATATTATTGAATTATTAGCAACCCTAGGCATTAGGCATGGTTGCAGTTTGGAATCAACAAAAGACTATGCCTATATGATAAGTCGTGGTAAAGAGGACCAGATCGATTGGGAAGACGTTCCTGATAACGGTGTTGTTGGCACAGCACTTGCCCAAGCAGCGCGATTTGCGGTGGCGTGGAAGAGAAACTACAGTTTAGAAATCGATGCCGCTCAGAGCACACCTCTTAAAGAATTTACCTCAGGTGCTCCATGGATTCGGAAATACTTCTCAATATCTGAGGAATCAATCACTAAAAGTGAGGGACTACCAAGTATCAGGTCACAGGAAGAACTTGCCCTCAAGCAGGCTATCGATGGCTATGCCGCAACATTGTTGCAATGGCTTAGGCAGTTCAGCAGAAACACAGGGCTGGGCTTCAAGCAAGAGCTCTTTACAGAAGAACAACTCACCAACGATGAAACCTACGCCAATCAACTTCATAACGTGGTAAGAGGATCAGCAAAGCCAACATTGGCAGTTCATGCGGACACAGTCGATCGCATCAAGATTCAGATGGACAAGTTGCCGGATCCTGAAATCAAGTTCCGTGGTGTTGCTGGCGTCGCCGACTCACTTTGGAAGCTGAGCATCCAACCAAAGACTTCCTAATTCTTACCAAAATGGACAACATCCTCAACCATCCCTGGTTTCCAAAGACAAATCCCGCCCATAGCGGAGGCGCTAAAGCCGGAGAATGGCAAGGTCAAGATCAGGCATTTCTTGGGCGCATAGCCAATGATCTAGTTTATGAGCGGGCTAACAGCCGAATTAATTCTTTGCCGTCGCCATGGTCCAGGGCGCTGCAATTTGAGCAAGCCATCCTTAATCCGAAATACCCGACACGTTCTGGTCTCTTAGAAGAGTTATTTGGCTGCTTAGCAACCATTTGCCTATGGGAAATTATTGGAGTAAAACTCGAGGCTGAACGCGTAGATATTGCTCAACTGAGTAAGCAGGACGATGAGGCCGTTGGTCCCTTTGCGCGCAGCCTCAACGAACAAAAACCTTCCGCAGATCGTGCTCTCTATGAGTTGCTAGATGGCACCAACCCATGGGCCAGTGTTCACGTTTTAAAAGTTGATGGGTTGGTTATCGGCTTTACCTCACCATCAACACTTGTATGTCCAACTGTCAATCTGGCTAGAACAATCCAGGGAATGAGGTGGACAGCAGAAAGTCGATTTTCATCCCCAACAAAATTCCTCAGTACTCAACAACGTCAAGCACTAGCTGACTGGCTTGCACATGTAGATAATGGATTATTGGGTGCGAATGATCTCAAGAGTCAAGGCACAGTAAGTGCTTTATCGGCAGTATTGAGGGGTTTCGTCGCAGAACTAACCGCAGGTCGGATAGGTAGTCCAGTTCTTTCGGAAAAAAGCGCACCAGGTTTACCGCCTAGGCCAAAAGCGCTTGCATTGCTCGCTCGCGGGGCAGGAATAAACTCTGTAATAGCCTCAAGCCAGTCGACTTTAGAGCTTCGCGACAGAAAGGAACGTCCAATAGTTGGGGCAACGAACAAGCCTGTTGTCTTGGTTGATCCCGAGATGCCAAGCAAGCTTGGAATACCAGCTAACGAAATTACCCTTTTTGGCGCCTCAACCTTAGAAGCTATTGAAGGCTCCAAAGAAAAGCTTGAGCAGCTTTACGGTAGATCTATCGATGTGATAACCCCAGATGATCTGTTTGCAGCGGAGTTGTTCCTTCTGCCTGGAGAGGCAGCACTAACAAATACATGGCTGTTAAGCCGACTAGAAGGGCAGCCTTCAATTAACGGTTCTCCCGTAACTCCCATCCTGCCTTTGAGGGAGAAAGTTCGAGATCTCTTCAGCAGCCGTGAGCTAGAGAAAGCCTGCTCCCTGCGATTGATATCAACTGGCAGGGGAATGGAGCTCGAGCTAACGCTCATGCTCCAGATTATTGGTCAACGCGAAGCCTATCCACTAGTTAGAAACTTCCCGATCAAGGAAGAGAATCTCATTGATAAAAACTTGCCGGTTATCACGGTATGGCCAAATGTTAGCGATGAAAACTGGCGCAAATTTTACATTTTTTGCGAGGACACCAAAACAGGCCTCACTGTTGATGGCTTCAGTGACTATGAACTTCTAATAGCAAAAGAGGGCCAGCAGAATGTTAAATATTTCACTATTGAGCGATTTCCTGATCTTATTAAACTTATAGATCGCGGTCATCCGTGCGGATTAATACCTGTCAACACACCAGCAGAAGCTACTGGCACCGTAACAAGCTGGTCAGTAGGCATCGACTTCGGAACATCATTCACTAATTTCTTTGTGAATGATGGTTCAGGTCCAATTCGCCGACCACTTGAAACAATGCTGCTGCCGCTGACCTTGGCAGAAAAAGAGTATCAACTTAACCTGCTAACCAGGTTTTTTATACCAGTGAACGTCCTGCCAGAGGGCGTGAACCCCCCAATGTCAACAGCTCTAAACACGTATGGATGGCCAGAGCAAAAGGATCTCGAATCAAAGATTTATCACCAGGCCCGTATTCATTGGCCTAGCTCAAACGCACTATCCATGCGGAGCCCCAAAATCCATACCGACTTAAAATGGAAAGAGTTCTGGTATCAGAAGCCTTTCCTTCAAGAAATTGCTTTAATCATCAGCACTAATGCGGTGGCGGCAGGAGCAAGACAAATCAATTGGTCTGTTTCTTACCCCAGCGCATTGTCCCGCAATAATGCCATTGGCTACCGCGAACGCTGGTCTAATCTCTGCACCGAGCTAAAAATAGCCACAGGAATTGATCACCAGTTTGATGAAGACAGTAATGAGAGTGCTGTTCAAACTGAAGCCGTTGCTTTCGCAAGTTACTTTGGTAATTATCTAGATCGGCCAATGGTTCATACGGCCTGCCTTGATGTTGGTGGTGGTACGACTGATGTAAGCATCTGGCAGGAAAACACATTGCTACATCAGGTCTCATTACCGTTTGCAGGTAGGGATATTTGTACTCGAGTGATGCAGCTTAAACCGGCCTTCATTCGATTGCTGTTCACCGCAGGCTCGGCTGGTGACATTGGCAATGATGAGAATAAACTTAGGCAAGAACCAAACTTCAATAGCTGGTTTGACAACTGTTTGCGATATGAAACTGATGCGCTACTAAAAAATCGTCTTCCAATTTTACGCGCTAAAAAAGAAAGTCAGTTGATAGAATTTGTTAGTCTGATGGCCATCAGCTTTGCAGGTGTATACCACTATTTGGGACTCATTCTTAAAGGTCTACACAAGGAAGATTTGTTGAAGAAGCAAGTTCCAATGCCTGTTTATATGGGAGGGAATGGAGCCAGATTCATGAACTGGCTTGATGAAAGCGGTAGCTTCTCAAAGGCCTGTGACAGCGACCAACTTATGCAAGTAATCCAAACCATGAGTGCAGGCTTTTCTGAAAGCATCAGTAACAACGCGGTTACCACGCTTTCCGATAAATTCAAAGACGAAACAGCTTGCGGCTTGATAAGCAAGGGTGTTAAACTTATGGGTTTATTTGATCCTCGACAGGACCGAATGTTTGCCGGCGAAAATCTTATCATTAATGGAAACAGCTATGGAACTCTTGATCGAGTCACAGAACCTGAAGATGGAACAGTGAAAACCTATGAACTTTCAAGTACTGATGAATTAAAGCGTTTTATTACCAACTACGACTTAGCCCTCAAGAAGCTACAAATAACAAGTTTATTGCCCATATCGAAACTAACCATGCCTTCCAGCCTGTGGTCAAATATCGAAACTGAAATTAGCAAGAGCTGCCTCGAACGTGTTGACAAAGAATTTAATGACCTGGAGCCTGAACCTCCCTTCATAACTGGACTTAAAGCCTTATCTCGCGTCCTTTCGAAAGAGTGGACTGAGCGTTACTAAGGAGGAATTATGACTACAACTTATGTTGCAATACTTGCTGCTATTGCCATCATTTTAAGTCTTCTATCATTCTGGGTCGCAAGAAACAAGGCAAGCAAAAGAGCACTGGATGAAATCATCTTCAAAAACTCTGAACTGAATAAGCAGATAAACGATATTAATAAGCAACTTGCTAGCATAAAAGATATGTTGTCTAGAGAGTCTCCTCACGTCTTATCGCAAACCCAGGCTGCCAGTTCTTTTAATGAATCCTCTATATTAAAAGAAAGTCTTGATAACATTCAAAAAAATCTTCAATCAATTTCGCTTGATATTTTGCTTCATTCGGAAGAGATACAGTCGATAAAGAAGAACCAGTTTCAGACTCAGGATGCTTGGTTAACTACACCTGAGATTATCCTCCAGGAACCAAAACCGTCGGTCGAAATGACCATATTCCCACAGAATAACAACCTGCCTCGCTCACTAAATACTAAGGGAAACGTAAAGTTTGAGAATGTGGAAGAAGCGGTTGAACAACTACTGCCTTCTCAGCTACCAGAACCTTTTGAACAGATTTCTAAACAGTATCAAGACGCTATCAATCGTGGTGACAGGCAGGCAATTAGGCAAATGCAGTTCAAAGAATTGAACATTACCAGTGAATCAGAAAACTCACTGGTCAAGGGAAACAGTGGTGATGGGACCAAACTAGAAGCAGTTGTGGGTGGAGGTAGCTACTTAATTATTGTTGGCGAAGGAAGGTATTGGCTTTTCCCCACAGCGCAGACGTTAGAAAGTTTCAGCATTAATCAGCCACAGAAAGGAATTTTCAGCTATGAAAGAGAGTTGCTTCATAAGCCTGTAATCAAGAAACCTGCTGAAGTGCTGGAAGAAGGTGATTATTGGATAATTAAGAAGTTTGGGCTGGTTTCTGTGCCGGGATAATGTCCCCAGGTGCCAAGAATATTTAAAATCATTATCTCTAAATTAGTTACCAGTTAAGAATTAGTCATGACTTTCTTTGAAAGAGATTTAGTCTGTTTGTTTGGTCGATTCATCCCCGTTTAGTCTACTAAGGCGGTTCAGTTGATCCTGGACAATCTGAGCATGTGATCGCAGAGCACTAAGTTCACTATCAAGTTTCCCGCGCAGTCGTGCAAAAGTCTGCTCCATGCTTTGCATTCGCTGCTCAAGCTCGGCTTTATCAGCTTGCTCAACGAAAGGGCGACTTCTAGGGATCATCTGACCACATCTTTCGAGCGTCCATTCTCGTCCTTGGACCTTGCGAATAAAACGTGGCAGTGTTTGCAAAACCAAGTGCTCATCATTTTCTGGCGCATCCGGTGCCTTGTAAACGCTTTGAAAAATCTCTGTGTCGTAAAGCCAGCTCTCATGATTTTGGGAAATCCAAACCACTGCGTCTCCGCTCGGTAATTCAGAAAGTAGAAATGGTGAATTCCCAGCGATCGGTTTGAGCGTTACCCCATGATCATCGGTTTGAATGAGTTCGGCTGGGGACTCATAAGCTTTGAGCACTTCCGGATTACGCCGGATTAATCTGGTTAGGAGCAATTCATCAGCAGGCCATATATGGCGCTGGGGTAAAGAACTTTCCTCGATAGTTAGTGTTGATGGATTAAGCTTTGCCTGCAGATCACTGACAAGGTGCTCAAGTTTGATCAGCCGCTCAAAAGGACTTGGATCGTTTGTCATGATGAACTCTTATCCTGGCGTGTAAAACGCAGCTCAATGCGACGGCGGTCTGCTCTTTCTTTCATATCTGCTGGGGCAAAGGCACCGTCAACGCCGATCAGACTGCCTGCAGAATATGGTCTAACAGTTATGTTCTGAATACCGCTTGCAGCAAGCTTGATCTTTAGGTATTTAGACACTGCAAGAGCCCTAAGTAAGCCAAGATCGGTATTGGAACCAGACTGGTATCCATTTAAAGGAGCTGAGCTGCCTGATTGAGGCACTAGCAAATCAAGATTGCTGTTTCCAGGTGATGGCTGTCCATCTGTATGGCCT
>Ga0247838_1006637_pt1 | contig 10799 bp, 8 predicted proteins | sample LaCruzMarch2015__5_FD_189097 | JGI IMG/M metagenome (GOLD analysis project Ga0247838, IMG submission 189097) | Freshwater microbial communities from meromictic Lake La Cruz, Castile-La Mancha, Spain - LaCruzMarch2015_15m | ecosystem: Environmental > Aquatic > Freshwater > Lake | place: Spain... | reverse complement strand
GTCGAAGTTGGCCGGGTCCAGCGCAGCAGCAGCGGCAGCAGCGCCTTCGGTGGCAGCGGCAGCAGCGGCCTCGGCAGCAGCAGCAGCTTCGGCAGCAGCGGCTGCGGTGGCAGCTTCAGCAGCGGCAGCAGCTTCGGCGGCGGCGGCGGCGGCAGCCTCTTCGGCTTTCTTGGTGGCTTCAGCGACCATTGCTGCTTCTTGCTGCGGCTTGTAGACGAACTGATAATAGCCCGTCCCAGCCAGCAGAATGACGATCACGCCAAGGATTACAGTTCTGTTCATGTAAAATTCTCCTATAGCCGGACGGTGCTTCCGGACGCACTTCATATGGCAGTTTGGGCGACGCTTGAAAAGGTAGGCAATCTCTCAATCGCAGGAATTTCTGAGTTTTCCGCCCTTTTTCTGCTCACATTGGCTGTGCTGCGGGTTGCGGCAGGGCCATAGTGGGGCTAACTTGCCGCCTCAAAGCTGAACAACCAAAGGACTGCAACCATAGCCCGTCGCCCTCACAATGCTCCGCCGCAACGCGAAACTGGCCCCCGGATCAATGACCGGATCCGCTCTCCCGAAATTCGACTGATCGGTGCGGATGGCGAAAACGTCGGGGTGGTGACCCCGGCCCGCGCGATGCAGATGGCTGAAGAGGCTGGGCTTGACCTGGTCGAGATTTCGCCCACGGCCGTCCCCCCCGTCTGCAAGATCATGGACTTCGGCAAGTTCAAATACGAGACGCAAAAGCGCGAAGCCGAAGCCCGGAAAAAGCAGAAGATCATCGAGATCAAGGAAATCAAGTTCCGCCCCGGCACCGACACGCATGACTATGACGTAAAGATGCGCTCGGTGGTGAAATTCCTGGAGGAAGGCGACAAGGTCAAGGTCACCCTGCGGTTCCGCGGCCGCGAGATGGCGCACCAGGACCTTGGTCTTGAACTGCTGAAACGGGTCGAGGCGGACGTGGCCGAGCTTGGCAAGATCGAATCCTTCCCGCGGCTGGAAGGCCGCCAGATGGTGATGATGATCGGTCCCAAGTAAGATCGCAGGCCCGTCCAATGAAAAACCGCCGCCAGGGTGACCTGGCGGCGGTTTTGTTTTGCCGATGCCTCAGCCTGCGGCGCCAAGTTCCAACAGCGGCGTGATCACCCGAACCTCGACCCGGCGGTTCAGGGGCTCGTTCTCTTGGGTGTCGATCAAAAGCTCGGTCTCGCCGTAACCCTGCACGATCATGTTTTCCGGCGGGATGTCGAAATACTCCGTCAAGGCGAGCGCCACCGATTCGGCCCGCCGATCCGACAGGGCCAGGTTCAGCGCCGATTTGCCGGTGGCATCGGTATGGCCTTCGATCAGAAAGATCTCGCCAGGGTTTACGTCCAGCAGGTCCTGCATCACGCCGCCAAGGTCGGCAAGATCGCGCGCTTCGGTCGCGGCGATGGCCGAAGACCCGCTGGCGAAGCTGACGTTTTCGGTATCGATCACGGCGGCAAGCGCGCGCACCTGTGGAATCTCGCGGATCTGGCGGAGCGAGAATTTGCGGCCCGCCTTGTCCGCCTCGATCGCGGCCAGTTCACGCTTCAGCGCGGTATCCTCATCCTTGGATGAGATCACGATCCGCGACCGGGGGCGGGGCAGTTCGCTGACCACAACCACTTCTTCTTCGCGCAGATCGTCGATCAGCACGATTTCACGACCACGATCGTCATAGGTTGCGCGGCGCAGCACGCGGCCGGTGGCGTCGCGGATGGTCACCACTTGGGTCCCGTCCTCACGCTCGATGATGGTGCGGGTCGAGCCGTCGCGGAAGGTTTCCGTCCGCACGGTCGAGCCTGGGCTGCGGATCACCGCATCATCGTCCTTCAGCACCTGATAGGTGCCGTCGGGGCGCAGCAGGATGACCCGGTCACCGGTGTTCGACACGACGCGGGTCTCTTCTTCCTGCTTTTCCTTGTTCGACTTGATGATCGCGCCGACCACAAGCGCGCCCAGCACGATCAGACCAGCCTTTTCCAGGTTGGATAGACCGCTTTTCTTGCCCTCTTCGGTCACCACCGGGGCTGGCGCGAATTCCTCGTCCGAGGTGCGGACATCGGCTTCGGTGATGGTTTCGGTCAACTCGCCGATCAGATCTGCGGCCGGGGCTGGCGGAATGACCAGCGGCCCGCCGTCGTCGACCACGGGGTCAAGGATCGTCTCTGCGGCGGCGATGGCACCAAGGTCAAGCTCGGTCGGGGGGCCGGTGAGAAGATCGCTCAGACCTTCGACTTCGGTTTCGGTGATCACCGGAATATCGACCGGCTCAATCACTTCGAGAGTTTCGGGTTCGGCGACGGCCAGCCCCAGGACCGGATCGATAAGCTCGCCGGTATCGCTGATGTCCAGCTCTTCCTCGGCTTCGGCAACCGCAGCGGCGGCAGCCTCTGGGTCGATAATCTCGCCGGTTCTGACATCAAACAGGCTGTCGGCAACAGGCAAGGCATAGTCGTAGGTCGGGATGTCTTCGATGGCTGGGATTTCCTCGATCACGGGGACCTCCTCGACCACGGGCAGTTCGTCGACCACGGGGACCCCTTCCAACCCCAGCGCTTCTTCCGGGACCAAGACCCCATCGGTCACCACCGTCTCTTCGACTGGTGGCAGATCTTCGATCACCGGGATGTCCTCGATCACGGGCGCCTCTTCCAGCGCCTGCGCTTCTTCAATTGCCAAGGCTTCTTCCAGGGTCAGGGCTTCTTCCAGGGGCAAAGCCTCTTCCACCACCAGCGGCTCTTCGATCGGCGGCAGGTCTTCCACGACCGGGAATTCGTCAATCACCGGGACCTCTTCAATCGCTGCGGCAGCAGCCGCAGCCTCGGCCTCCTGCTGCAGGCGCAGTTCCTCAGCGGCGGCGGCTTCGGCTTCCTGCTGCAGGCGCAGTTCCTCAGCGGCGGCGGCTTCGGCCTCCTGCTGCAGGCGCAGTTCCTCAGCGGCGGCGGCCTCAGCCTCCTGCTGCAGGCGCAGTTCCTCGGCGGCGGCAGCTTCGGCTTCGAGTTGCAGACGCAGGGTCTCGGCCTCAGCCTCCTGCTGCAGGCGCAACTCCTCGGCAGCGGTAGCTTCGGCTTCCTGCTGCAGGCGCAACTCCTCGGCGGCGGCAGCTTCGGCCTCCTGCTGCAGGCGCAACTCCTCAGCAGCGGCGGCTTCGGCCTCCTGCTGCAGGCGCAGTTCCTCGGCAGCGGCGGCTTCGGCTTCCTGCTGCAGGCGCAACTCCTCAGCGGCCTGAATTTCGGCGAAGATCGCGTCGATGTCGCAGGCTGCATCCCCGCTAGGCACGCACAGGACCGACCCATCCGGGCCAACAACCGAGCCATCTTCCAGCAGGGTCTGGGCAAAGCCCGGCACGGTGCCGACCGGGGCCAGGGCCACCGATAGCGCCGTCGTGGAGATCAGAAACTTTCTCATACCATTCCTCATTGTGCTGGCCCTTGGATGTCTGCAAGCCGAACCGTTCCGGGCCTGTCTGTCCAGTCTGGCAGACCTGACCCGACTTTGAACTGATATGCCATATCACCGCGCTGCCATGTGATAGCCTCTGGTTGGTCAGGTCCCATTGCTCGGCTCAGGGCGAAAACCCGTCGCTCTCGCGGCCTTTGGCGGCCTCGGCCGCAATCCAGGTGCAAAAAGTCAACAGGGCGGCGCGCGGCGGCGGGGTCTGGGGCCAGACCAGGAAGTAGCTGCCAGCGGCTGGCGTCGGGCCGCCAAAGACCGGAATCAGCCGCCCCTCGGCAAGTTCGCGCCGGATCAAAAAGGTCGGGATCAGCGCCAGGCCCAGCCCGTGCAGGGCGGCCTGGGTCAGCGTTGCGAACTGGTCAAACAACATGCCCGGCGGGCGGCGTTCGGTCACGCCGTGATGCGCAAGCCAGCGGCCCCAGTCGCCGCTGCGGCTTTCCAGGTGCAACAGCGGCAGGTCCAGCACCGCCTCGGCCCGGGGCAGGGGCTGGGCCAGAAGCGAGGGGGCGGCAACGGCCAGCAGCTCTTCATCCAGGAGCGCGAGGTACTCCACCCCCGGCCAGTCGCGGCGGCCATAATGGATCGCGGCGTCGAACCGGCTGTCGGCAAAGTCAAAAGGCCGCAGCCGGGTGGAGAGATTCACCGTGACGCCAGGATGGCCCGCAGCAAAACCGGCCAGGCGGGGGGCCAGCCAGTGCATACCGAAAGCGGGCAGGATCGCGAGGTTCAGACTGCCGCCGGTCGGGTTGGCGCGCAAGGTCAGCGAGGCGGCAGCCAGCAGGGTCAGCGCCTTTCTGACCTCGGCAACATAATCGACCCCAGCCGGGGTCAGCCGCAGCCGCTGGCGTTCGCGGATCAAAAGCGGCACGCCCAACTGCGCCTCAAGCCCTTGCAGGGACCGGCTGATCGCGCCTTGGGTCAAGGCAAGCTCGGCCGCTGCAGCCGAGGCGCTGCCCAGCCGGTCAACCGCCTCCAAGGCCAGAAGCGCGGGCAGGGCGGGCAGGTGGCGGCGGGGCAACATTATGAGTTTTCCTCATGATCTTGCGCAGGGCTTTCGATAGCGCATCCAGCCGTTTCGTGCAATTCTATCGCCAATGACGGAGGATATCATGCCCGACACGCTGCGCACTACCCCGACCTTGAAACCCAAGGACGCCCCCGACCTTGGGCGTTTCGATTGGGAGGACCCCTTCCGCCTGAACGACCAGCTGACCGAGGAAGAGCGGATGCTGCGCGACGCGGCCCGCGCCTATGCGGCCGAAAAGCTGCAACCCCGCGTCATCGCCGCCTACCGCGAGGAAACCACCGATCCGGGGATTTTCCGCGAAATGGGGGCGATGGGCCTTCTGGGTCTGACCATCCCCGAAGAATACGGCGGGCTTGGTGCCTCATACGTTGCCTACGGCCTTGTCGCGCGCGAGGTAGAGCGGGTCGATTCTGGCTATCGCAGCATGATGTCGGTGCAATCCAGCCTCGTGATGTACCCGATCTACGCCTATGGCACCGAAGAGCAGCGCCGTAAGTACCTGCCGAAGCTTGCGAGCGGTGAGTGGATCGGCTGCTTCGGGCTGACCGAACCCGAGGCGGGCTCGGACCCGTCGGGGATGAAGACCACCGCGCGGAAGACCGATACCGGCTATGTGCTGAACGGCGCGAAGATGTGGATTTCCAACGCGCCGATTGCCGATGTGTTCGTGGTCTGGGCCAAGTCCGAGGCGCATGGCGGCAAGATCAAGGGCTTTGTGCTGGAGAAGGGGACACCGGGACTGTCGGCCCCCAAGGTCGGCGGCAAGCTAAGCTTGCGGGCCAGCATCACCGGCGAGATCGTGATGCAGGATGTGGTCGTCGGCGAAGATGCGCTTTTGCCGCATGTCGAGGGGCTGAAAGGTCCGTTCGGCTGCCTGAACCGGGCGCGCTACGGCATTTCCTGGGGGGTGATGGGCGCGGCAGAGTTCTGCCTGCATGCCGCGCGCCAGTACGGCCTTGACCGTCGCCAGTTTGGCCGCCCCTTGGCGCAAACCCAGCTTTACCAGCTGAAACTGGCCAACATGATGACCGAGATCAGCCTTGGCCTGCAGGCCTCGCTTAGGGTCGGGCGGCTGATGGACGAGGCGAGTGCAGCCCCAGAGATGATCAGCATCATCAAGCGCAACAACTGCGGCAAGGCGCTCGACGCGGCCCGGCTGTCGCGGGACATGCACGGCGGCAATGGCATCCAGGAAAGCTATCAGATCATGCGCCACATGGTGAACCTGGAGACGGTGAACACCTATGAAGGCACACATGACGTGCATGCGCTGATCCTGGGTCGGGCGATCACCGGGTTGCAGGCTTTCTTCTAGGCCGCGTCGCATGGGACCCGCTGGCCGCTAGGGGTGGCGGGGCGTGCTGGCTTTGGCGGGGAGGGTTGGGCCAGCATGAAAGGCCACAAGCGGATGAAGGTGACAGCGATTCTGCCGGTGCGGAACGAAGGCGCGTTCCTTCTGGAATGGTTCGCGCATCATCGGGCCTGCGGCTTTACCGACTTTCTGGTGTTTTCCAACGATTGCAGCGACGGCACTGATGCGATTCTGGACCGGCTGGCCGACCTTGGGTGGGTGACGCATGTCAGGAATGACGGGCCGCACAGCGAGGGTCCGCAATGGGCGGCGCTCAAGCAGGCCGACCGGCATCCGCTGATCCGCCAGTCGGAGTGGGTCATGCCGATCGACATCGACGAGTTTGTGAACATTCATGTCGGCGACCGGACAATAGCCGCGCTGCTGGCGGCTTTGCCCAAGGCGACGGCGATCCCGCTGACCTGGCGGTTCTTTGGCAATGCCGGCGTGGTGGCCTATGAGGATCGCCCGGTCTGCGAGGTCTTTACCCGGGCTGCGCCGGCGGTACTCCATTGGCCATGGCGGGCATCCCTGTTCAAGACGCTGACCCGCCAGAACGGCAGCTACGGCAAGCTTGGCGTCCACCGCCCGCGCAAGCCCGACCCTGCGCGGATGGCGGGGCAGGTCTGGTACGACGGGTCGGGACGGCGCTTGGCCGATCGGTTCCACACCGCGCGCATCTTTACCGATCCGGGGCAGGATTGCTTTCAACTGGCGCAGATGAACCACTATGCTTTGGGGGCGATGGAAAGCTTCGTCGTCAAATCCGATCGCGGCAGCGTGTTTCCCGGGGTGACCAGCCTGAAGCTGGACTATTGGGTGGATCGCAATTTTTCCGCTGTTGAGGATCGCAGCATCCAGGCGCTGGACAGCCGGGGCTTGCGCGAGGGCCTGCAGGCCGATCCGGTGCTGGGCCCGCTGCACCGGGCGGCGGTTGCCTGGCGCAAGGCGCGGTTTCTGGCGCTGATGGAACAAGAGCCGTGGCGCGATCTATATGGCCGGTTGCTGATGACCCCGCCGACCCGGGTGCTGCCCAAGGCCTTGGCCGAGACGATCTGGAAAGCCCATGTCCGTCCCGGCCGGGCAAAAAGCGACGATCAGTAGTTCAACAGGTCCCAAAGCTCGGCCGTGCGGTTTTCCGTCATCTGGCGCAGGCAGCCATAGACCAGCAAAGGCTCTGCCGAGCCGCCGCGCATGGGAAAGCCGGACACTTCGCAATTGCCGTCGCGATAGGTGATCCAGGCCCGCTGGGCGGTGCGCAGTGCCGCCTCGGCGCCCTGTAACTCGACCGGAAGGGAAGCGTCCATCGCCCGCATTTCCGCCACCACCGCCTTGTAGGCGCGGTTCAACTCGGCATCGGCAACTTGCCAGTCCGCTTCGGCGCAAAGGTTCATCTCTTGCTGGGAGACGGCGTTGATGCAGTCATTGGTCTGGGCAAACAAAGGGCTGGCCGCCAGAACCAGCGTCAGGGCGGACAGGACACGACAAGACATGCGGCACCTTTCAGGGAAGGGGATTGCGCCATCATTCAGCTTGATCGGCGGGCAAGTTGCAAGCCCTGTCGCCGCGCCAAAGCTCTGGCCTTGGCGCGACAACTGCGCTACCGGTCGGCCATGACCTTGCTGACCATCCGCCGCCCTGATGACTGGCACCTGCACTTGCGCGACGGGGCGGTGCTGCGGGCGGTGTTGCCCGAAACCAGCCGCCATTTCGCCCGTGCCATTGTGATGCCGAACCTGGTGCCGCCAGTGGTGACGCTGGAAGATGCGGTGGCCTACCGCGACCGCATTCTGGCCGCCCTGCCGCCGGGTGCGCAGTTCCAGCCGCTGATGACGCTTTACCTGACCGAGACGACCAATCCCGCCGATGTTGCCCGCGCCGCAACCTCTGGCGTGGTGACGGCGGTCAAGCTGTACCCGGCGGGGGCCACCACCAACTCCCACTCCGGGGTGCGCGATCTGGACCGGGTCCTGCCGGTGCTGGAGGAGATGGCCCGGATCGGCCTGCCGCTGTGCATCCACGGCGAGGTGACGGACCCGACCGTCGATATCTTTGACCGCGAGGCGGTGTTTCTGGACACCGTTCTGGCCCCCCTGCGCCAGCGTCTGCCGGAATTGCGCGTGGTGCTGGAGCATGTGACGACGGCCGAAGGCGTGGCTTTCGTGGCCGACGCCGCCCCCGGCCTGGCCGCGACGATCACCACGCATCACCTGATCCTGAACCGCAACCACATCCTCGCCGGGGGGATCCGGCCGCATTACTATTGCCTGCCGGTTGCCAAGCGCGAAAGCCACCGCCTGGCCTTGCGCCGGGCGGCCACCAGGGGCGATGCGCGGTTTTTCCTGGGCACGGATTCCGCGCCGCATGTCGATGCGCTGAAGGAACACTCCTGTGGCTGCGCCGGCTGCTTTACCGCTACGAACACCCTGTCGATCCTCGCGCATGTCTTCGAGGAGGAGGGCGCGCTGGACCGGCTGGAGGGGTTTACCTCGCTGCACGGCCCGGCATTCTACGGGCTGGCGCCGAATAGCGCGACGCTGCGGCTGGAAAAGCGGGACACAGCCTGCGACTGGCCCGATAAGATCATGACCGATGCCGGTCCCGTTACCGTTTTCAACCCTGGCTTTCCCGTGCACTGGCACGTTCTGACCTGAAATACCTCCTCGATGACTGCGTCACTCGTCGGTTGCCCCGCGAGGAGAAGACGAAGTCGCACGACGAGCCTGCCCGAAAGGACCGCAGATGATCCCCGCCACCTTCCCCCCCAAGGATGAGATTGCCCGCCTGACCGCCCGCGCGCTTCTGGAAATCGGGGCGGTGCATTTCAATGCCACCACACCCTTTAACCTGGCCAGCGGTCTGCCCTCACCCACGTATATCGATTGCCGCAAGCTGATCAGCTATCCGCGCATCCGGTCCATGCTGATGGATTTCCTTAGCCTGACCGTCCTGCGCGATGCCGGGTTTGAGGCGTTTGACAATGTCGCCGGGGGCGAAACCGCGGGCATCCCCTTTGCAGCCCTGGTGGCCGAACGTCTGGCCCTGCCAATGACCTATATCCGCAAGAAGCCGAAAGGCTACGGCCGCAATGCCCGCATCGAAGGCGTGATGGCCGAAGGCGACCGGGTCCTTCTGATCGAGGATCTGACCACCGATGGCGGATCAAAGCTGTCCTTCGTTGACGCGATCCGCGAGGCGGGGGCCACCTGCGCCCATACCGCCGTGATCTTTTCCTACGGCATCTTCCCCGAAACCCTGCCGCGTCTGGCCGAACACGGGGTGACGTTGCATGCGCTGTGCACCTGGTGGGACGTGCTGGCCGAAGCCCGCGCCAGCAGCAGCTTTGATGCCGCCACCCTGACCGAGGTCGAAGCCTTCCTGACTGCCCCCCGCGCCTGGCAGGACGCGCGCAAGCCCGTCTGACCCCGCCTTCCCGACCCGGCGGCGGGGCCAAGATTTCAGGGGGCGAACCTGTGGAGGGATTGGGGATAACCCTTACGCCGAATCGCCTAATTTGTGTTAGGCTATGCGCCTGACGCCAGATGTGGCACAGGGCCATCGGAAAATAGGGCGAAACTGTGGCTGGCGCCCCAGTTATCCACCGACTTGTCCCGATTGCCAGACCCCCTTGGCCTGGTGCAAACACGTCCCTCTTCACAGGGAGAACCGAATGTCCGAAATCACCGCCCTGCGACAGTTGATGCCCGTACCCGTTGATCCCGGAACGGAATCCCTGCCGCACAATATCGAGGCCGAACAGCAGCTTCTGGGCGCGATCCTGACCAATAACGACATCTACGACCGCATCTCCTCGGTGGTGAAGGCGGCGCATTTTTTTGACCCCGTGCATCAGCGCATCTTTGACATCGCCGCTGCCCGCATCTTGAAAAATGCCCTAGCCTCGCCCGTGACGCTGAAAGGCTTCTTCGAGGACGACGCGGGGCTCAAGGAACTTGGCGGCCCGGCCTATCTGGTGCGGCTCGCGGGGGCGGCGATTTCGGCCTATGCGGCGCGCGACTATGCGCAGATGATCTATGACCTCGCCGTGCGGCGCGAGTTGATCCAGCTTGGCCGCGACATCGCCGCCAAGGCCGCCACGGTTGAGGTCACAAGCGAGCCCAAGGATCAGATCATCGAGGCTGAACAGCGCCTTTACACCCTGGGCGAACAGGGCCATGCCGAACGCGGCTTTCAGAGCTTTCTCCGCGCGGTCACCGATGCGGTCAACATCGCCAACGCCGCTTATCAGCGCGACGGGGGGCTTGCGGGCATCTCGACCGGGCTGATCGACATGGATAAAAAGCTGGGGGGGTTGCACCCTTCGGACCTGCTGATCCTCGCCGGGCGGCCCTCAATGGGCAAGACCTCGCTGGCGACCAACATCGCCTTCAACATCGCCAAGGCGCATCGCCAGGGCCGGATGCCCGATGGCACGGATGGGTCGGTCGAAGGCGGGGTGGTCGGGTTCTTTTCGCTGGAAATGTCGGCCGAACAGCTGGCGGCGCGGATCCTGTCGGAAGCCTCCGAGGTGCCGTCGGAACAGATCCGCCGCGGCGACATGACCGAGCCCGAGTTCCGCCGCTTTGTCGAAGCCGCCAAGGCGCTGGAATCCTGCCCCCTCTACATCGACGACACGCCCGCCTTGCCAATCGCTCAGGTCGCGGCCCGCGCGCGGCGGTTGAAGCGGACGCATGGGCTGGATGTGCTGATCATCGACTACTTGCAACTTCTGCGCGGCACCTCAAAGGAAAACCGCGTGCAGGAAGTGTCCGAGATTACCCAAGGCCTGAAGGCCATCGCCAAGGAGCTGAACATCCCGGTCATCGCCTTGTCGCAGCTAAGCCGTCAGGTCGAAAACCGTGAGGACAAGCGCCCGCAGCTTTCCGACCTGCGCGAATCCGGCTCGATCGAACAAGACGCCGATGTGGTGATGTTCGTCTACCG
>Ga0247838_1006633_pt1 | contig 10804 bp, 9 predicted proteins | sample LaCruzMarch2015__5_FD_189097 | JGI IMG/M metagenome (GOLD analysis project Ga0247838, IMG submission 189097) | Freshwater microbial communities from meromictic Lake La Cruz, Castile-La Mancha, Spain - LaCruzMarch2015_15m | ecosystem: Environmental > Aquatic > Freshwater > Lake | place: Spain... | reverse complement strand
ATAATTTCCTAACCTTTTTTATTCTCCTTGCCACATATTTCTTTATTACAAAACAATATTGGTGGACGGGTCTGATACTTGGTTTAGCCCTGGCTACAAAATGGAGTGCGCTCTACTTCATTATCGCCTTTGGGCTTATCGCTTTCTATCGAGCCTTCTCGCATCACACAGGAAAAAGTTTGGTCAAGCCAACCGCACAACGTATTGTCCAATTCGGGGCAATACCTGTTGGTGTTTATCTCACTTCATGGTCAGGTTGGTTTGTCAGTAACCGTGGATGGGCTAGAGATCACTCAACAAATATTCTTAATTCATTTATTTACTACCACCAACAGATGTTGGGTTTTCATACCGGGCTTACAGAAAAACATGTCTACGAAGCCAATCCATGGAGTTGGTTATTCATGGGCAGACCCACTTCGTTTTTCTATGAGTCACCCAAAGGATGTGGTGCGAAATCATGTTCGCAAGAAATAATCGCACTCGGCACACCACTCTTATGGTGGCTAGGTATTGCTGCCATCTCATTCATCATCGGTCTCTGGGTGCGTTCATTTTTCACCCGCCACTTTGACCCAGCAATAACAGTAATTGTTACCGGATTAGTAGCTGGTTACTTGCCTTGGTTCTTCTTTCAAGAGCGAACAGTCTTTACCTTTTATGCAATTATCTTCGAACCATTTGTAATTTTGGCACTGGTCTTTGCCGTTCGCTCAATCCTTGCCACCTTTAAGGTAAGAGGTGAAGTGATGGTGGCGGCCTTATTTATTCTGATTTTCCTTAACTTCGTCTATTTTTTGCCAATTTATCTAGGTGAAGTAATTACCTACGATGCTTGGCAGGCCAGAATGTGGTTCCCTAGCTGGGTTTAACTGGATTATTCGTTCGCAGCGCGGATCTCGCGAAGTCGCTGCACCGCTTCATCTGCAAGCTGCTGATCAAATATCTCATCTCGTGAAGGAGCAGCTGCTGCTAAAGCTTCGCGTTCTAGACGTTCTTGCTCATCTGTCCACTTGCCGGGTTCTGTGAGATCAATAATGCGCTTGGGTGTGATGGCTTTTGGCGCATTGACATATGTTGGAACAGGAACCTCATTGGGTTGCCACTCAGAACGTGATTGCGCCGTTCCTTTAGGTAGCACGGTAACACCATTTAACTCGCGTTCAGCAAATGGAATCCAGTGTTCTTTTGAGACATGTACTTCGGTTGTCCTATTTGTTAGTACTTCAGCAAGATTTGTGTGAGAGACACCTTCGGTTCGCTTATGTAGTTGATCAACGCGGCGTCGTTGAATCTTTTCTCTATATGTTTGACGTCGCACATGTGCGATGTATAGAACTAAGGCTGTTGCTGGAACAGCGATTGCTACATATGTGAATGTTTGCATGATTGCACCTACCGTCGTGAGTATGAGTGTTGTCGAAATAATAAGGAAAACAATTCTGCGACGCAGGAGTTGCTGGGCAACTCGTCCGGCACGATCAACATCTGTGTAAATGGCCCCGGTTCCAATTTGGGCACCTGGTGTAGAGCTAGCTACTACCCGCAGCGCACTCTTATAACGTTCGACGCTTTTTCCAGAAAATTCATTTTTATTGTGGACCCAGCGGGGCAGAAAATAGGCAACCCACATCCCGATAATTGCCAAATAGATGATTCCCGAAGCCATGATGGATAAAGGTTAGAGGTGCACCCCCTGAACTCTGTGGATTTCGAGGGGGTTTAACGGATTAATTCGTTAGTTTTAACAAAGCATTTATGATCGCGCCAAGCTCCATCAATGTGCAGAAAAGCCTTCTTAAATCCTTCGAATTCAAAGCCTGCTTTCTCTGCAACTCTGCATGAGGCGTCATTTTCAGGTCGCACATTGATTTCGATGCGATGTAAACCAAGTTGGGTGAAACCAAATTCAGAGATGAGTTCTACCGCTTGGGTCGTAAATCCTCGGTTGGCAAAGTTCTTATCAATCCAATAACCGATATGAGCCCCACGCATGGCGCCGTAGGTGACGCCCCCCATTGTTATCTGACCCACCAGATTCTCGTTATGCCAGATAAGAAATGAGTAAGAGCGGCCAGCACGCGCTTCGCGTCTAAACAGACTCACCATTTGAAAAAAGGTGGGGCGAACACTGGAGTCTTCATAGGCTGGGCTGCCAGCAGGAATATTTGGCAAGGTTGCTTCCCATGGATCTAGCCACTCGCGATTTTCTGTTCGGACTTGGGTCCACTGTGATTTATCCCGATATCGCATCGGGCGCAACGTCACTTCGCTTCCGGAGAGCTTAGTTGGATGCATTATCTGCTCTTAAATATATCGGCGTTCAAGCACAACTACGGTGACAGAATCTCCGGCAGAAAGTTTGGTATCACTCTCACTGATTGCAATGAGTGAGTTGGCATCTGAAAGAGTTGCTTGTTCATCTTGCGAACTCAGTGGTGTGACAGATTTTCCGTCTTCACTGAGTACGGCTCGAACGTAGGAGCGAACTCCACTTTTGGAAGTAATTGCCTTATCAAGTTTTGCCTTCAGCGATGGCCGGTGAATTGTTGCTGTTCCAAGCATGGTGCGAATCATTGGGCGTACCAAAAGTTCAAATGAGATGTATGCCGCGATCGGATCTCCAGGAAGTGTCACCACCGGAGTCTTATCAGGACCAATGGTGCCAAAGTTGTGTCGGCCACTTGATTCGATGGAGAGTTCCACAGTCTTGATCTCACCAATTTTTTCGAGTGTTCTTGTAATGAGATCAAAGGAATCATCGTGGCGTTCACCGCTGATAATAATGAGGTCAGCGCGAACTAATTGGTCTTCAATCACATCTTGTAATTGGGATTCATCATCTGGGATTGAATGAACGCGGTAGGCAACTGCGCCAACCTCGCGCACTGCAGTTGTGAGCAGCCAGGAATTTGTTTCATACTCTTCATTAGCCTTAAGTGGAACTCCTGGTTCAACCAGATCAGGGCCAGCCGAGATAACAACAACTCGTGGGTGTGGTCGTGTGGGCAGGTGATCAAGGCCGATTGATGCGGCTAATCCGATTTGGGTAGAACGGATACGACTGCCGGCCTTCATCACTAAGCGCTCACCGGCGTAGATATCTTCGGCAAGTGTGGCATCGTGGGCATCAAGTAACGGCATATCAAATGGCTCGAGGGGGCGACAAAGTTCTAAGAGGGAAGCGAGAACTTCATCTACGCGCGCAGCTTCTGACATAATCACTAACCTTACTTGCACGGCACTAATTTCTAGGGGATTTCCATGGGTATCAGCGAAGAAAAGATAAGCCTTCGCAATCGCTACCGTCGCGAGCGAAGTGAACGTTATCTAGAACACTCTTTTGAACATCTCGCTGATACTGCCGAGTTTAGTAAGGCAAAAATTATTGCAAGCTACATCTCTTATGCGGATGAACCAGATACATCGGCGCTCAATCTCGCTCTCATTAAGTGCGGAAAAATTCTGCTCCTTCCTCGAATCGTAGGTAAGGATCTTGAGTGGGTGCGCTGGGATGGCGAGCAAAGTCAGATTTCACAGAGTAAGAAAATTGCAGAACCAAAAGGCCCGGCCGTTACCGATCTTGGCGATGTTGAAGTAATTGTTGTGCCTGCGCTGCGAATCGATCGCAGTGGCTACCGGCTTGGGCAAGGTGGAGGGTTTTACGACAGAGCGCTCCCTAATGTTTCCGCATTTTCAATCGGCCTTATTCATCCAGATGAAATTTCGAGCGAAGATCTGCCGCGAGATGATTGGGATATCCCGTTGCACGCCGCCGCTACGCCGGATTTAGTGATTCGCTTTCAAAAATAGCTAGGGGAGATTTCGCGCAATAACAATGCGCTGAATCTGATTAGTGCCTTCGTAAATTTGAGTGAGCTTGGCATCGCGCATCATTCGCTCGACTGGATAGTCAGAGACGTATCCATAACCTCCGAGCACCTGCACCGCATCTGTTGTTACCTTCATCGCGATATCGGTTGCGTAGGTTTTACTAGCGGCAGAGAAGAATCGTAGATCCGAATCACCGCGTTCACTTTTTGCAGCCGCGGCGTAAGTGAGAGCTCTAGCGGATTCAATACTGATAGCCATATCGGCTAACATAAATTGCACGCCTTGAAAATCAAAAATTTCCTTGCCGAATTGTTTTCTCTCATGTGAATATTTCTTGGCAACATCAAAGGCCCCCTGGGCTAAACCAAGTGCTTGCGCCGCAATGGTGATTCGAGTGTGATCCAGAGTATCCATTGCAAGTGAGAACCCTTTGCCCACTTCACTAATTCGTCGGTCATCACCAATTTCAACATTGTCGAAATAAACTTCACGCGTTGGTGATCCACGAAATCCCATCTTCTTCTCGGGTGCACCAAAAGAGACCCCAGGATCTGACTTCTCAATTACAAATGCTGTAATGCCCTTGGAGCCAAGTGACGAATCTGTTTGGGCGATGACTGTATAAAACTCTGATTCCCCCGCGTTTGAGATCCACTTCTTACTTCCGTTTATTACCCATGCATTGCCCTTGCGTTCAGCTTTTGTCTTGAGCGCTGATGCATCTGAACCGGCTTCGGATTCAGAGAGGCAGTAAGAAAAACCTTTTCCTTTAACTAGGGGTCGCAACCAGCGCTCTTTCTGCTCTTTATTGCCACCCAGAATAAGTGGTAGCGAACCTAGTTTGTTAACAGCAGGAATAAGGGATGCGGAACCACACACCCTGGCAACTTCTTCAATAATGATGCAGGTAGCAAGCGCATCTGCGCCATCGCCACCAAACTCAGTTGGAACATGCGCTGCAAAGAGACCTGCCTTAACAAGGGCGCTATGAGCTTCTTGCGGATAGCGATGATCTTCATCCACCGCTCTTGCATATGGTGCAATTTCATTTTCAGAGAGCGCACGCAGGCTTTCCCGAAGGTCGTTGTACTCAGAAGGAAGGGTAAAGAGGTTTTCCAAACTCATTACTGACCTTCTCTCTCGCTGCGTCGTTGCAGTTGGCTCAGATAATTATTGTAATGCGCCAGCTCATCTGGCTCACCCATGGCAGCCATGCGGGCTTCATTACGATCGATGCGCTTTGCCTCCCGCGAGTCATCACGCATCCATTGGATAAATGTTGCAGCGATGGCAAAAATTACTGGAATCTCTCCCATCGCCCAAGCCACAGAGCCAGCTGCATGCTGACTTGCGAGCAGATCTGTTACCCATGGAGTGGCAATTGACTTGTAATACCCACCATCAATCAACGTGGTCGTTGCCAGAAGCGAGATAGCAAAAAATGCATGGATGCTCATAGCTGCAAATAAAATAACTATTCGCACTATATGCGGGACCTTGCGGGGGTTGGGGTCAATTCCAATGATTACATGGAAGAAGAGATAGCCAGCGAGTAGGAAATGTATATTCATAAAGAAATGACCCGCATGGTTCTGCATAAGATCACCGAATAAATTGGTGAAGTAAAGAACAAAAAGTGAGCCGTCGAATAGCGCAAGTGCCACGACTGGATTTGTAATCACCGCTGAATATCTAGAATGTAACGCGGCTAGAAGTGAACTTCGCACTCCGCGCTCCTCTGGGGTTCGACCTTGCGGGAGAGTGCGAAGCGCTAACGTAAGCGGTGCACCAAGTACGAGTCCAATGGGTGCAAGCATTCCCAAAACCATGTGGGCAATCATGTGATACTCAAATGAAAAGAGGGCATAAACACCTAAGCCGCCACTTGTAGCAAAATCAATTGCCGCAATACCGAGTGCAAATGAGATTGTTCTACCCACGGGCCACGCATCGCCACGTTTTTTCAAAATAACAACTCCCTTGATATACAGGGCGACCAAAGTGACCAGAAGTGCAATCATTAAGGCATCGGGCTCATACGCACTCAGGATTCGGAGAAGTGTGGGTTCTGCTGGCGGTGCAAAACCAACAATAGAAATTGCTGGGCTGTAGCCAACATCAGCGCCTACTGGTGGTTGAGTTTTGGAGAGCCAGCTGCCAAGCACCATTACTGCACCCAAGAGCAGAACTTCAAATGTCAAAATCTTTCTTAGCAGCAATCGGCCAGTATCCGCGCCTTTAGCGATGGCACTTCTTTGAATATACGCAAGAACTATTACGACAACTGTAATTGCAGCTTTTGCAACCACGATACGTGCATAGGAAGTTGACCATGCTTGCGCAAAATCTAGTCGTGCCCAGGCATTGGCGACGCCACTAACAACCACCGCAATCGCCGCCCATAGTGCGAGCTGGCTAAAGCGAGGCAGCGCAATTCTTCGGTCACCATCTGCAAGAAGCGAAATTGCACAAAGTCCCCCAACCCAAAGCGCTAGCGCAACTACATGCACCACTAATGAACCGATTGCCAACGCATGGGACCCAGCAGCAGCTGAGTGACTCTGGAAAACGGGTGCAATGAGACCAAGCAGGGTCAAGGCCAGAAGAATAATTGTTTGCATCGCAGAAACGGCAAATCGCATTCCGATCAAGACGATGAGAGCAACAATTGCTTGTGCGAAGAGAAATTTACCTAACTCCACTTGCGTAATAAATGAGCGAAATGTCGTGAGTTCAAGTGCTGGACCAAGTGAAGAGCCAAGAATGTTTGACAGGGTGAGACTAATTTCTAACAAGCTTGTTACTAACCAAATTGCTGCCGCGATTACGCCTATCCGCTGCAATTTTTCGGCCGAACTTTGCAATTTACCCGCTCGCTCAATGAGCAGAAAACCACATGCAAGAAGTACGCCAACTACGATTGAGCCAGAAAGAATTAGTAGGAACTTATTTAGTATTCCCACAATTTCTAGCAAAGGACTCGGTTGCGTCAGATCTCCTGACAGTAGATTCATCTCTCGCGATAAATCTTTCGCGCATATCGCGCAAGCGCTAAGGTGACCACAAGAGCTGCGAGTAGGAGTCCAAGAACAAATATCGTTGTGCCCACATTATTTCCTGAAGGTGTCGCAGCCTGTGTGGGTGTTGGTTGTGGTGCGACTGGCGCGATAACAGTTGGTTCGGCAAAGTTAAATGTGAATTTTCCAACTAGCGGCACATCATTTTCTGCTAACAGCGAATAGTTGACCGTGTAAATGCCTGTCTTCACAAGTTGCTTCAGACCAATTACCGCATTTATTCCATCAACGGTTAGCGCGCCATCATCGACGCGAGCCCCCGTTGGGTCGGTAACAACAATGTCGTTTCCAATATCCATCAGCGCTATCTCAGTTGTGATTGTGACCGCACTTGGCGCACTGTCGAGAGATGCACCGGCAACCGGGGTTGTTGAAACCAGAGTATTTGCAAATGCTGATTGCGGATTCAGTAAAAGTGTCCCCACAATAAGTGCGATTGCTGTCATTCGCTTCATTGCTGCTATCTCCTCTTGCGCTCATCAATCCCGCGGATTCGCGCCTATCGTCTCACTTCTTTAGACTTAGGCATAGACACCCATCTTGAGAAAGGTCTCACATTGCCTACATATCAATACTTGTGCAACGCCTGCGACCATGCCTTTGAGGCCTTCCAGAGTTTTTCTGAAGAACCTCTCACGGAGTGCCCGGAATGCAAGGGGGAAGTTCGCAAGGTGTATTCATCTGTTGGCGTACTTTTTAAAGGTTCTGGTTTTTATAAGACTGATTCAGCACCAAAGCCTGCCGCTGATTCTGCACCAAAGCCTGCAACAACCACTGAATAACCAGACATCACCACTTAGTCGTCGTGATGTGGGGGTTTATCCCCTTTAATCTCATCTTCGCGCTTGCGATTCTCGTTCTGGTCTTCACGTGGATCGCGTTCATCATCGGTTGTTACCGGAAACACATCACTCATGTGCGAGAACACCTGTGACCCAACTCGAATTCCATATTCGAATCCTACATACTTAACGCTATGTTTGAACGCCTTGGGCACTTACTCGTACGCAGGAAGAAAGCAGCGCTAGCCCTCTTTATCATCGGAATTATTCTTTCCGGTGTTTTTGGTTCGCTGATATTTAGTCGTCTTGATTCGGGTGGTTATTCAAATCCAAAGAGCGATTCATATAAAGTATATGAATACCTTCGCGATGATCTTAAAATCAATGATCCCTCTGTAATTGTGGTCCTTGATGCCGGAACCAGAAATGTAGATAGTCCAGAGGTTACCCAAGAAGCACGGGTGCTTGAGGCAGCTATGGGCCGCGAAGAAGGTGTGACTAAAACTCTTTCTTACTGGGGCTCCGGTGGCGAATCCACTTTGAAATCTAAGGATTCGCGCGCCGCTTACATTTTGATTTACGGTGATGCGGATGCATTCTCACCTGAAAGCCAAGAATTAGGTGCAATATTTGCAAAAAAATATGATGGAGAAAAAGGAAGTTTTACACTCTACTCAGGGGGCGTCGCTGTCGTCGGCGATGCAATCTCTAAGAAAATTTCGCAAGATTTAAAGATTTCAGAAGCTGTATCAATTCCGCTGACATTCATTCTTCTTGCTTTTGTATTTGGCGCTCTGGCTGCTTCTGCGACGCCACTAATTGTTGGAGTTGCCGCAATCCTTGGCGCATTCTTCATCCTCTATCTAATTTCGCTCTTCACTAGTGTCAGCGTTTACGCCCTTAATCTCACAACTGGAATGGGCTTGGGCCTTGGTATCGACTATGCGCTCTTAATGGTTAATCGTTTCCGAGAGGAAATCAACCACGGCAAGAGCGTTGAAGATTCGGTTGTCACGACGATGGCAACGGCCGGGAAGACTGTTTTCTATTCCGGGCTCACTGTTTTGGTAACGATGGTTTCACTTACCTTCTTCCCGCTTCCATTTTTAAAATCATTTGGTTACGCAGGCGTCTCGGTAGTTGCAGTTGCAGTTGCGGGCGCGCTCTTCGGACTTCCACCAATCTTGGCGCTCTTAGGGAAAAAGATTGATAAGGGAGTAATTCGCAAATCATCGATTACTCCTAAAGAAGATGGGCGCTGGGCACAAACTGCAAGATTTGTGATGAGACGGCCCGCAGCGGTTGTCATTATCTCGCTTGTAACTTTAGGAATTCTTACTGCACCGGTAATGAACATTAAATTTGCACAGGGTGACTCACGAATGCTGCCAGCATCAAATCCGGCAGCGGTGGCAACCGCACTTCAGGCTGATCGATTTGTGGGACAGACAAATAACCCAGTTGAAATCATCGTCCTTAACGGTGCTGATAAAACTCTTGAAATTGCCGAATACTCGCGTGCGGTCTCACAAGTATCTGGAATCGTAGGAGTTCAACCACCGCAGATTATTGGCCAAGATGTCCGAGTAGTTGCATTCCATTCAATGTTGCCCCGAACTCCTGAGGCACAGCAATTGATTCACGATGTACGCGAAGTGAAATCTCCAGAAGGAACTCTTGTCGGTGGCGTTGCTGCGGATTACACCGATTCGCAGGATGGCATTGCAAGCACACTTCCGTGGGCGCTGGGTTGGATCGCTCTCAGCGTCTTTGTCTTGATCTTTATCTTTACAGGTTCAATTATTCTTCCGATTAAGGCCGTGCTTCTTAATGTCCTTTCACTCGCAGCGACTATGGGTGTTCTCACCTGGGTCTTCATTGATGGCAACCTGCAATGGTTAGTTGGTTCTTTCACTGTGACCGGAACTCTTGATACCTCTATCGTTATTTTGATTGCTGTTGTGGTCTTTGGGCTATCTATGGATTATGAACTCTTCCTGTTATCTCGCATCCGGGAAGAACATTTAGCTGGCAAATCAAATGTGGAAGCGGTTGCGACTGGTCTTCAAAAATCTGCTCGCATTATCACCGCCGCTGCCCTCATTCTTGCGGTGGTCTTTGCTGCCTTCATAACAAGTGGCGTCACCTCGATTAAGTCGATGGGATTCGGTGTCGCACTTGCCGTTATTCTCGACGCCACAATCGTTCGTGCCCTGTTGGTGCCCGCACTGATGCGTCTCTTCGGAGAACGCAACTGGTGGGGTCCAAAGTGGGCGCAGCGATTTACCATTACGCACTAGTTCCCTTTACCCTTGGGCTATGGATCTCATAGCTTCCCTGCAATGTGCAGACCAGCCAGGAATCGTGCATGCGATGACTTCGGCGGTGTTGAACTGCGGCGGAAACATAATCGAGAATCAACAATTTACAGATCATGCCACCAACACTTTTGTGATGCGTACTCGTTTTGAGACTTCGCAAGGCCTTGCTGTGGCAGAGAAAAGCTTGCGCGATGAGCTAGGAAAATTCTCTCCTTCGCTTTCTATGCGCCCAACAAATCATAAGCCACGCGCACTTGTTCTCGTCACCAAAGAGAGCCATTGCCTACGAGATCTAATGTACTTGCTTGAACTTGGCGAGCTTCCCATCGAAATTCCGTTGGTTATTTCCAATCGAGAAGATTTGAAGTCACTCGTTGAATCTCATGAAATTCCCTTTCTCTACCTGCCGGTTACAGCCACAACGAAGATCGAGCAAGAGAAGGTCATGCTGGCGAAGATTACTGAACTGAAGATAGATTTCGTTGTCTTGGCTAGATATATGCAAATTCTCTCCTCCGAATTTTGTTCGGCTATGCCAGGAAAAATTATTAATATCCATCACTCATTCTTGCCCGGCTTTAAAGGTGCAAAGCCGTATCACCAGGCTCATGATCGCGGTGTAAAAATCATTGGTGCTACTGCCCATTTTGTGACTTCTGATTTAGATGAAGGTCCAATCATTGAACAAGATGTTGCGCACGTAAACCATGCGGCAACTCCGGAAGAGATGATTGCCCGTGGCCGCGATATTGAACGCCGTGTACTAGCAAGAGCAGTGAAGTTATTTGCC
>Ga0247838_1006624_pt1 | contig 10813 bp, 12 predicted proteins | sample LaCruzMarch2015__5_FD_189097 | JGI IMG/M metagenome (GOLD analysis project Ga0247838, IMG submission 189097) | Freshwater microbial communities from meromictic Lake La Cruz, Castile-La Mancha, Spain - LaCruzMarch2015_15m | ecosystem: Environmental > Aquatic > Freshwater > Lake | place: Spain... | reverse complement strand
GCATCCAGCTGGGCCTATTACTACTGGTGATGCTGGCCAGTGGTTTAGCGGAGGTGTTTTCACTGGCGGCGGTATTGCCATTTCTGGCGGTTTTAAGCGATCCGCAACGGATCTGGCAATAACCGGTGCTACACAACTTCAAATGACCGTCCTCGTTACCGGCGCCGCCGGCTTTATCGGCTTTCACCTGAGCAGCAGGCTGCTGGAGCGAGGCACCCCGGTGCTGGGGTTCGACAACGTGAATCCTTACTACGACCCAGCCCTGAAGCGGGCCCGCCTTAAACAGCTGCAGGCCACAGCTGAACGCACTGGCTCCAGCTTCCAGCTGATCGAGGCCGATCTGGAAGATCGAGCTGCTGTAGAAGCGGCTTTTGAAACCCACAAGCCCCAGCAGGTGGTGAATTTGGCGGCCCAGGCGGGGGTGCGCTACTCAATCGAGAACCCAGCGGCTTATATCCAGAGCAACCTGGTGGGCTTTGGCCACATCCTCGAAGGCTGCCGCCACCACGGCATCGAGCACCTGGTGTACGCCTCCAGCAGCAGCGTTTATGGCGGCAACACAATGCTGCCGTTTTCAGAGCACCAAGGCGTTGATCACCCTGTGAGCCTCTATGCGGCCAGCAAAAAAGCCAATGAATTGATGGCCCACACCTACAGCCATTTATATGGGCTGCCGGCCACAGGCCTGCGCTTTTTCACGGTGTATGGCCCCTGGGGTAGGCCTGATATGGCCCTGTTTCTGTTTACCAAGGCGATCCTCGCCGGTGAGCCAATTCAGGTGTTTAACAACGGCCAAATGGTGCGTGATTTCACTTACGTAGACGACATCATCGAGAGCCTGGTGCGGGTGCTCGATAAGCCGGCGGCGCCTGATCCAACATTTAATCCCAGCCAGCCCAATCCGGCCAGCAGCTGGGCGCCCCATCGGGTGTTCAACATCGGCAATTCCAATCCCACGCCATTGATGGATTACATCGGCGCGATCGAATTAGCCCTGGGCATCACGGCCACGAAGACCTTCCTGCCGATGCAGCCCGGCGATGTGCCCGCTACGGCGGCTGATACTTCAGCGCTGGAGGCCTGGACAGGATTCAAACCAAACACCCCCGTACGCGAGGGGGTGGCCCGGTTTGTGACCTGGTACCGGGAGTTTTACGGGGTGTGAGCCGGGCCGCCTGCTCCCGTGGCAACGGTCTCAACAAGTGCTGATCATGCACAGGATATGGTGATAGCTCGACAGGACGCAGAACGGGCGACAGAACGGGTCGCAGTGTTGATGACGCCTACGGAGAAAGCGGCTTACACCGACCGTGCCAGCAGCCTTGGCCTGTCTCTCGGGCAGTTCTTCCGCGAAGCAGGCGCGACGTATGTGAACAGGAGCCCCCAGCGTGATCATGAGGAGGCTCTGGAGGCGGCCCTGAAGCAATTGGAGTGGAGCGCGCGTCGCACCGAACAGACGCTTGATCAAGCCCTCGCTGAGGTTCGTGCTGCCTTGAACGCCGCCTCGATGACCTCAACGGGCGCGTGATTCGCCTGGAGACTGTGCTGGAACTGGCCCATCATCCCTCTGACACACGCTCCTCCCACCCCCAGCCCCTGGCAGCCGCCAGGGGCTTTTTTTATGAACAGCATCACTCAGACCACCCCAGTTACCTCAGCGCCAGCAGCGTTACCCCCCCTAACCAACTGCACCGTGGCATTGATTGGCCTGGGTTATGTGGGCCTGCCGCTGGCGGTGGAATTTGCTAAGCAGCAAGCCTGTGTGCGCACAGGCGCTGATTTAATGCGACGAGTGATTGGTTTTGAGATCAATCAAGAACGCTTAACTGAATTGCGAGCTGGGTTTGATCGCACTAAAGAAACAAGTCAAGAGGAACTCAAGCTTGCTAGCAATTTGGAATACACAAGTAACCCAGCTGAGCTCGCACAGGCTGATGTATTCATTTTAACAGTTCCTACACCGATTGATAATGCTAAACGTCCGGATCTAAAGCCATTAGAAAAAGCCAGTGCCACGGTGGGGCAAGCGCTTAAAGCAAGGGCTGCAGCCCACAAACTAAAAGAAAATGCCATTATCTTTCCAATTGTTATTTATGAAAGCACTGTGTACCCTGGTGCTACAGAAGAAGTGTGTGTGCCAATTTTAGAGCGCGAATCAGGGCTTTCCTTTAATAAAGATTTCTTCTGCGGCTATAGCCCTGAACGAATTAACCCAGGTGATACGGAGCATAAACTCACCACAATTGTAAAAGTAACAAGCGGAAGCACTTCAGACGTTGCTACCTGGGTTGATAGTTTTTATGGTTCGATAATAAAAGCAGGCACCCATAAAGCTGCGAGCCTAAAGGTGGCGGAAGCAGCAAAAGTAATTGAGAATACCCAGCGGGATCTCAATATCGCTTTGGTTAATGAATTAGCAATTATTTTTCGTAAGTTAGGTATTGATACCTTGGATGTGCTTGAGGCAGCTGGCACGAAATGGAATTTTTTACCCTTCCGGCCGGGGCTAGTGGGGGGCCATTGCATTGGTGTTGATCCCTATTACCTAACCCATAAGGCCGAACAAGTTGGTTATCACTCCCAGGTGGTGCTAGCGGGCCGCCGCATTAACGATGGCATGGGTAGCTGGGCTGTTGATCAATTAGTGCTCGAAATGGCGCGGCGCGGAATGGTGATCGGAGCTTCCAGGGTGTTGGTTTTGGGTTTAAGTTTTAAAGAAAATTGCCCTGATCTACGCAATACAAGAGTAGTTGATTTAATTAATGCGTTGATTAATTATGGAATGGAACCTGTGGTTGTTGATCCCTGGGTAAATATTGAAGAAGCCAAGCGTGAATATGGCCTTGATGTGCAGTCACGTATCCCCACAGATATCAATTTTGCGGCTGTTGTTGGCGCTGTAGCGCATAAACAATTTTGTGATTTCGCAATTGCTAATTGGCAGCAAATGATTAAGCCAGATGCGGTATTGCTTGATCTAAAGGGTATGATGCCTCGCGAACTTAATCCAATTCGCTTGTGAATCTTGGTAAACAAATGATTCACTCTACAGTTTCTATTCACCATTCAGCGATAGTTGATGAAGGCGCAACTATTGGGGCTGATACTCGCGTTTGGCATTGGGTTCATATCTGTTCTGGTGCGGTGATCGGTGAGGGCTGCTCCTTTGGGCAAAATGTATTTGTAGGCAACCGTGTGTTGATTGGCAATAATGTAAAGATTCAGAATAATGTGTCGGTTTACGATAACGTAACTCTTGAGGACGACGTTTTTTGCGGCCCTAGCATGGTTTTCACAAACGTGTATAACCCGCGTTCCGCTGTTTCCAGAAAAGACGAATATCGCCCTACATTGGTGAAACGGGGAGCAACATTAGGAGCAAATTGCACAATAGTTTGCGGCAACACTATTGGCGATTATGCCTTTATCGGAGCTGGTGCAGTAATCAATAAAAATGTTAAGGCCTTTGCCTTGATGGTGGGCGTTCCTGCAAGGCAAGTTGGTTGGATGAGCACCTATGGCGAGCGTGTGGAGCTACCTCTATTTGGTGAAGGTAGTTGGATCTGTCCCCATACAGGTGATTCCTATTTATTGAAAGGCGATCAGCTAAGCCACGCATCGGTGTGCCATTAGGAACTGTTGCCGTAGTTGGCGGTGGCATCAATGGGCTATGCATCGCCTGGGAACTTGCCCGGCGTGGTTGGCAGGTGGAGCTATATGAACGAGATCACTGCCTAGCGCAAACCAGTAGCACAAGCACAAAGCTCCTGCATGGGGGCTTGAGGTACCTAGAGCAGGGTCATCTGGCACTGGTAGCCGAAAGCCTGCGGGAGCGTGGGCGTTGGTTGCGGGATGTACCCCAGCATTGCCATTGGTTGCAGCTATTGCTGCCTATTTATGCAAACCAGCGCCGCCCCGCTTGGCAATGGCAATTGGGTTTGGGTTTCTACGATGGCCTCGCCCTTGGCCAACTGCCTAGTTTCGCCCGCTGGCTTAACCCGGGAGCGGTGCAGGCGTTGCAGCCTGATTTGGTGAGGGATGGCCTTCAAGGGGCTTGGCAGTTTTGGGATGGCCAGATGGATGAGCAGGAGCTTGGCCAATGGGTGCTTGCCCAGGCCAAAGCTTGTTGTGTGCATATAAATGAATACGAACCTGTTGAAAATCTGAGTTCCAACGGTTGGCTAACAACTTCGATGGGGAGTTTCCGATTCGATTGGGTGGTGAATGCAGCTGGCCCATGGGCTGTGGAGCTGCTGCAGCAATCCGGTATGTCCACAGATGTAAAGCTTGATCTGGTGCGGGGTAGCCACATGTTGCTACCAGTGCCTAAAGGAAGATCACTACCTAGCACCGGCTTGTTTGTAGAAGTGCCTGGCAGTGCTCGTATTGCTTTTCTGCTGCCATATCAAGGTGAACTGTTGGTAGGTACCACGGAAGAAGTGCAAAGCCTCGAGGAGCCCATAACTGCTAGCAATAATGAGCAGCAATTGTTACGGGCATTGGTGGCTAGCCATCTGCCGGCATGGGCAGATACTGCTTTCAAGCAGGAACGTTTCTTTGCTGGTTTGCGTCCGATCGTTCATTGCACCGATGGCAAAGCCAGTGATGTGTCGAGAACAAGCCGAGATGCTGTGTTTAGGCGCCATAACCAACTAATTAGTGTGTTTGGCGGCAAATGGACTACGGCAAGAGCATTGGCTGAGCAATTAGCGCAACAAGCCCCATTTAATGGCGAGCCTTAATTTAATGATTTGAACTAAGTAAATGCAATTCATTGATCTCAAAGTTCAACAAGAGCAACTGTTAGCCGATGGCCGCAGCCTGCGAGAAGCAATTAATTCGCGAATTGCGCGCGTACTTGACCATGGCCAATACATTTTGGGCCCAGAAGCTGCTGAGTTGGAGCAATGCTTAGCGGCCTATGTGGGGGTAGAGCATTGCATCGCGATGGCAAGTGGCACCGATGCCCTTTTGATCGCCCTAATGGCTCTGGGTGTTGGTGCAGGTGATGAGGTGGTTACTACGCCGTTCTCGTTTATCGCCACGGCGGAAACTATTGCCCTGCTTGGGGCTGCACCTGTGTATGTGGATATTGATGCAAACACCTACAACCTCGATCCCAGACAGTTGGAGGCTGCGATCACGCCACGCACCAAGGCGATCCTCCCCGTGAGCCTCTATGGCCAGCCGGCTGATTTTGTAGCAATTAACGCCATTGCCGAGCGCCATGGTCTCCCCGTGATTGAAGACGGCGCCCAGAGCTTTGGGGCTCAGCAATACGGCCGCCGCAGCTGCAGCCTGAGCACGATTGGCACCACTAGCTTTTTCCCCTCCAAACCCCTGGGTGGCTACGGCGATGCTGGGGCCTGCTTTACGGCAGATGCTGAATTGGCCGAGAAGATGCGGCGGATTTCACGCCATGGCCAAAGCCGCCGCTACTTCCACACTGAAGTGGGCGTGAACGGGCGGATCGACACCCTGCAGGCTGCAATCCTATTGGCCAAGTTTGAGCTGTTTGAGGCTGAGGTTGAGGCCCGCGGCCGGATTGGTGCGGCATTGAGCGCCAGGCTGCAGGCCGTTGGGATTAGCAGCACCCCCAAATTGGCTCCAGGCAACACGAGCGTGTACGCCCAATACACGATTCAGGTGGATAACCGAGCGGCTACGCAGGCTTACCTCAAGGAGCAGGGTATCCCCACTGCCGTTCATTACCCAACGCTGCTCTGCCAGCAACCAGCCCTGGCCGGCCAAGGACCCTGCGCCCAGCACTGCCATCAAAGCTGCGGCTGTCCGGTGTCCCAGGCTGCTAGTGAACGGGTAATGAGCCTGCCGATGCACCCATACCTGAGCGATGTGGATCTTGTTGAAATTACTAAATCCGTGGCAGAAGCAATAAACCAGTGCATCTAATCACCGTGGTGGGCGCCAGGCCCCAGTTCATTAAGGCGGCGGCGCTGAGTAGGGCGATTGCCGCCACGCACGCTGGCCCTAAAGCCATTCAGGAGAAAATCCTGCATACCGGCCAGCATTTTGATGCGGCGATGTCTGACCAGTTCTTTGTGGAGCTGGGTATTCCGGAGCCAGCTTTTCACCTGGGCATCGGTGGTGGTAGCCATGGGTCTAACACCGGCCGGATGCTGGAGGCCATAGAAGCGGTACTGCTGGCTGAACAGCCTGATGCGCTCCTGGTGTATGGCGATACCGATTCAACTTTGGCCGGTGCCCTTGCTGCCAGCAAATTGAAGATCCCGGTGCTGCATGTGGAAGCCGGGCTGCGTTCCTTCAATCGCCATCAGCCGGAGGAACAAAACCGAGTGCTTACTGATCACTTGGCTGATCTTTGCTTTGCCCCCACTAACACGGCGGTAGCTCACCTGCAGCGAGAGGGGATAGCGAAGGAGCGAATTGTGCGCACTGGTGATGTGATGGCCGATGCAGCACGGATCTTCGGGGAGCTGGCGGAGGCCCGCGCCGCGGAGCTGCTGGGATCTGGAATTCTGCAGGGCTTGATTGGAGCCGAGCAGCCGTTTCTGCTGGCCACGATTCACCGCGCCGAAAACACAGACGAACCCGCATATCTGGAGTCGATTCTCACGGCACTGGGCCAGGCGCCCCTGCCGGTGTTGCTGCCCCTGCATCCGCGCACTCGAGCCCGCATTTCTGAGCACGGGCTAGAGCCATTGCTTGGGAAGCTCACGCTCATCGAACCCCTCGGTTTTCTGGCGATGCTGCTGCTGGAGCGGCGTGCGGCGCTGGTGGTGACCGATTCGGGCGGGGTGCAGAAGGAGGCCTTTCTGCAGGGCACACCGTGTGTAACGGTGCGTGGCGAAACCGAATGGGTGGAGCTGCTGGAGTGCGGCTGGAACCGGCTGGCCAATCCTGCCGACCCCGCAGCCATGCTTACGGCGATGGCGCAGCAGCTGGGGCTGGATCCCTTGCAGCAGCGGCCGCCGCTCTATGGCGATGGTTATGCCGCTGAGGCAATCGTGGTGCGACTGCAGCAGCTCTAAGGGCACAAGCATTGCCACCTGAGCGGCAATCGAATAGGTTTGTACGTACAGATGTCCGGATCGAAAAGACTCTCATGACTGATACCCGTTTTGAGGTCCGTCTAAACCAGCGGCTGGCTGACGACTTCGACCAGGTGGCCCGCGCTTCTGGGCTATCGCGAGCTGAGGTCTTTAGGCGGGCTATTGCCCTGTACAAGACGGTGAAGCAGGAAGAAGGCCAGCAAGTCCACGTGATCCTGCGATCCAAGGACGGCGCTGAGCGGGAGCTGGTGAACTTCTGATGCCCGCCTCCAGGCCCAATCCACCGCAGATTGATCTGGCTAAAGATTGGTTGGAATATGCGGCTCAGAACCATGGGCAACGCCTAGAAATGTTGCGCTTCTGGTTAGCTGCGTTAGTTACGGTGTTCGTGCTAATTGGCGGCTTCCGTATCCTCACTGACCCTCGGCAGCAGCCAGATCTTCAAAAGTTGGCCATTGGCCTAATAGGTACAGCGCTCGGCGCTTCTCTCAGCCCTCTCCGGCGCGATTAACGATTAACAGCCAACAGCCTACAAAACCTTTACTCAGCCGCCCTTCGGGCGGTTTTTTTTATGCTCCACCCCATTGCTCTAATTACAGATCGCCGCATTCGCATTGCCCTGGTGGGCTGCGGAAGGATCAGTGCAAACCACATTCGTGCTTTTGCATTTCATCAGGATCGAGCTGAATTGGTGGCGGTTTGCGATACGCAAGCGGAGCGGCTGGAAAAAGCCCAGCAATTAATCACAGAAGCTGCTGCTGAATATCCGGGCGCTGCCACTAACCCCAAACAGTTCAATAGCTACAGCGAACTGCTGGCTGCAACACAAAACAACACCACTCCGATAGACATGGTGGTGCTCGCTACCCCTAGCGGCCTGCACCCCGGCCAGGTGATCGCGGCGGCTGAGGCGGGCCTGCATGTGTGCACCGAAAAACCGATGGCCACGCGCTGGGCTGATGGGGTGGCGATGGTGAAGGCCTGCGATCAGGCGGGGGTGCACCTGTTTGTGGTGAAGCAGAACCGCTTCAACAGCACGCTGCAGCTGGTGAAGCGGCAGCTGCAGGCGGGGCGCTTCGGGAAGCTGGCGATGGTGGCGGTGAATGTGTTCTGGCAGCGGCCGCAGAGCTATTACAATCAGGACGGCTGGCGCGGCACCTGGGAGTTTGATGGCGGCGCGCTGATGAACCAGGCCAGCCACTACGTGGACTTGTTGGACTGGCTGGTGGGGCCCGTGGAAAGTGTGAGTGCCTCAATCGCCACGTTGGGCCGAGCGATTGAAGTGGAAGACACTGCCGCCCTGCAGCTGCGCTGGCGCAACGGCGTTCTGGGAACAATGGCGGTGACGATGCTCACCTACCCCAAGAACCTGGAGGGCTCGATCACGCTTCTGGGCGAAACCGGCACGGTGAAGATCGGCGGACCTGCGGTGAACCAGATCGAGCACTGGGCCTTTGCCGATGCAAGCCCAGACGATGCTGAGGTGGAGCAGGCCAGCTATGCCACCACCAGCGTGTACGGCTTTGGCCATCCGCCCTACTACGCGAATGTGCTCGATGCGTTGCAAGGCAAGGCGGAAGCCCTGTGTGATGGCCGCGAGGGTCTGCGCAGCCTGGAGCTGCTGATCGGCGCCTACCGCTCAGCGCGTGATGGACGTACAGTGCATTTGCCGTTGGAGTACTGACCTGGTCGCCCGAGGGGGAGCATCGTGGAGCCGCTGACCCACAAACCACTGGTTGAGGCGATCTTTGAACTGCGTTGGGCCATCCCCAGCCAGGGGGGGCTGCCGATTGATCCCTACTACCAGGCGCTGATTGGTCAGCTCTATGGGGCTCTGCGGTCGCAGTATCCCGTCTGGGAGCGTCTGCCGGCTGCAGATCTGCCGGAGAACCAGGCCGCCTTCATGCCGCACCATCGTTTTCGGCGGGACGCCGGGCGCTGGCCTGTGGTGCAACTGGGGCCGGGCGTGGTGAGCGTGCATGAAACGGACGCCTATCGCTGGGAGACGTTCAAACCTCAATGCAAAGAGCTCGTGCGCCTGCTCTTTGAGATCTATCGCCAGGCTGAGCAGAACCTGGCGATTGCCGATCTCTCCTTGCGCTACATCGATGCTGATGGGCTGAGATGCGAAGACCCGGTGGGTTTCCTCTCCAAGTTGAAGGTGACCTTTGGCTTTGCTGATGGCTTGTTTGCATCAGGCCGCGTGCTCAATCAACCCCAGGGGCTCTCCCTCAATGCCTGGCATCCCACCATGGATCCCAAAGGAGCCCTACGGGCCACCTTTTCGCAAGGCCAGAAAGATGGAGCCGAGGCCTTGATCTGGGAATGCCACTTACTCTCCAGTGGTGACGACGTGCCGCGAGATCCCGATGGCATCGACACCTGGCTGGAGGCCGCCCATGAGACCACGGGCGAGTGGTTTGCCCGCCAGATCGAGGGTGAACTGATGGAGATCTACCGATGAGCATCCTGCCCCCGCCGGCCCATGTGCCGCTTTCTGCTGCCACCAGCCCGGCCATTGCGATGCAGCAGCGGCGTGTTGATGCCTTCACCAGTGGGCGGATTCGTTTGGCTGATCTCTGGCCCGACCGTGATGAGGCTGAAGCAGAGGCTAGCCAAGCCTTCTTGGCCTTTCTCGATCGTGCCATGCAGGAGGATCCGGCACTTGTGGTGCCCGCAGATCAAGAGCAGCTGATGCGCTTGGCGGACTTGCTAAAGGATGTTGAACTTGATAATTGATGGAGAGGAATGGCTGGCTTATTCTCTACTTCTTCGCTTTTCAGGAGCGCCTGAATGCTTTGGAGCAAGCCGTTCTCCGCATTCAACAGAAAAAGCCTGAGAAGTTTGCCACGCATCCAACGGTGAAGCTGCTAGCAGCAGTGGTGCACGCGATTCTGGTGGAAGTGCCAGAGGACCCTGCCAGTCCGCTCTTTGAGCAGGGCAACACCCTCGGTGCAGCCCATCGCCATTGGCGTCGCGTGAAGCGGCGTTTGCCGCCCCGCTATCGCTTGTTTTTTCGATTTTCGAGTGTGCAGTCCAAGATTGTCTTCGCCTGGTTGAACGACGCATCCAGCCTGCGGCAGGACGGTGCCAAAACAGATGTGTACAGGGTGTTCAAACGTCTGCTGGATCAAGGCAAGGTTCCTGATTCCTGGGATCAGCTGGTGGCGGCATCAGCACCGCCCAGGACGGGAGCGTGACCTGCACCCGCTGGAGTACTGAACCAGGGTTTGTCCGAGTAGGGTGGCTTCATGAACAAACCCTTGCTTGCCGCTGAACCCCTGGCCGAGGCTGTTCCAGCAATCAGGCGGGCTCTGGCCCGTGCTGAGAGGGGTTTGGGAAGAGATCCGGCTGCTATGGCGCTGTTGCACCGTGTGAGTCAGCTTGTGGTGCAGAAGCTGGCCGTGCCGGGTGGCCCCTTGCAGCAGGCCAGCCACGACCCCGCCACCTTGGCGCTCGATGATCTGAGCCTGCTCAGCGAGCTGGTGATTCAGGCACTGCAGCGGGAGAAGCAGCCGCTACAGCGGGAACAACTGCTGCGTCTGCGTGGTGAGCAGGCTTTAGCGCAGCTGTTGGAGCAACATGGTGGGTGTCTGCGTCCGCTGGAGGTGGCCAAGCTGCTGTCGTTGAAAGACGACGCTATCCGCCGGCGGCGTGAGCGCAAGCGTTTGCTGGCGGTGCCTCGTGGCAAGCACACGCTCTACCCCGTGTTTCAGTTTGATCTGGAGAAGAGTTGCGTCTGGCCTGCCATCGAGGCGTTGCTGCCAGTGCTCGATACCGAC
>Ga0247838_1006610_pt1 | contig 10826 bp, 10 predicted proteins | sample LaCruzMarch2015__5_FD_189097 | JGI IMG/M metagenome (GOLD analysis project Ga0247838, IMG submission 189097) | Freshwater microbial communities from meromictic Lake La Cruz, Castile-La Mancha, Spain - LaCruzMarch2015_15m | ecosystem: Environmental > Aquatic > Freshwater > Lake | place: Spain... | reverse complement strand
AAGGATAGCCCGGTCAATGGCACTTCGGCAACGGTCTTCCGGCTGATGAGCGACTCGTGAGTCTCAGGAGGAGCGTGCCCGGGCGTCCGGAGCGGGTTTCTCGAAACGCCCCGCACCCGCTTTGTTGGCGTTTTTCTCGCGTCGGCGCAGACCGCGTCCCAGTCGGCCGTTCCCGGGGCTTCGACGCCTCGCGGCTAGCGCCGGTCAGAGGCTGTGGATGTCGATCGCGGGCAGGTCGTCGGGTGAAGCTTGGAAGACTGCCCGGTCGTCGTGGACTTGCACGAGCTCGCCCCAGTCAGTGGGCGGGCCACGAGCGGGCGACACCGGCGGCGGTTCGAGCGGTTCGCCGAGGTGTGTCAGGATCTTCCGGATCGGCCCCGGGTCGGTGATGAAGGCGATGAGCCGGATGTCACCGCCACACGCTGGGCACGCAAGCGGAAACTCCTCCCCCACCCGGGCCATCAGTTTCGCCCAGGCAATTCGCGAGGTGTCGTGCGAGCGGGGCTTTGCATGAGTGTCGCAGCAGCCTTCCACGGCATGTCCGCTGACAGCCCCGCCGGCGGCCTGCCCGCCGGTGGCGGCGTCGCGCCGCCTGCCAATATTTCCGATCGCCAGCGACGTGACGGCTTTCCGCAGCCGGTGATTCGGCGCAAATACTCCGTGATAGCGATGCCGGTGCTTCCGCGGCGGCGGCACGAGATCGGCGAGCCGGTCGAGGAACTCAAACGGCGAGAGCTCGACGACGCCGTTCGCCCCAGGTCGCGTGGACGTTCGCCCGCGGCCCCGCCCGACCCAGTTGGCGGCCTTGTGTCGGGGGAGCACGTAGCGGACGTGGGTGATACGGCCGTCTGGGCCGCGGATCACGGACAGTCGCTCCAATGCAAAGGGAGGCCGGGCGCAGTACCGCAGCAGGTGTTCCAAGCTCTGGAAGTAGCTCGGCACGTCGCGGTCGACGAGCGTGATCCGGACGCTCGCATCGACTGAAAACCCGCTGTTCTCCGAAGCGAGCATGGCGGCAGCCGCAGAACCGTCGAGCAGGTGAGCGAGCCTGAACCAGCGAATCACGCGGCGGCGTACCCGCTCGGTGAGCGCGGCCAGATCGGCCTGGTTGATCGGTCGGGCCGGCAGGAACGCCGGTGAGGCGTCGCACCCTGCTCCGCCAGCAGCCGGCACGAAGACGCCTTCGGTTGCGCACACGTGCAGGTGCACGTGGTGGTTGAGCGCCGAGCCGAAGCGGTGCAGGAAGGAGACGGCGCCGAGCCGTGGGCGAGCGGGGCCGGGGGCGCAGGCGTCACTCGTCACGCCTGCCGCAACGCACAGGAGTCGCTCGATCTCTGCTATGAAGATTCTCGTGACGGCTGCGACAGCGTTGGGTCGGTGGGCGAGCATGCCGCGCAATCGCTTCGGCACGGAAATGACCCACTGCCGCACGGGCACCGGCGGGATGACGTGATCGGCGAGATGGGCTGCTGTCTGGGCCATGTGCCGACCGTTGCAGGAGGGGCAGACGCCCCGTCCCTTGCAGGAGAAGGCCACGACAAAACCTTGGCCGCATCCCGTGCAGAGAGCGCGTGCGAATCCAAAGCAGAGGAGCCCGCACTCGAGATAGCCGCGGAGTTCCTCCTCGACGTGGCCCGGCACGGGCCGCTCGGCGGCTTCCCGCCACTCGAGCCAACTCTCGAGGTTCTCCGACACGATCTTGTAGAGCGGCGTCTTCTCCGGTCGGCGTCGCTCGTAACGGCGGGAACTTGTCGTGCCGCAGTGTGGGCGGACTTTGGACCGCGTCGGCGACGCAGTCAGCACGGCGACCATGGGCGCACCGGGGCATGGATGAGGAAAGTGTGCGCACGTACACTAGTGCTGCGACAAGGCCGATGCGAGCGACTCTCACCAGAGCCGCCTGCTCAACTGCTGCCTCAATCCACGTGACGTCTCGGTTCGGGAGGCCTGTGGCGCACGCCCCTGCGGGCGCCACAGGCTCCAACTGCAGTCACGCCCCCCGCGACTTGCGCTTTGCGGCCCGGGATTCATCGCTCCACTTGTAGGGAGGACGCGTCGGCTTCCGGCCCTCGCGGGCTGCGGCGGCGGCCTCGTCGCGGTTCGCGAAATCGTAGGCCCGCAAGACTGTGCCGCGGCTGACCTTCATCTCGCGAGCCAGCCGATCGAACCCCTCCCCGGCTTTCCTACGGCGATCCACCTCCACCGCAATCTGCTTAGAACTCGGCACAAACGGCTGCCCCGGCTTACGCGTCCGACGACGACGTCCGTCGATCTGGCCCGGTGGCCGCTTTCCCGTGCGGTGCAGATAAAGCGAGTCCCGCACGACCTCAGCCCCGATGCCGAGCGTTCGTGGTCGATGCCCGACCCAGCCTCCGCCACTCCACGATCTGCGGCAGAGTCACCTGGTACTTCGGTGTGCGGTTCAGCACAACCACGACGTCGCGACGCCCTCGAGGGACCTTTCCGAGCATTATCCAACGGTCACCATGCAGGAACTCCCACCTGGTGACCGTTGGATCACGGACGGCATGGACCGCTGCCGGAGCGGTGGATGTCATCCGCCCGTTTTCTCGCTTATAGCTGCCGGTCGGCACAGCGAGCAAGGATCGGTGGCAGACCGGGCGATCGAGCCCGTGCTGCGATCGGCGGCCAGCATCATGATTCCAGTGGTCGTCCTCGGCGAGTTTGAATACGGCATCCGACAGTCGAGGCACTTTCGACGATACGCCGACTGGCTCGACGCCAACCTCGTCAGCGTTGAAGTGGTGGTGATCGACCGCGCTGTCGCGCATACGTATGGGGTTGTGCGGCTCGAGCTCAAAAAGGCAGGCACGCCGATTCCGATCAATGACACGTGGATTGCCGCGATCGCCCGGCATCAAGGACTACCTATCGTCTCCCGTGACGCCCATTTCGACGCGGTCTCGGGGGTAGAACGGGTATCGTGGTAGGGACCTACGTACCGCGGCCCGCCAACGTATCCAGCAGGGCTCGCCACCACGGCCACTGCGGCGGCCAGCAGGACAGGCAGCCAGTGGGCGAGGCTGACGCGGCAGCACCGCCTTGCTGCAAGACAGTCATTTTGTCTTGGTCAGCTCGGCCGTGGTATCGATCTCGATGTCGATCGTGTTGTGGCCGGGCTTGACGGTGCGCATGATGGGCGACTGCTCGCCGGCAAATGCGGAAGGTATCCGCAGGTTCTTCATGCCCTCGGACATCTGCCGAGGGCCGTCGGGGCCGGCGGCTGGCGGGCGTCGTACCATCACCCTGCACTCTCCCGGCATGACGCCCTTATTGCCAGGAGTGAACCAAAGTTCATACCTGCCCTTGTCATCCGTGACGCCGGTCGAAGGCGAGCCCTTGGGCCCGTCAGGCTGGAAGTCGATGCGGATGCCGGCCGGTGCTTGCTTGCCGTCGATCGTGAGGATGCCACTGGCCGTCGCGCCCACGCCACGCGGCCCGCATCCGCCCATGACGGCTGCCACACAAGCGATCAACGCGGTGATCCAGAACGGCCGTCGAGCCGCGCAACGCCTTCGTCGTGTCATCGCTTAAAAGTCCCCGAACGTGAGGCCGTCCGCCCGCGTGCTGAGCCGCTGGTAGATTCCGCGGCTCGAACTCATCGTCTGGCTGAGTGTCGACGTGGTCGTCGCATCGACGGAGGCGTCATACCCCCAAGTGGTGTGCGAGTTGGAATTGATGGTGTCGGTGATGAACCGCACGGACCCGTCCACCATGGCGAAGTTCGCTCCGCCCGGATGAAAGCTGCCGAAGGCTGGCTCGCCGCTTGGGCTGCCACTATTGAGCTTGTTGGCCGTATAGCGGGCGGATTCGGCCTGATAGGCTTGAAAGTTCGAACCATTGCCAATCCAGATGCCGGGCATGAGGTCGGCGTCGCTCGCAGTGGCAGGAAGCCCTCCAGCCTCGCCAATCAGGAACGTCTTCGAGATACCGTCGGTGATGTCCTTGAAGTTCGCGCCCTTGCCCTTGCGTATGGCTCCCGTCGATGACCTGATGTTCTGATCCACGGTGCATTTGCTCCCCCAACTCCCGCACCAGGCCTCCAGGTAGCCGCCGTTGGCCACGTAGTTTGTCTTGCTCGACTTGAGCGTGTCAGACTTTGTCGAGTTCCACTTTTGCTCCGGTGCCAGCACCGAGACCGTGTCGGTCGGGCAGATGAGCTGCGGGATCGGTACCCGCGTCAATGCTCCCGTGGTGGCGTCCACCTTATTCGGCTTTTTGTCAGAAGCGTTCGTGCACCACACGTTGCACGCATTATAAAGTTCTGCGTTCTCGATGAACGGCAGGGTCAAGAAGATCCAACTCCAGCCCAAGCGTCCCTGGGTATCGATACGGTCATCCATCTGCGACGGCGGCAGCGTCTTGAAGGCGTCGTGATAATTCTGCAGCCCGAGCGCGACCTGCTTCATGTTGTTGCTGCACTGCGACAATCGGCTCGCTTCCCGCGCGGCCTGCACGGCCGGCAGGAGCAGCCCCACGAGCGTGCCGATGATCGCGATCACGACCAACAACTCCACCAACGTAAAACCATGCCTCGGCCGCGGCACCACCCCGCGGGGTGTCCACGCCCGGCTCATCTCACTCTTGACCAATCGCAGGAACAGATGCATGGCAGGTCTCCTTCAGCAGAACGGGACCTCTTGGCACGGCGAACCGGACAAAGCCTCCGCGGGTGCCCCCGTCTCGAATAATCCAAGGGTAGACCTCCGCCCGCGCCGTCGCCATTGCCTAAACCGGCAAGTGCGGCATTTGGGTGAGGATCAAGCCCCGATCTACGCCCTGTCAGCAGTCCGGGTTGATGAGGAGGGCTTCGAGGCGACCGATGACCTCGTCGAGAACCTCATCCGGAACCGTCTCGATCCTCCGCACCCGTCGCACCTTCCAGTCCACGGATCGGACATGGTCGGCCAGAATCACGCTCGTTACCCCGTCGGCCGTGCGAACGGGAACCTCGAACGGATACCCTTTGGCCTGGCGGGTGGCCGGGCAGATCACGCACAAACTCGTCTTCCGGTTGTATGCCTTCGGGCTGACGACGAGCGCCGGGCGATGCCCCGACTGCTCGCGGCCCTGACGTGGATTGAGGTCGATCCACACGAAGTCGCCACGATCCGGAATGTAGCCGGCCATCAGTCGACGACCTCCGCCCCCACGTCGGGACCGAAGTCGCTCTCACCGTGCAGTTTTGCGGGAGTACATGTTCGCAGGAGTTGCGATAAGCGATGCCGCGGCCGAGACTTCGGCCGCATCACGATCATGCCCGCCTTGCACTCGAGGTCCACCTGCGTGCCTTCGCGCATGGCAAGGCTCTCGGCGAGCCGCGCGGGGATCCGCACCGCCAAGCTGTTGCCCCATCGTTGCACTGCAGCCATGTCCGCGCTCCCACTTCCAAGGAAATGTATCTACATTGTATATCCTTTGGTGCCGCATGCGTCAAGCCAACTTGAGCCATGGCCGCAGCTCGCCGCAAGAAGTGCCCTGAAGACATCAACGACTACCGCCTTTTGTCCGCGGCGAGCAGGCCCATCTCGAAGCCGCGGGTCACACAGTGGGCCGTCGACGAGGCGCCGAGCTTTTCCTTGATCGCCGCCACGTGGGCCCGCACCGTGCGATCGGCAATCGCGAGCCGACGGCAGATCTCCTTTTCAGACAGCCCGTCACGCAACAAAAGCAGCACCTCCGTCTCTCGGGGCGAAAGCGGACCGCCCTTCTCACGCGCCGCCAGCCGGCGGGCCACCTCCTCGCCGATCGGCCGGCCACCCGCATGCACCTCTCGGATCGCCTCCAGCAGTTCCAGGAAGCCGACACTCTTGGTGATATAGCCGGCGGCGCCTGCCTCGAGCGCCTCGAAGGCGTCGCGGTCGTCTTCCGACGAGCTCAGCATCAGCACTCGGGCCGCGGGTGCCGTCGCAAGAATCCGCCGCACCGCGGCCACGCCATGGACGTCGACGAGCCTGACGTCCATGAGCGTCACATCGGGCCGGTGCCGCTGCCAGAGGCCCGCGGCCGCCGCACCGTCGTTGGCCTGCGCCATCACCTCGAAGCCGGCCGCGGCGCCAAGCGCATGTGCGAGCGACTCCCGGAATACGGGATGGTCATCGACGATGAGCAGCCGGATCGGATTCGACATTCCTGACGCCCGTTGCCGATGGGTTTGGAGGGAGCACTATGCCGACGAGCCGGCCGGCTCGCCATTGCCTAAACCGGCAGTTTCGGCCCGCACCGGCACCGTCACCACGATCCGCGTGCCGCAGCCGGGCCCGCTCTCGACCGCAAACTCGGCTCCGATGCGCCGGGCCCGTTCCCGCATGCCGCGGAGGCCGTAATGCCCCTCTACGGCCGACCGCGACTCGACGTCGAATCCCTCGCCGTCGTCGGCCACGGTCAGATACACTCGGCCCGGATCGCCGGGTTGCTCTTCGAGCCGAAGCCCCACGTCGATGCGGCGGGCCCGGGCATGCCGGATCGCGTTGGTGACCGCCTCGCGGACGATCCGCACGAGCTGATACTGCACCGCCGGGGCCACATCGGTGCTTGACCCCACGGCATCGAGCACGATCACCACGGCGGAGAGCGGCCGCAGGAGCCGCAGTTGCGCCGCGATCGACTCCATGAGCGAACCCTCGACGTGCACCGGATCCCGCAGGTCCCAGAGAAATCCACGGGCCTCGGTCTGGAGGCCTCCGAGCAACTGCCGCTGCTGCCGCAGCACGCCCCGCGTCCGCTCATCCCCGGCCTCGTGGGCGGCGACATCGAGTCGCAGCGACAGCCCCGCAAGTCCCTGTTCGAGTGAGTCGTGGAATTCCCGGGCGATCCGCTGCCGCTCCTCCGCCGTCGCCTCCGCCTGAAGCGTCGTCTCGAGCAGGCCCATCTGCCTCGCCACCTGCCGCCGCAGGAGCACCACCCATCCGATCGCGATACCCGCGACGGTCGCGGCCATCAGAAGTGCCGCCGCCAGACGATGCGGCTTCCACCACGACGGCACGCGGAGCAGTCGCAGATCCGCGGGTGACCGGATGAGCACGTGGACCTGCGGGCGAGGCCCGGCCGCGACGATCGCGGTAGCGTCGTCACTTGAACCGCTCTCCAAAACGATGCCCGTCGCCTGCACCTCGCTGCCCGGCTCGACGCCGCCAACTCCTTGAAATGGCCCGGGCCCGGCCACTGCCACCGCGATGGTGCTTCCCGACTGCATGAGCAGCGTGCCGCCGGCCGCCGTCCTCTGCACGTCCATGACCCGCGCCGGAAACGTGACGAGCGTGCCCTTGTAATCGCCCGGTGCGGCAACCGCGCCGTGGTACGAAGCGTGCTTGTTAATGGCCACAATCGCGTCGGGGGCGATACGGATCGGCATGAGCGGGCGTCCCGATTCGAGCGAACGGACAACGGCCTCGACCAGACCGGCCACCTCCCGGCCGCGGTCCACGAAGCCCGCCGCCTCCACCAGATCCCCGAGGGCGAACGGCTCGACGGAGGATGTCTCCACCCGCACGCCCATCATGCCTGCCTGAAGATAGAGAAATCGTCCCGGCTCGGAGAACGTGACGATTCCCTGCGTCCGGATCCGGTGTCCGTCCGTGGGGTCGGGAGCATATTGGGCGATCGCGTGGAGCGGCACCTCCTTGGCCTCAAACGGCGTTCCCACCGCGGGCTGCACGATCGCGACGTCGGCCGTGTGCGCTATCAGCAGTCGGGTGCCGCGATGCTCCCCGCGGGTGTTGAACCGCATCGATGCGACACCCACCAGGGCGACCTTGGCGTCGATCAGGTGATCAGGACGCGAGGGGATCACCCACCTGGGCACCACGGCCGTGAACCGCCTGCCGACGGTCTCGGCCGCGAGTTGCCATTCCGATCCGTTCTCCCGTACCCCCTGGATCAGGCACTCCACCTTCACCCGCAGGCAGTCGTCGGCACCGCTGAAGAACCGCTCCGGGTCGATGGGCCGCGGCTCGGGCCCAGGCTTCTTCTCCAGGATCCGGTTTTCCAGGATCCGGATCGTTACGGGGAGGATGTTAGGCGAAAATCCGCCGCGGTTGGTCCAGCCGACGACCTCCACTTCGAGCCCAGGCGCGAGCCGTTCGAGCATTGCAGGATCGCACTCGAGCGGGATCGGCTGAGGGGCGTCCCGGAACGTGTCGACCCAGATGCCGCCGGAATCGTCCTGCATGATCAATCCGCTGCCGACCCGCCACGTCACGACACCCCGCAAAGTCACCTGCCGCCGGGCGGGTGCATTCACGTCGGCCAGCACGTCGCGGATCGACACGAGCGGCGGTGGGGCCTGGCCCTCTTCACTTTCAACAGCAGCCGCAGCCGCAAGGCAGGCCGCAGCCCGCAGCACGCAGTCCGCGAAGACTGTCCAAGCGAGGCGTTTCCGAGTGGAGAGTTTTCGTCGACCCATCGTGTCACCTCGACAGCCAGCCGCTGCCACGGTCGGCTCGCCTGTTGATCGCCGAGAGTTGATCGCCGAGATACGCAGGGCTGTTCGCAGCAGATCAGCCGTCCGGTGTGTCGATGAGCTGCTGGAGTCTGGCTGCCAGTTCGGGCAGAAACCGGGCCGGCCAAGTGGCATCGATGAGGCCGATCTCCAGCATGTCGCGCACGTGCATCTTGTCTTTGTCGCGATACGACGTGAGCTTCATCCGCACCAGCGGCTCGAGGCCGAGCACACGATAAGTCTTGAACGACGTCGATTCCGACACGTCCGGCACCGCTGCGACATACTCGGGCCGCACCTTCTCACCGGAGAAGATCACGTGTACGGCATCACGGGCCTTGGCCCCGGGACCGTCGAGAAACATCTCGATACCGGCGGTCCGGCGATGGACGAAGCCATTCTTCTCGAGCGCCTCCGCGGCGCGACCGAGGTCTTCCCGTCGCAGCACGAGATTGACGTCCTGCGTGAACCGCACCGCCGACTCGTCAACCTGTTCCACCCAGGCCATCACGGCATTGCCTCCGATCACGGCATAGGGAACGCCCGCCGCCTCCAGAGCGGCCGTTGACCGCAGCAGTCGGTCGCGAATTTTCTCCACGGCTCGCTCCATGCGGTCGAGGGCCATCAGGCCGTCATACTCGGCATTGGATTCAGTCATTGGAAGTGCCAGACTCGCGTGCTGTGACCCGGCGCCGGGGTGGGAACGGCGGCAGCCCGCGGGCCGCACTTTTCATTGTAAGATAGCCCCGCGCACGGCAGTCCCGCAAAGCCCACCGACGGAAAAGGAGATCGCATGAATATCCAGGGCTATCTCGGCATCGATGCCGGCACGCAGGGGCTTTCCGTTATCTTCTGCGATGAATCGCTGAAAATCCTCGCCCACGGAGAGGGCGCTTATGCAATGGTGCCCGGCCTCGCCGCCGACTGCTACGAACAGCAGCCGGGCGACTGGGAGCAGGCGCTGGCCACGGCCATGACCGGGCTCCGTAAGAAACTGGACGCTGCCGGGATCATGATGGAGGTGCAGGCGATCGGCATCTCAGGCCAGATGCATGGCGAGGTGCTGGCCGATGATCTGGGCCGCTCGCTCGGTCCCGCTCGGCTCTGGTGCGACAGCCGCAACGAGGCCGAAGGGCACGAACTCACCGCGAAGCTCGGCGTGAAGTGCCCCAAGCGAATCACGAGTGCCCGCTGGCTCTGGACGATCCGCCACCAACCCGAGAAGGCCGCCAAGGTGGCCCACATCACCACGCCTGCCGGCTGGATCGCGTTCCGGCTCACGGGCCAGCGGAACCTCGGCATCGGCGACGCGGCTGGGATGTTTCCGATCGATCAGAAGAGTCTCAACTACGACTCGAAACTCCTCACCGACTTCGACGCAATCGTCGCGACGCTGCCCCACGGCAAGCAACTGCGTCCTCTCAAAGACCTGTTGCCCAATGTGAAGAAGGCGGGCGAGGACGCCGGCACGCTCGATGGCCACGGGGCCGCGCTGCTCGGCCTGCCGACCGGCATCCAGGTGGCGGCCGCCGAAGGGGACCAGCCGGCGGCACTGGCCGGATCGCTGATCGGCGCGGCGGGCATGGTATCGATGAGCTTCGGCACGAGCGTCGTCGCCAATGCCGTGGGCGACCGGGCCTTTCAGGGCATCTCCCGCGCGGTTGACCACTTCTGCGCACCCGACGGCAAGCCGATCAACATGGTCTGGCTGCGGAACGGCACGACGGCGATGAACATGGTGGTGGAGATGTTTGGCAAGGTGAACGGCACGGGGCGTGGCGATGCCTTCACGGCCGTGATGCCGAGCTTGCTCGCGGCCCCCGACGACTGCGGCGGCCTGCTCGCCCTGCCTTTCATGGACGACGAGCCGGGCCTCGGCGTGTCGCGAGGGGGCACGGCCTGCGTGATCGGACTCAACGACATGAATGCCACGCCGGGCAACGTCGCCAAGGCGATGCTTCTGGCGACGATCTTCAACCTGAAGATGGGCAGCGACGAGCTCGACAGCCAGGGCTTTCCCCGGACGGAGGTCGTGCTCTCCGGCGGTGTCACGAAGACGCCGGCGGTCGGCCAGATCCTGGCCGACGCCTTCAACACGCCGGTGACAATCCTCGACAGCGCGGCGGAGGGAACGGCCTGGGGGGCGGTCTTGATGGCGAAGTATCGCCGCCTCTCGATCGCGGGCCGGGCCCCCGACTGGGCGGCGTTCCTCACCGGCCACGCCAGCGGCACGCCGACCAAGGATAGCCCGGTCAATGGCACTTCGGCAACGGTCTTCCGGCTGATGAGCGACTCGTGAGTCTCAGGAGGAGCGTGCCCGGGCGTCCGGAGCGGGTTTCTCGAAACGCCCCGCACCCGCTTTGTT
>Ga0247838_1006604_pt1 | contig 10836 bp, 10 predicted proteins | sample LaCruzMarch2015__5_FD_189097 | JGI IMG/M metagenome (GOLD analysis project Ga0247838, IMG submission 189097) | Freshwater microbial communities from meromictic Lake La Cruz, Castile-La Mancha, Spain - LaCruzMarch2015_15m | ecosystem: Environmental > Aquatic > Freshwater > Lake | place: Spain... | reverse complement strand
TTCAGTTCGATAAATTTCATTATGTTGTAAATGCAATCTAAAATTCGGATCATAGGTTAAAGAAAGGCTTACTGCTTGAAGCATAATTGTATTAATACTAATTTCAGGATGTGATTTTTTTATGGATTTAAAGCGTGATATATTAAGATTAAATTCACCTGTCATTGTAGGATCAGTAGGATTAGTCCAATTTGACATTAAAAATCTTTTAGATGGCGTAAATGGAACAAGATGTTTTGTACTACCATAATACATAATTTTAGGCATAATTTTTCCACCTAGCCCCATATATAACTCCCAAGTTTTACTTGGTTTTAAATTAAGCTGCTTAAGTTGGTAGTTATGTTTATTCACTAGGCGCTCAGTAATATCAGCGACACCCTCTATCCCAATTAAAAGTCCCAAAGAAATAGTATAGTTAAAATTAAGAAAAATTTTATTTAATAATAGATTCTCAAACTCCTCTAATTTTTTCTTAATAATGCTTTTATTTGGCGTACCAATTTCAGCATAAAGCTCTGCTTCTTGAACATGTCGGGTTTCATCTTCAAGAATAGTCCTAAATACTTTGGGTGCAATATTATATTTATATAGCACTTCAAAAAGCTCCTCTATCAATCCCTCTGCAAGTAAATTTAATAGTATTATCGCAACTTTTGGACACTCTTCATTTCTAATAAAATCACATAATATCTCTATGTCACTATTATATTTAGGCGGCATTATAAGAGAGCTTGATAACATAAATACAATTTTAGTAAAAACCAAACCATGAAAAACTTCATCAATTAGCTGTGTTCTTAATTTAGATTTTAAATCTGTATTTTCCAGGCATGATTCAAATTTCAGTGGAACTTGAATAGCAATGACTTCGAGTTGAGCTAATAGTGCAAAGACATAAATATAAAGTGTATTATCATAGATTAAATCAAATGGCAGACCATCTTTAAACATTTCATTTAATCTTAAAGTGACTAGGCTTTTTTCATCATCTGTTAAGTTAGACCATCCCTCATCAATCCATTTCTCAGCGCCCCATGAGGTATTTAATAATAAATTTAAGTCAGTCATCTTACATCCTTAGAAGATATTTTAACTCAATAATTCTAAGTGAAAATTTTAAAGAATAATACAGTAATTGTTTATATTGATTAACAGGCCAAGATTTATTAGCGTAGTTGTCTACGGGATCCATAGTTCGCCATGATGGCACGGACAAGTCTTGCCACGTAAGGGATTATAGAGAAATTGCCAACAAACCCTTTATATTTTTTAACTAAAGAATTTTTAAGTATGAAATTGTTGGGCCGAGTGACCCAACAAAAATTAAAGTCGAGTAATTATTTTTTCTACAACACTACAGGTTTAGGAACATATCCTTTAATATGCTCTGCAAACTGTCTAAGTACATCAAGGCCTGAATCTTCAGCTTGCTTGCACCATTGTTGTAAAGACTCAATCAACTCTTTTTGAGAGGCTGCTGTTTTCATCCAGATATTTTGCAATGATTGACGATAATTATAAACTATACGTAATTGTTCATAACGATCTAATAATTCCTGCAAACGTGTATTAGCACGTGGAGAAAGCAAGTCCTCTTGTCGCCTTAGTAAAGTTCCTGCTCTCTGGAACAATTTTTTATCGACATTAGATTTAATATCAGTTGCTTTTACTTGACGTAAAATTGGACGAACAACAGATTTATAGTAATATGACATCACTTGAAAACGATTACCCACTACAGCCTTAACTGTATCTAAATCAACATGCAACTTACCTTCCTGCCTTGCCAATTTTGGTGGTAATTTTTTAACTTTAGCTAAGCCTAAGAATGATAAGATGCGAATATATAACCAACCAATATCAAACTCCCACCATTTTACTGAGAATTTAGCTGAGGAGGCAAAAGTATGGTGATTATTATGCAGCTCTTCACCACCTATCCAAAATCCCCATGGGAAAACATTAGTAGCGGCGTCTAAACATTCAAAATTACGATATCCCCAAAAATGCCCGATACCATTAACAACGCCTGCAGCCCAAAGCGGGATCCACATCATTTGAATTGCCCAGATAGAAACGCCAGGTATTCCAAATAATAAAACATCAATAATAAGCATAAGAATAATGCCACGAGCTGAATATCGACGATAAAGATTACGTTCAATCCAGTCATCCGGAGTGCCGTGTGAGTATTTCTCAATCATTTCTTTATCACAAGAAGCTTGACGATATAATTCAGCCCCTTGCCAAAATACTTTTTTAATACCAAGAACTACAGGACTATGAGGATCACCCTCAGCATCAGTAGTAGCATGATGTTTGCGGTGAATAGCTACCCACTCTGCAGTGACCATGCCAGTAGTTATCCATAACCAAAATCGGAAAAAATGACCAACAATAGGATGCAAAGTCAAAGCACGGTGTGTTTGATATCTATGCAAATAAATTGTGACCGAAGCAATCGTTATTTGTGTCAAAATAATAGTTGCAATTACATAACCCCAGAAAGATAGGTTTAATAAACCGAATATCATAGCTTTCTCCAATATTAATGCCTGGTGATTAACATTAAATCACACATAACAAATTTACAAAGTGACTAGTCCAAATCTATTAAACCATGTTACCTAATCTATAAGGACAATGGCTACCATATCTGCTATCACCGCTATATGATACCACAAATTGCACATCTGATGTTGCATAAAAGCAAATTAAAGATGATAATTTACCAAAAATCATCATGAAAAAAACAGTTTGATTTTCAAAATATCGCATAAGACACTGAAAGTTATAGTTTTTTTTCAATTGCCATTTTCACAATTTTTTGACATTTAAGGTATTCATTATGGATAATAAATTACAAAAACTTTTTGAGCAACTTATACCATTTATTATATTAGGTATTTCTATTGCTTTAGTAGTCGGCCTTTTCATAATGTTGTCTTATGTTCTTGTTTGGGGATTTATCATAGGTGGAGTTATCTGGCTTACTGTGATGATTAAAAACTATTTTTTTAAAACTAAGCCTTCAGATAAAGGTCGCGTTATCGAACATGATGAAGAATAAATAATGCCAGAATTACCAGAAATAGAAACAACCAAAAGAGGTGTAGCACCTCGTTTATTAAATCAATTTATTTCAAAAACCCTCGTGCGCCAAGAAAAATTGCGCGTTCCTGTAAATCATGATATTGATCATCTTTGTAAAGGGAAACAAATAATTGATGTAACTCGTCGCGCTAAATACTTAATAATTCACTTAACAGAAGGTTATTTATTTATTCACTTAGGCATGTCAGGACATATTCGTTTTGTTAGTCCAGAAACACCGGCAGGGAAACATGATCATATTGACTTAGTCTTAGAAAACAACATGATCTTACGTTACAACGATCCTCGCCGCTTTGGTCTGTGGCTTTATATAAAAGACGCCCCATCAGAGCACCCTTTATTATCTCATTTAGGGCCAGAGCCTTTAACTGATGAATTTAATAGTGATTATTTATTCAAAAGAGCCCAAAATAAAACCCAACCAATAAAATCATTTATAATGGATAATAAAATTGTTGTTGGTGTTGGCAATATTTATGCTGCAGAAAGTTTATTTTTAGCCGGCATTAACCCTTTAAGTCCTGCGGGCTCGATAACATTAGAAAAGATTATTAGTCTAACTAATCACATAAAAGATACTTTAGCTCTTGCTATTAAAGCGGGAGGCACTACTTTACGCGATTTTTATGCAGCCGATGGGAAACCAGGTTATTTTTCAAACGAGCTAAAAATTTATGGGCGCCAAAATAATCCATGCTATTTATGTGAAACTATTATTTTAAGCACTACAATAGGTGGAAGAAACTCGGCTTTTTGCCCAAATTGCCAACCAAATTAAATTCTATCATTGTACAAATAAATGACTTACAGTATAATCTTAAATTAAATCTTAACTAAAATATGAATTTATGAAAATCGGTAGACTCCGCACCCTGTGGATTATTTTTTTATCTGCGTTATTCACTATTAATACGACTGGACGGTCTGTATTAAAAAATTTATTTGGTAAAACTAATCGGGAATGGGTTGATGCTACTCTTCGCATTTGGGTAAGAAGAATTCTTAATCTGATTAGTGTAAATTGTATTGTGGTTAATCCTTATAACGTTGAGCCACAAAAAGGTGTGCCGACTATAATAATGTGCAATCACTCAAGTCTTTATGATATCCCAATTAGTTTTAGGGCTTTTCCCAACCACTCTATTCGCATGCTCGCCAAAAAAGAAATGTCAAAGATACCTATTGTTGGCAAAGGAATGACTGCGGCTGAATTTCCATTCGTAGACAGAAAAAATAGGCATCAAGCACTTAAAGATTTAGAGGCTATGCAAAAATTATTAGAATCAGGTATTGTAATGTGGATAGCTCCAGAAGGAACAAGATCTCACGATGGAAAATTAGCCAATTTTAAAAAAGGTGCTTTTATCACCGCGATTAATTCTAAAGCTACAATTATACCGATGGGGATCCGTGGTGCTTTTAATATTTTACCAGCAAGAACTCAGCAATTAAACCTTAACCAAAAAGCCGAAATTCATATTGGTAAACCAATTGATGCGTCTAAATTCTCATTAGAAAATAAAGATGAATTAATTGATATAGTTTATAACTCGATGAAAAAACTAGTTGAAGATGAGAATTATTAAGCATATTTTTATAATATTTGAAGATAGGTCCTTGGCCATAATAGCCCATAGCCGTCAGGCCGTTGCCATTAATTCATCAACCCATAACCACTTTGCATCTTAGTCACAGTAGTACTAAGCCCTATATGCCTTGGATCAGAAGCTGCTGTTATAAGATTATGCTCTTTATCCCAAGTAATTGCTTGCATATCCCCGTAATATGCTTGCAATGGGATAAGTTTATAACCTAAATCTTGTAATTCTTTTTGTTCTTTAGCTGAAAATGTATTTGGCTCAAATTGCAGCCAATCTGGCATATATTGATGATGAAAGCGCATGGCTGAAACCATAGATATGGCACCATAATCCTCGCTAAATACTAATGAAGCTATCAATAACATAGTTGGGATCCTGCTGCCCCCTGGAGTTCCTAAAATAGCTACTCGTCCAGGCATTTCTAAAAATGTAGGTGTCATACTTGATAATGGTCGCTTACCGGGAGCTATTAAATTTTTTTCACCACCAACAAGACCAAATACATTTTTTTCTTTAACTTTAATGGTGAAATCATCCATTTCATCATTTAACAATACCCCAGTTCCATCTGCCACGATACTCGAACCAAAGATGTAGTTTATACTCAAAGTAGCAGCTACCCTATTCCCTTCACTATCAATAATTGAAAAATGGGTAGTAGAACCCGATTTATTATTACTAGATTTATCTGGCAAAGAATCACTTGGTGTTGCATTTTTTGGCTTAATTAATCTACGTAAATAGTTAGCATTTTCTAAAGAAAGTAATCGCTTTAATGGGATTTTAACAAAATCAGGATCAGCAAGTAAATTAGAACGTTGCCAATAACTAAGACGCATTGCCTCAACTAAATAATGTACTCGCAAAACTTTTGACAATGATCCTAATGGGTAATCAGCTAAAATATTAAGCATGGTCACTAAACCCACACCTCCTGCTGATGGCAATGGCGCTGTAATAATTTTAACATTATGAAAATTACCTACCAATGGCTCACGTATTTTTACTTGATATGATGCCAAATCTTTTTCAGTCCAATGCCCGCCAGCTTTATTAACTGACTCAACTAAACGCTTTGCCACATCATGACGATAAAATCCATCATGACCTAATTTAGCTATTGCGCGCAAAGTATTTGCTAAATCGTGCTGAATTAATAAATCACCAATTTTATATGGCTTACCACTTTTTAAGAAAATTGCAGCGGTGGCTTTATATTTTTGCATTTGTAAGAGGCGATCTTCCATCATTACAAAATGATTAAAATGTTCATCAACTGGAAAGCCAATCTCTGCCAACCTAATTGCCGGAGCAAGGGTTTGGGATAATGGTAATCTACCGTAACGCTTAGCAATTAAAACAAGAGCGGCAGGCTCCCCAGGAATTGCAGCAGCGAGTCCGCCATTTAAAGATAAACCTGATTTAAGCTTAAGAGATTCATCCAAAAACATGTTTTCAGAAGCAGACATAGGTGCTACTTCACGCCCATCAACAAATATATTTTTATTAAATTTTGCTTGATGCAATAACCAAAAACCACCACCACCTAAACCAGAATGATAAGGCTCAACTACTGCTAAAGCCGCAGAGACAGCTACAGCTGCGTCAAAAGCATTTCCTCCAAGCGCTAAAATTTCAAGACCTGCATTAGTTGCCAGAGGATTGGCGCTTGCTACTGCATAGCCTGAAGGTTTTTCTGCATAATCAGCACTATGGCTTAGACTAAATAAAAAAAAGAAAGTAATAAAACAAAAAACCTTAGATAACTTATTAACTAGTATCGATTTCACAATTTCATTTCTTTAATGGCATCAATTACAACTCTTGGAACAAATTTTTCCACATCTCCATTAAGAGTTATTATTTCACGAACCAAAGAAGATGAAATAAACATTGATTCTTCTGATGGTGTCAAAAATAAAGTTTCAACATCCTTAGATAATTTTCGATTCATTCCCGCTAATTGAAATTCATATTCAAAATCAGATACTGCACGTAATCCACGAATAATTACATCGGCTTTTTGCTCATGCACAAGATTAATTAATAAACTATTAAAACCAATTACACTAACATTAGGTAAATTACCAACGGCTAATTGAAGTAGTTCAATACGTTTAGCTAAAGGAAAAAATGGTTTCTTTGCACTACTAGTTGCAACTGCAATCACAAGCTCTGAAAATAACTTAGACGCTCTAATAATAATATCAAGATGACCATTAGTAACAGGATCAAAAGTACCAGGATAAATAACTTTAAGTTTCATAATTAAACACTTTAAATTGCATGTTTTTTTAGTCTAGCGTATTGTAAACTTAAAAACTATACGACAAATTTCATTTAGGATTAATACCATGAAATATCTTAAATTAAAAACGCTTAACTGGATATTAGCAATAATTTTTATTACCTCTTGTGCTCCAACAAAATTAACACCTGAAACTCAAAGTATTAACGGTACTGAAAATAAATTAAAAAAGAAAGCAAATTCCCTATCTTCCTGGGAAATATCAGGAGCAATAGCCGCAAGAAATTCCAAAAAAAGCTGGACGGCATCTCTTAATTGGATACAGCGTGGTATGAACCAATATCAGATTAATTTAATGGGTCCATTAGGTAATGGCGCTGTACTTGTTGAAAGATCAGGGGCAAATGTAACTTTTATTGATGGAAATAAAAAAATAACTTCATCTAATGCTGATGAGTTACTATATCGACAAACAGGAATTAGACTACCAGTTAATTCTTTATATTATTGGGTTAGAGGTCTACCTGCACCAAATACTATAAAATCAGCGCAATATGATGCAAATACTAACCTTATAATACTGAATCAATCTGGTTATAATATTAATTACACTGAATATAAGACGATTAATAATGTTAACTTACCAACTAAAATGCAATTAAATGGTAATGGTTTAGTAATTAAAATTATTATAAAACAATGGAAAATTTAAAGTTTAACGTCATCCTGAACGAGGTGCTTAGGTATATGCTCAAAAAATTAACTATAAAGCGTAAGATGGAATATGCGTTTAATAATAAGGGTGAATAAATAAGTCTATATGATTTAAATTAAAACAATATATTAGATTCTCCTGTATTTTTTTAAATGTTACATTGACAAGCAAATTAAATCTCTGCAAAATACGCACCTGTTCGCATGGATTTGGAATTCGCGAACTTTTTCAAATTTTAAGGATATAACAAGGATCTACAAAATTTTGGGGTGTCGCCAAGTGGTAAGGCACAGGGTTTTGATCCCTGCATTCCTAGGTTCGAATCCTAGCACCCCAGCCATATTCTTGTTAACTTACAAGTAAACAGACGGCAGAAGATACCCGGTAAGGCAGCGTTGACCGGTATCGCTAAAATAAAAATAATTTCTTAACGGCTGTCTTCTGCTATGTGTTTAAGTTCCACAATTCACTTTTATCTGAGGTTTTCAGCACATGTCAACTATGATGATATTTACAGGTAATGCAAACCCAGATCTTGCAGTTAAGATCTCTTCTTATTTAAATATCCCTCTTGGAAAAGCTAAAGTTTCAACTTTTAGTGATGGCGAATCAAGAATAGAAATTCTTGAAAACGTGCGTGGTAAAGACGTATTTATAGTGCAATCAACTTGTGCGCCAGCAAATGATAATTTAATGGAATTAATTATAATGGCAGATGCTTTACGTCGTTCTTCTGCGAGTAGAATTACAGCTGTTGTTCCATATTTTGGATATGCAAGACAAGATAAAAGAGTAAGATCTGCTCGGGTGCCAATTACGGCAAAAGTAGTCGCTGATATGATGGCTTCTGTTGGAATCTGCCGAGTACTAACAGTTGACTTACACGCTGATCAAATTCAAGGTTTTTTCTACATGCCAGTAGATAATGTCTACTCAACCCCAATTTTATTAGCAGATATTAAACAACAAAAACATAATAATTTAATGGTAATTTCACCTGATGTAGGTGGGGTAGTCCGCGCTAGAGCGATGGCTAAGCTATTGAATGACGCTGAACTATCAATAATTGACAAACGTCGCAGCGGACCTAATAAATCTGAAGTAATGCATATTATTGGTGAACCAAAAGGTAGAAACTGCATAATTATAGATGATATCGTCGATACAGCAGGAACTATGTGTTCTGCTGCCTATGAGCTTAAAAAAAGTGGTGCTATATCTGTTAGAGCCTATATTACTCACCCGGTTTTATCAGGTCCTGCAATTGAAAATATAGAACAATCTTCTCTTGACGAGGTGGTTGTAACTGACACTATAAGACTTTCAGAAGCCGCAAGCAATTGTAGTAAAATCAGAGTGGTAAGTCTTGCTGATTTACTGGCCCAAGCTATAAAACGCGTTAACGATGAAGAATCTGTTAGCTCTATGTTTGAATAGAAAAATAAATTTATAATTCATAAAGGCATAATCATTATTTTAAGTTATCGGCTGAATTCAATAAATATCTATAATATTTATAGGTAGGTTCTACCTTGGCCTAATGGCACCAGTCTAATATGTTCTTTAATCAACCAAATGAAATAACTTATTTATTTATAATGATAAAATTGTAGGTTGGGCCAAGACCCAACCTATAGTACAGAAGATATTCCCGATTAATTTTCAATAAAATTTATAGGGAATTACTTATTTCAAATAAATTTCTTATTAAATACAAATTTAATATTAAAGAAATTAGTTTAGATAAAATAATATCGATTAGTCTCTTGAACCAACATATTTATCGTCAAAATAACGACGTAGCTTTGTTCTAAGCGTGCCTCTGCTTATTCCTAACATAACTGCAGCTCTTGATTGATTGTATTTGCAATGTTCCATTACGGCTTTAAACAAAGGTGTTTCAATCTCTTCTAGTACAAACTGGTATAAATCAACAGGATCAGTTCCTTTAAGTTCAGAAAAATATTTTTGTACTGATTGTGTTACGCTTGCAGCCAATGATGCAGTAGTATCATGAGCTTCATTACTAATTGTTGTCATTATTGTTAACTCCCTCTTTCTAAAAAAATTATTCTATCTAATTGAGCAATTCCTGACAAGTATAAAACTTGTAATTAAGTTAAATAATAGGTGAATAAATTGCCCTTACCCACCTATTACGAAATTAAAATTGAATCATGGCTGACGTAAACGGCTTACCATTAACTGTCAATTGCCCTTCTGCAAATTTAACTTCTACAACATACTCAGTACCGTTTAAAATTAGCAAACCAGATTTAACCATGGCTGCCAAGTTCTCATCTACCTTAGCATGAGCTTGCTCTTCTATATCAGTTGCAGTAAATGGTTTAGCTTCTTGAGCTTTTATAGACTGCTTCTGATCATTTTGAGAGGCATCTGTCGTTTCCAACTTTGTTTGTGCTGTTTCTAAAGGTTTAGCTTCTTTAGTTTTTACATCACTAACTTCAGTTGTAGGTAGTCCCTCTTTTGTTACCTCTTCATTATTAGAACTCATCATTTGTTTAACCAATACATCTTGCATTGCAGGCCCGCTTAAAAGTTTTTGTTTGGCAGACTCAAACATTAAACTTTTAATTATAGAAGATGGAAGTTTTATCATCCCTTGGCCATTAATTTTTTGCACCAACTGAAATAAATTACCTAAATCTCCTTTTGGTAGCGAAATATATAAATTACCGTCAATTACACCCTCAGGAACTACCACGTTTAATTTAGTAATTTCAAATTTTGCACCCTTACTAAAAAGTCTTGGTAACTCAGGAAGCATTGCAAGTAAAGTTTTCTGACGATCAGCGTCAGTCGTACCTTGTTGAATTTTATTTGCATCAGCATTAAGTTCGGCAAGTACTTTAGCATCAATATTTTTAATTGCAACTTCAAGTACTGCTGGACCATATGTCTTATCTTTAACCGTATATTTACTTAAGGATGCTTTAAAAAATGAATCGAGTAACCCATCGTTAATATTACTATTTGAGGTTAAATCTAATTGCTCTAAGTCAAATATCTTTTTGTCATCATCAGTAACTATTAATGAAGGAACAACAAGATTCGCATCGCCAAGATATAGTCCCATATCAGTTAGGTGTAAATCAAATTTATTGGTAACTTTTCCAAGGATTGCCTTCATCTTT
>Ga0247838_1006571_pt1 | contig 10875 bp, 11 predicted proteins | sample LaCruzMarch2015__5_FD_189097 | JGI IMG/M metagenome (GOLD analysis project Ga0247838, IMG submission 189097) | Freshwater microbial communities from meromictic Lake La Cruz, Castile-La Mancha, Spain - LaCruzMarch2015_15m | ecosystem: Environmental > Aquatic > Freshwater > Lake | place: Spain... | reverse complement strand
CAGCCCTGTTGGAACCCAAACCATAGGGCGATGAAGCTGAGAAAAAGGCTTAGGGAGCCAAGCCAATAGGATACATCCAATCGTTGGAAAGCCCAAAGCGGAGCCCCCAGGCTACGGAAAACAACGGAAAGACCCGCAATAGAGGTGATGATCAGGAGGCAATTGGCAAAATCAGCAGAAAGGTGGGGTGGAATCGAAAAGAGGGAAGGAGCAAAAAAGGAAAAGACGGCTCCGACAAGGGCAATAAGCAATCCTTGGGAGGCAAAGACGATGGCGCCCGTAAGGAGAAGGCTGCCATAGCTGCCGCTATTTACTGCATCTTTGCGATCTGCAATAAATCGGCTGACGGCGGAGGAGACGCCGAGGTCGAGGAGCATCAGGTAGCCAGCGATTTGCTGGGCCAAGGCCCAAAGACCAAACTGCTCCTTGCCCAGATAGTGCAGTGCAAGAGGAATCGAAGCGGCGGTGTACCCAATGTTAACGGCGATAACCACATAGCCAGCACCAAGGGCATGGATAAAGTTACGCGTTCTGTTGGCCATAGATAACGGTATTTAGTGCAAAATTATAATCAATGGCATTTGGAAGTGTTGAGAGAAGAAGGTTTGCAATCTCTTGGGGTGTAGAGCTGAAGTTGTGGGGCATAGAATAGTTTCGTTAACCTTGTATAAAGATGCACTCTCAATCTTAGTTCTTAAGTGCTCGCAAGTGAGGCAAGATCAATTGGTAAAGCCCAGCGATGCATGTGGGCTAAGGAGAAGGCTGGTTACAGGTGCGAGATGCAGATGTGAGGCAATCACTGGCTTTTCGCTTTTATGCCCGAATACCGCACACGAGCAGAAGGCGCTTAAAGAAAATGAAAAAAGCGAGTGCATACTAAAGACTATCAATGTGCTGAAGCCAATTCGATCACGTACACTAAAGCATCTGGAGGAAATGCAGAGAATGCGGATTCTACAAAAACCGCATAATTTAAGGGGGATCTTGAATTTGATGCTGAATTAATTTTCGACATATTTCACAAAGAATAACTAATACATTGTCGATTCAAACGGTGCAACTAATTACACATATTGATTAAGAAAGTTAATGAAATCTTTTCTGACTTGAGATTTCGAATCAGGTGGTTACAAGGCAGCAATTGAAAGGGCAACATTAGAGGCATGTAAACGTTTTTGCCAAAAAGCACTAATTAGGAAAGGATTTCTATGACCATTATTCCAGCGATCAGCTTCGATATCCAAAGCTTTAAGAATATCAGCGGGACGACAAGATTTGGCCATTGTGCCGTCACCGTTTCCCATAAAATATTCCATTGAAGGCAGCATTAACGAGGGATAAGTGACTATAGAGCAGCCGCAACAGAGCGCCTCACCTGTCGCGATATGGAAGGACTCATGACGAGTCAGCGCAACAGAAATCTTTGCCTCTTCAAGAATCTTGAGTACTTGTTCGTTGGGTATGCGACCTGTTAAAACGAGCCTAGAACGAATATCTGGCCTCAAAGGGGTAAGAAGGGCTTCAAATGTGGGATCAAAAGGACCAGTTATAACAGCTTTAAAGTCGATATGCTTTTCTAAAAACAATGATAAAAGCTGAATATGAAGTTCGGGATTTTTTTGCCAATCAGTTGCGGTCCATCTTCCCAAGGCAACAACTAAGTTTTGCTTTGGCTTGCCGCGATACAGGGCTGAGTCCGAAACTGGATGAGGAATGAACCTAAGCCTTAGGGCTAAATTATGCTGGTAAAAAATTCCGAGAAAAAGCCTTACCCTATCTAAAGCTAATGGAGAAACAGCGAGTAAATAATCTGCCTGATGCATATGTAATAACCTAAATAATTCGTGATAAGGCAAAAATAAGTCTCTAAGCATTCTAAAGATGGCTAAAAGAAATCCCTTGAAAAAGCCATACTTGTTAATTGCTTGTAAAAAAAAGAAGCGAGCTAGAAAAGTCGGATTTTGAAGTATTGAATAATAGCCACCGGAATCTAAGTTTATCAAGAGCTTGATATTAGCTTTTTTAATTGCACGAGCGATTCTCCAAAACTTGGGAGCACCCCAAGAATAAAAAACTACAGCGTCTATTTTTTGGGATTTCCACCAATTCGTAGATTGAAGAAAAAAATAAGGTACTCGCATCAAATCATGACAATCATTTTCTCGAAGATTGCCAGGCATAACTGTTTTCGATTCTATGCCAATCTTTTGAAAGCCACGGCAAAGAAGGCCAGAATCTCGTGCAAAAAACGCTTCGTCGCCTGAGAAGTCTACGGGGGTGCAAGTGTAAATACGCAAAGGCTATCCTTAAAAATCATGATAGTCCCTCGACTTGTAAAGACAAGTCCTGTTCGGAAGTGGTACGAAATATGCAATGTTTCGCTAGCGAAGAGCGATCAAAAGAGAAGGATTAAAGTGCAAAGCTAGACATATCGAACCAGGGCGCTCTTTTGTGATATTAGATCGGACCACCAAGATCCGTTGTTCGGCATTTGAGTTTGTGGAACGGCAATTTACCTATTTGATTGGATGAGACCCCACTTGGACTTTTACCCGTGCTGCATTTTTAAAAAACTAAAGATTAACCATTGAGAATTAGGCGGTTAAGGACCTCGCGGTGCAAAAGCAGACTAAGGCCAGGCACCGGGCGCCACACCACAGCGAGGGAAAAGAAACTTGTGATAGACAGGATGGCCGCATAAGAATCTTAATCCAGCGTGCCCTCACAAATTATGAACTGTCAGATAATAAAAAATAAAATACAACTCTATGAAGAGAACCGCTATTCATGCACTCATTAATGGCTCTCTGCCAATGAAACCTGATCAAGCCAAGAACCCCATAATCGCCGAGCTTGCAGTGCGATTCTGTCGCTTTTGGAGATTTCGCCTGGGATTGAGGGGGGCGGGATTACTAATTCGATTCCTACGCAAACTATATCCAGATCTGCAACGCTTTAGTTTGGAATACCCAGGATTGGGTCGCTGTAACATACAATTCCTAGATTTTGCTTGGATTCGGCAAGTGACGGCAGGGCTAAATGAGGAAGAGGCCTTGATTAAAAGTTTAGCCTCATTGGTAGAAGGCAATCCAATCATCTGGGATGTTGGGGCAAACTCCGGATATCTGGCCGCAGAAATTCTGCTGAAACTTAAGCCATCGCGAATGGATTTGTTTGAACCTAATTTGGTTCATCGATTGACTTTAGATTCGCTCGCAGCATTGAATTCTAGAATCCACGTCCACATGGTGGGACTTTCTGATCATGCTGGAACCCAAATTCTCTATGTTCCATGTGAAGATGGTGAGGGTGCAACCCGTGCTTCGCTTCGGGCAGAGAATCTGTCCAGTTCAAAGTCAACCAGCCAAATAGAAATCAACCTGGAGCGGGGCGATACCATTGTGGCGGCTGGGGATGCCCCATCTCCCGATTTGCTGATCGTCGACGCCGAGGGCCACGAGGGCGAAGTTATTAAAGGCATGAAATCAACGATCGAAATAAAAAGACCCCTCATCGCGTTAGAACATCTTTTTCTGGACGATAAGGTTTTGCTGGGAATGGTGCCACAAGGCTATGAACTTTACACAGTATGTGACGTAACGGCGCGTTTGTTGAGGGGCCTTGTCCGTGAGAAGGGCCACAACTCGATAATGATTCCACAAAAAATGCCAATCCCCAAAAAAGGCTAAAGCGGATTCCAGAACATCGTTTCTACATATCGCTTTACAAGCAATATGCATTTTCTTAATGCGACAAGGCCGAGGTCGCGGTGCCAGAAAAGCTGGTCAGGGCGGATGGTGAGGTCGGGATAGAGGAGATTTTCAAAAAAACTATAAAACGCCGATGAGATTAAAAAGAAGCAGGTCGCTTCAATTTAGAGCGAGCGGTTTCATGCATCAAGAAAGGAGATCTAAAGATAAAAAACACAAGCTTGGTCAAAACAAGCAACGATAAGCAGGTTTAATTACGCAGATGAAAAACCAAAGTTCAATTGCATAACGAGGAGACATGGAGATACAATGATTTATGGAGGCAGGAGGGCTTGTTCATGAGGAATCGCTACCAACTATTTATCCTGTTGGCTTAGGAACAGGCAGGCTTGCATCCTTAGGTGCGGGTTATAGTAAAAAAGACGCCTTTGAGTGTTTGGAGACAGCTATGGGGTTAGGAGTTAACTTAGTTGATACAGCGGATTCGTACGGAAGCAGCGACTGCGAAAAACTAATAGGATCAATCTTAAAAGAAATGGGTCATCCGATATACGTGAGCAGTAAAGCAGGTTATCGATTTTGCGATTTGCCACGGCCCTTTGGGTTTTTTAATCAGGTTGGAAAAAAGATTTTAAATAAACTTGGGCAGCGACAGTGTTTTACCCCCAAATATATACAGGAATGTTTGGGGGGGAGTCTTCGCCGACTGCGGAGGGAAAGGTTAGATTTCTTTTTCCTGCATGACCCTACGGAAAATGCATTGATGGATGACAAATTAACGGAAACATTATTGCGTTTTAGACAAGCGGGAGATGTCCGCTTTCTGGGGATTGCCTGTACTGCAGAACGTGCCGATGCACTGAATCCCAACCACCCTCTCGGCGAATGGGTTCAGACACAAGTTAACCCCTGGGGCGATATACAGCTTCTTGGGAAAAAATGGACTGGAAGAAATATCATAGCCAATCATGTGCTTGGAGGTGCAAAAATCTCACAGTATTCAAAATCTTTGCAGAGAATTGCCGCAGATGAGGGACTCTCAACCCGACAGCTCTTGATTGGATTTGCGCTTAAACAATCACGCGTCCGGTGTGTTTTGGTTGGGACTGGGCGGGCTAATCACATCCGAGAAAATGTAAAAGCAGTTCACAAGACGTTGTCCGAAAACGCTCTCACCTCGCTGAGGGTAATGGCGCGTAAGGACCCATGATTGAAGATGCTAGAAAAGTTCCTAATCAGACGAGGCTGGACACAGCTGTCTGCATCTTGGGGGGCGGAGCTGTCGGCATTACAATCGCCCGCGAGTTACTTCGAAATGGAATTGAGGTTATTCTACTGCCTGGTGCTGGGGGGAGGGAAAGTGATAGCGATCGCGACCGATATCGTGGAAGAGCCGATCCGCCAGGCTCTCATGAGCCATTAGAGGAGAACCGAAGGAGAGTTTTCGGAGGAACAACGACAGCGTGGGGGGGGCGGTGCGTACCTTTCGATCCGATTGATTTTTGTGAGAGATCGTGGATACCCAACTCGGGTTGGCCAATCCGTTGGGAAGATGTACAACCTTTTTTGGCGGAAGCAGTGCGGCTTTGTGAGGCAGGAGATGCTGATTTTGACGCACGAAGTGCGTTCCCCAAGACGCCAAGAATGATGATTCCCGACTTTGACGACCCTGAGGTCGTGACCTGGCCATTAGAAAAGTGGAGTCCACCAACAAATTTTGCCGCGCGTTATGGGCCAGAACTAATTGGGTCGAATCGATGTCGTATTCTCATGCATGGACAAGGGGTGCAACTGCATCTCGCCGAAAACAAGAAAAGGATCAAAGAGGTGGAAGCGAACACCAACCACAACAAGAAGTTTTTTGTCCGTGCTAAGATTTTTATCCTCGCATGCGGTGGTCTTGAGAATCCTCGGTTGCTTTTGGCGTCGAACCAAGTTCTTTCGGGAGGAATTGGAAATCAGGAGGATCAAGTCGGCCGTTATTATCAGTCCCATCAATTTGGAGTTTGTGGGCACGCCCTTCTGCACGAGCCGCAAAAAATGGTATACGACTTTGAGAGGTGCGTAAAAGGAGCGTACGCCAGAAGACGTTTCTGGATGACTGCACAGGCACAACAGACCCACAAGATGGGGAATATTATAGGATTCTTTTTTCGTGGGTGTGGTGATGTTGCCTTCCACCGCGATGCACTCACTTCCTCCCTTTATCTAGCCAAAAACTGTTTACACAGTTTGAAGCGTGGCCTTCCTGGATTAAAACAGATCTTTAGCGGAAACAGGGATGAGACGAAAGCCCATCTGCGAGTAGTTCTTCGTGAGGCTCCCCAGTTAACCTCCCAACTGATTGAGCTCACGAGAAAGCGATTCTTCTGCAGGCGTCGGCTTCCCTTCGTCTTGCCCCCACAAAGCAAAAACTATTTCCCCCTTTATTATCAGGCGGAGCATGCGCCAAATTCACAGAGTCGTTTGGTGTTAATTCCAGAAGAGCGCGACGATTTGGGAATGCCTCGACTTTTGGTTAAAGTTCTTTTCTCTGAGATAGATTTTCATACGGTACGGAGCTTTTTCAGGGTATTTGAAAGCCGGATGAAAGCCAGTGGAGCAGGGGAGTTTGTTTATCAGGAAGAGGAGTTGGAGAAGCAGTTCGCCGACAGGCGAAAAACATTTAATTCTAATGCTCATCATATTGGGACAACGCGAATGTCGGACAACCCAAGGACTGGGGTGGTTGATTTAAATGGCCGTGTCCACGGAATAGACAACCTTTATGTTGGTGGCTCATCCATATATCCGACAAGCGGCCATGCGAATCCAACCCTGCTTGCGGTGATGCTCGCTTTGCGGTTAGCGCAAAAATTAGTGAACGAGTGCGGGAGATAAGTTTCCGACGAAAAGCCTTTTCAGGCAGCCTCATTCAAATCAGGATTACTCAATGCGTGTCCTCATCGCTGCGATCGCTTGTCAACCCAAAGGCGGTTCAGAGGGGTATGTGGGGTGGTCTTGTGTGAATGCCATTTCAATGGATCATGAAGTACACGTTATTACTAGCGGGATGTCTCAAAAGGAGATTGAGGCAGAGCTAGTAACACACCCAAGACGATCCAAAATGTCATTCAGCTTTGTTGGAGAGCCAGTTCGATGGCATGAAAATCGCCTTATCGCAAGAGCGCAGAGCTGGATGCAATATGCGCGTTGGGTAAGGGAAGCGTCCGGGACAGCTCGAAAGCTGTGTGAAGAGAGACATTTTGATATTCTCCATCATATTACCTACGCAACTTGGAGAATGGGCACGCCCCTTTCAGGACTTGGCACGCCCCTTATTTTTGGCCCCGTTGGCGGGGGGGAGAAGTTTCCATTATCTTTTTTACAAATGCTCAGCCCCCTATCTGTTTTTTTTGAGTTGTTGCGAAGTGCGTCAGGCTGGCTTGCAACAAAAAACAGGAGAGTTACAGGCTCTATATCTACTGCATCCCTGCTTTTGGCGAATAATCGAGAAACAGAAGAACTTTTTCAAAGTCTTGGTGTCCTGACAGCGAAAACAAAAATAATGTCTCAATCGTTTTTGAGTGATGAACGAATGGAGCAATTGCGGTGCGCGGAGAAAAAAAGCGACCCCAAAGAAAAACTGATAATTTTTGCTGGAGGCAATCTGGAAGGCAGGAAAGGTGTCGCGATCGTTTTAAGGGCGCTTTCAATATTGTCCCATTGGGAAGTCCCTTATGACTTTACTTACGGTGGTAAAGGTCCTGAGTTAAGCCATCTAACCCGGCTAGCCCGAAAACTTTCTCTTACAGATGAAAATGTCAATTTGGGCCAAGTATTTACACAAGAAAATTATTTTCGTGAGTTGAAGCGAGCTCACATTTATCTACTTCCAAGCCTTCGAGAAGGTGCCCCCGTTACGATGATGGAAGCGATGGCGGCCTCTTGCGTGCCAGTGGTAGGGAAGTGCGGGGGTGCAGCCATGCTAGTCAATGGGGATTGCGGACGATTAATTCCTATTACATCCCCCTCAGAGATGGCTGAAGAGATCGCAGACAAACTACGATTCCTTTGGAAGAATCCTGGAGTTTTAAAAAAGATGGGAGATTCGGCACGGCTGCGGGTAAACGAAAAATGCTCGGAGGAATTTTATAGGAAGCAGATCAACCGGTATTATCAAAATGTTGCCGCAAAGGAGTCGGTCGAAATGCAGGAAAAATAGCCCAAGATCGCGGGGCACCGAAGAGTTTTGGCCTCCTTCGTCTTTACTTAGATTCTAATAGGTGAACGATCTGGGGATAGAGCAGGTTCGTGTTCAAGAGCACCGAATCTGAATGTTCATTAAAGGCTGGGAAAAATGAAGTAAATACGGCCTTGGAATCCAGTAACCTAGAAAACATTTTTTATAAGAAGGTTGATACGGTTATCGATCCGGCGGGCGAGGCGCCCCACAAGCCAAACCGTGCCAGAAAAAGCAGAATGCATAATATTCTAGCCTTCTCCATGAACGAGGATTCTGAGCGACAAACAGCTGCCTATTGTTAATCTGATAACTGAAAAATCTGTATGACTAATACCTGTCTGATTCAAAGATGAGTTTTTCACGCTTCGGATACCTGCGCTTGGGGGTTTGCGTCCCCGATCTGGATGTAGCTGCTGTCGGCCGCAATCTAAGCCAGACCAAGATTGCACTCGCTGAAGCGGCGAAGGCAGGCGCCCAGATCGCGGTGTTTCCTGAACTTGGGCTAACTGCGTATAGTTGCGGAGATCTCTTCTATCAGGAGACCCTTCTCAACGAGGCATGGGGGGCACTTGGCGCTTTATCCAAAGAGTGTCTGAGTCATGGGATTGCGGCGGTGGTGGGATTGCCGGTGAGGCATGAAGGGCGCATTTTCAATGTGGCTGCGGTGATCGACGCCAAGGGAAGAGTTGCCGGCCTGGTGCCTAAAACCCACCTGCCCAACACAGGTGAATTCTACGAAGCCCGCTGGTTTGAATCAGGTAGGAACGTACAACCCGGGGCAGAGATTGTAAGAAATGGGCAACGCATTCCATTTGGCACGGATATTCTTTTTAAAACTGAGGGCTGGGAAAGCTGTGTTTTGGGTGTGGAGTTGTGCGAAGACCTGTGGGCGGTAGTTCCGCCTAGCTGTCAGCAGGCACTGGCGGGAGCCAATGTTCTCCTCAATCTTTCCGCCAGCAATGAATTGCTGGGTAAGTCCACCTACCGAAGAGATTTGGTGCGTCAGCAATCGGCACGTTGCCTAGCCGCGTATGTCTACGTTTCGGCGGGCCCAGGTGAGTCCACGACGGATGTCGTCTATTCAGGTCACGCGATGATTGCGGAAAATGGAACCCTCTTAGCTGAGGGGGCGAGAATGAAGCTGCAGACTCAAGTCATTGTAGCGGATCTGGATGTCGAGCGGCTTGACCATGAGCGAACCCGCAACAGCAGCTTTCGAGGCGAGTCTTCAAGAAAAGACTTTCGAAAAGTTTCCATAGCTTTGAGTCCATGGCGGCATGCGCCGGCCTTGCAGCGGGTGGTGGATCCCCAGCCGTTTGTTCCATCCGATCCTCAACGCCGATCGGAGCACTGTGAGGAAATCTTTCAAATTCAGGCGACGGGCTTGGCCAAGAGGCTACGGCACACCCAAAGCAAGGCGGTGGTTGTAGGGATTTCGGGGGGATTGGACTCTACACTTGCAGTTTTAGTAGCGATTCGGTCGTTTGCCATGCTGGGTCTGCCCGCCAAAGGGATTGTAGCGGTAAGCATGCCGGGGTTAGGAACTACGGACAGAACACGAGATAACAGTCAGGAGCTTGCACATCAGCTTGGCATTACTTTACGCATAATTTCGATCCATAAGGCCATCCAACAACACTTCTCTGACATCGGACATGCCGAGAGTCTCCACGATATTACCTTTGAAAATTCTCAGGCAAGGGAACGCACCCAGATCCTGATGGATATTGCCAATCAGGTTGGAGGATTCGTACTGGGCACGGGAGATCTTTCCGAACTGGCTCTCGGATGGTGCACTTATAATGGGGATCATATGTCGATGTACCATGTGAATGGGGGTGTGCCCAAAACATTGGTTCGGCACTTGGTGCAGTGGGCTGGGGATGTGGTCTTTGCTGGGCCAGTATCCACGATTTTGCGTGATATTTGTGCGAGTCCGGTGAGTCCGGAGCTTTTGCCGCCAGGAAAGGATGGGGCTGTCCAAAAAACAGAGGACTCTGTTGGCCCCTATCTATTGCATGACTTTTTTCTTTTTCAGGCCGTCCGCAACGGCTTCTCTCCGGAAAAAACGGCGATGCTGGCCACAATTGCTTTTGCAGGGAAATATCAAGAGAAAGCCATTGCGCGCTGGCTGAAAGTATTTTACCAACGATTTTTCGCGCAGCAGTTTAAGCGCTCGGCAATGCCCGATGGCCCCAAAGTAGGATCGGTAGCTTTGTCGCCACGTGGCGACTGGAGAATGCCAAGCGATGCCCTGCCTGAGGTTTGGTTAAGGTATTTCGAGAAAATGAACAAAGTGAAGCATGCCCAGTAGTAGAAAATTTTTCCGGCTTGATGATTTGCAAATCCTCGACCCAAAGAATGTAAGACATGGAATTGGGATCGAGTATAACTAGTAGAAGCAAATGGTGAGAGAGAGGTGCGTGTGCAGAAAGGAATTTTTGGCTCTACTACGCTCCTAACCCGCATAGCGGGACTTGGCCCCCTCGAACCTGCCCCCGCCCATTGGTCCCCTGACACCCGCCCATGACCTATGCGGTTACCCCTCCGGGTTGGAGGGCTTGGGTGCTTGCGCACCCGCCCATTCTCAAATGTCGCTCCGCGACGGGATAGATGTCCGCTTACGCGGGGGAATTCGAAGGGCGCCCGGGGCGGGCGGGTTGGGGAGAATTTCGAAAAGCGAAATGCGGAAGGTGGAAATTTTAGGGGAGGGAATTTAGGCAGAGAGGGAGGCGTGCAGTTTTTCTAATTTTTCCCGATGGCTGATCTATCTTCCTTTCCAGGCTTGGACAATTTCGGAAAAGATGTCGTCGAGGCTCTTCGTCAAATCCCAGGAAGGATAGTGGGAGCGCATTTTGGCGAGATCCGAAATGTAGCAGATATGATCCCCTTCCCGGTTTTTATCGACGTAGGTGGAGAGCATTTTCTTGCCCGTTAGTT
>Ga0247838_1006569_pt1 | contig 10876 bp, 8 predicted proteins | sample LaCruzMarch2015__5_FD_189097 | JGI IMG/M metagenome (GOLD analysis project Ga0247838, IMG submission 189097) | Freshwater microbial communities from meromictic Lake La Cruz, Castile-La Mancha, Spain - LaCruzMarch2015_15m | ecosystem: Environmental > Aquatic > Freshwater > Lake | place: Spain... | reverse complement strand
CCTTCCCGATCCCGGTCCAGCGCAACCTGGGCGGCTACCTGGTGGAGGAGATCCAGACGCTGGACTACCCCTACTTCCCGGACGTGCGCGAGGGCGGACTGGCCGCCGACTCAGGGATAACGAGCAACCTGGGCCAGATCACCATGAACTGGTCCTCCCCGATTGAGGTCGACCAGGAGAAGGCCAAGGGACGCGCCGTCACGACCCTGATCCGGAGTTCCAGCGGCGCCTGGACCAGCGACTCGGCCGCCATGCAGCCGGACTTCAAGGCCCATGGGGACCTGGGCTTCGCGCGCGGCAAGAACCGCGGCACCAAGGTCCTGGGGCTGGTGATGGAGGGGCGTTTCAACTCGGCCTTCGCCGGCCAGCCCTCGCCCCTGCTGGCCGCCGCGGACGACCAGCAGCCGCCGGCGGACGCACCGGATGAGGCCGCGGCGACACCGGCTAAGCCGGACGCCAAGCCGGCGGTGGTCTCCGGGGTCATCGAATCCTCCCCGAGCTCGGCGCGGCTGATCCTGCTGGGCTCGGCGAGCTTCCTCACCGACACCGCCATCGGGCTCGCCAGCGAGGCGACCCAGACCCGCTATGACAAGCCCATCGAGCTGATCCAGAACGCGGTCGAGTGGTCGCTGGAGGACCGGGGCCTGCTGGCCCTGCGCGGGCGCGGCCAGTTCAGCCGACTCCTGGTCCCGCTGAGCCGTCAGGGGCGGATCTTCTATGAGTATCTGAACTACGCCCTGGCCCTGGGCGGCGTGGGGCTCCTGTACTGGCTCGCCCGCCGGGCGCGCACCCGCCGCGACTTGGCCCAGGCGCGCTACCTCACCAATCCCGAAGGGAGGGCCTGATCCATGGACCACCATGACCGCACCACCACGCGCGCCTGGCTCCTCGCCCTGCGCACCCCGGCCGCCTTCTACCCGGCCATCCTGCTCGGCCTCCAGATCGTCCTGGCCATCGCCCTGACCTGGGCCGCCCGCGGGACCCTGGACCCGGGCGCCGCCCAGGGCCCCCTGCTCGCCTTCGACCCCAAGACCGTCACCAACCTGCGCATTGATGGCGCCGGCGAGTCCGTGACCTTGGCCCGTAAGGACCAGGACTGGCTGATACCGGAGCTCGCCGACTTCCCCGCCGAGGGGGCCAAGGTCACGGCACTCATCGACCGGCTCGCGGGACTCAAGCGCGTGAGCCCGGTGGCCACCAGCGCGGCGGCCCAGCAGCGCCACAAGGTGGCCGACGACGGCTTCGAGCGCAAGGTCACCCTGAAGGCCGGGGACCAGACCCTCGCCACCCTGCTGCTCGGCGACTCACCGGGCTTCAAGCGCCAGTTCGCCCGCCCGGCCGGGGACCCGGCGGTCTATGACCTGGACCTGCCGCTCTTCGAGGTCGGCAACCGCCGGGACGACTGGCTGCGGCGCGACCTGCTCCAGGTCGATCAGGATCAGATCACCGGCGTCGCCACCGCCGACTGGAAGCTGACCAAGGAGAAGGATGCCTGGAGTCTTGCGGGCACCACGGACAAACCGGACCCCGCGGCCGTCATCAACCTGTTGGGCCGGATCGGCGCCCTGGGCTACCGCGGCGTGCTGGGGACCGAAGACAAACCGGAGTACAATCAGGCCGCCCCCACCCTGGAACTGACAGTGCAACTGGCCGACGGCGCCAATCGTATCTACCGCATCTCCCAGCCCAAGGACAGCAAGGACTCGATCCTCAAGGCCGCGGACCGGCCCTGGTACTTCAAGCTCTCCGCGTCTGACCTGGAGGGGATCGCGGGTCTGACCCGCGACCGGCTCCTGGGGCTGACCCCGCCGGCCGCGGACGACCAAGGCCAGGGAACGGGCGACGCGGCAGCGGGGGAAGGCGGCGCCGCGGCCGAGGAGCAGGCCCCGCAAGACCCCGAGGCCCAGCGGGAGGCCGAAGAGGCCGCCGCCGTGGACCTGGATGACGCGTCCGCCCCGGAAGAGACCGATGAAGGCGCGGCCCCGCAGGACGCCGAAGCGGAGCAGACAACGGCACCGGGCGGGCAATAGGGCGCGGCGATACCAGGCCCCGGACGGGGGGCCCTTGATCATAACCCCGGCCAAGTCGCACCGGCGAGCGCACGCGTTTTGGCCCGCTCGGACGCTGGGAGCGCCGCACCCCAGTGCGGCGCGGCCTCGCAAGCGACCGCAGCGTTGCGTTCTGCGGATAGACCGCGCCGCACTGGGGTGCGGCGCTCCCGGTGGCCGCAATTGTGATCAAGGCCGGCGACGGTTGTCCTCGCGTAGAGACAGAAGAACGCCAACGCCTAAAATCCATTCGGAGCGGTTCAGATGTTCAGGTCCGTCGTCGCGATCATCGCTGGTGCCACGCTCGCTTGCCTGGCCAGTTGTGCATTGACCCCCGAACCCGCGGCAAGCGAAGCGAGGTCGGGCAATGTCTACATCGGCGGCTATGCCCTGATCGGCCTCGGTATCAACGTCGTGTTCTAGCCGCCCGCCTGATCCCGCTGCCAAGCCCCGCCGCCGCTCCGGCGAAGAACTGCCCGGTCGGCCCCTAAGAACCACCAATGATCAACTTCCAATGGTCTCAGCACACCCCCGGGTGGCTGCAGACCGACTGGGGACCCTCCATGAGCATCGAAGTCGGCGGCCTGCTCGGGCTGCTCCATCTGATCCTGACGGTCTATGCCATGGTCAAGATCGTCCAGAGCGGTGCCGGTACCGGCACCAAGGTCATCTGGATCGTGCTGATCCTGCTGCTGCCCGTGCTTGGGCTGATCCTGTGGTTGCTGTTCGGGCCCAAGGGCTGAGCGGCACGCGCCCTGCCTGCCGCTCGACCACCCGGTTGCGCACCGACGGTTTCGTCTCAGACGGCGCCGGGGGTGGCGCTCCAAGGGGAACGGATGCCCCACCAGCGCAGCAGGCTGGTCTGCGCCCGCTGTGCCAACACCAGGGTCTCATCGGCACCCTGGAACCAGGCCCCGACCAGACCACGCGGACCAGCGAACCAGGGCAGCACCCAGGCCGGGGGGACGGGGGCTGGGGCTGGGGACGGCGCAGGTGCGGCCGCGGGGGCTGGTGCCGGGATCGGCTCCGGTGCCAGGGTCGGCGCCGCTGCCGGGGCGGGCGTCAAGGCGCAGTCGTACTCCAGGGTACCGTCCTCGACGCGCCGGGCCGTCCCGCCCATGTGGCGGGCAAGCTTGCGCATCTGCATATTGTCGGCCAGCACCTCGAAGCACAGTTGGCGGATGCCGGCGGCCGCGGCCGCCTGCATCACGGCATCGGCCAGCGCGGAGCCCAGGCCACGCCCCTGTTCGGCGTCCAGCACGGTGATGGAGAACTCGGCGCAGGGGCCGCGCGGCACCAGGCGGACACAGCGCACGAAGCCCAGGGCCTCCTGCTCCTGTCCCTGCTCGTCCAGCCGGATCGCGGCCAGCGCGATGTGGTCGCCGCCGTCGGCACCGGAAAAGAAGTCGAGTTCCTTCTCGCTCAGGGCGCGCTTGGTGGCGAAGAAGCGCAGGCGGCTGGACTCGGGCGAGAGGGTGCGAAAGCACAGGTCAAGGCGCTCCCGATCGGCGCGGCCCGAGGGGCGGATGCGCAGATTCAGCGGCGTGAAGCGCGGGTCCAAGCGCCGCATCTCAGGGTGGAGGTGCGTGGGTGTCGTCATGCGGGTCCCCTGCCGGTCGGGCAGTTGGGCGAAAGGCCAGGGCGGCGAAGTGACCGCGGTCATTTGTTGCAGTGCACAATAGAGCACGGCGCGGCAGGCCAGGCAACCTCAGAGCGACTGCCGGTCCGACGGACGGTCATTTACGACGCAGGTCGCGGTGCCACTCGCAAACCAGCATAGAAAATTACTATAAAGAAGATTAACCCGCTTCCCAACGCCCGTTGTTGATGCAGGTCGCAGCCTGGACATGCTGCGCCGATTTGAGCAATGCCGTCAGACTCCCCGGGGCGCAGACCGCAAGGGCGCCCGCAGGCGCGCGATGGCCCGTAACGCCGCCCGTGCGAGCCAGGTCCGGACACGGCCCGCGGCGGCCGGCGCGCTGGCGGTATCGCACCCCGCGGGCAGCGGGGCGGCCTGCTCCAGCAGGGTCGCCAAGGCCGCCCCGGAGAGCGGCGCACTGAACAGGGGCCCCTGTGCCTCGTCGCAACCGTATTGCATAAGGATGCGCACCTGACCCGGCGTCTCCACCCCATCGGCCAGGACCGCCAACCCAAAGGCGTGACCCAGCGCGATGATCCCCTTCACGATGGTCGCGGCGGCCGGGTTCGCCTCCAGGTCCCGCAGCAATGACGGCGCGATCTTCACGCGGGTCAGCGGCACTTCCCCGAGTCGGCTCAGTGCGATGGCATCCGACCCAAAGCCCCGCAATGTCAGTTGCACACCTTGCTCACGCAGGCGCGCGAGTGCGTGAACCGTGCCTTGCGAATGGCACACGATGACTGATTCAGGGATCTCCAGTTCCACCACGAAGGCCCGTGCGGACAGCGCCGCGCTCACCCGCCGGACCAAGGGTGCGAGGTGGTCCGGATCGAAATGGGGCGCCGCGATGCCGAAGGCGACCCGCAGCTCGCGCAAACCACCAGCACGCGCCCGCTGCGCCTGTGCCGTCACCGTGCGCATCAGCCAGTGCTCCAACGCCATGACCATTCCGGTGGTTGCGACCAGCGCGGAGAAGGTTGCCGGGTCGAGTAGACCGTGCCCCGGCCGGTTCCAGCCCAGGATGACCTCGCAGCCGCTGATCCGCAGGTCGCGCAGCCGCACGCGCGGCTGATAGCGGATGACCAACTCCCGGCGGCCCCAGGCGTGGCGCAGGTCCGCGGCCAATTCGCCGTGCTGTTTGAAATCGGGACTGGTCTGCGGCGAATAAAAGCAGGCCCGGTTGCCGCCGGCCTTCTTGGCCTCGTACATCGCGCTATCGGCACAATTCAGAAGGGTTTCCAGTGTCTTGCCGTCCTTCGGAAAGAGCGTGATACCGATGCTGGCACCCACGCTCAGCTCCCGGCCATGCTCGCGGAACGGGGTCGCTGCCAATTGCGTGAGGATGTTCGCGGCCACCCGGCCGGCGGCGCCCTCCACCGAGAGATCGGGCATGATGATGGCGAACTCATCGCCGCCGATCCGTGCCACGAGGTCCGTCCGGCGCACGGACGCCTTGAGGGCGGCGGCGACGAATTGCAGCAAGTGGTCACCGCCGCTGTGTCCGAGGCCGTCGTTGACCTCCTTGAACTTGTCCAGATCGATGTAGATCAGCCCCAACGGATGCTTGTCGCGGCGCGCCGCGCTCAAGGCGCGGCCGAGGTGCTCGAGCAGGCTGGCACGGTTGGCGAGGCCGGTGAGGCTGTCGCAATAAGCCAGTTGGACGAGTGAGTTTTTGGCGGCATCCTGGCCGGTCATGTCGGAGAGCATGCAGACATAGTATTTCGCCCCGCCATGCCCATCCGGTATGGCGTTGATCTGCGCCCACTCGATGTAGGTGTCCCCGTCCTTGCGGCGGTTCGCTATCTCTCCCTGCCAGTAACCGCGGGCACGCAATTGCGTCAAGATCGGATGATCAGGACTCTCGACCCCGCCGGCCTGGAGAAACACGCCGGGGACCTGGCCCAGGGACTCGGTGGCGGTGTACCCCGTAATCGTGGTAAATGCGGGATTCACCGCGACGGTGCGATAGGCTGCATCGGTGACGATGACGGCCTGGGCGCTGTGCTCCACCACGCTGGCGGCCAGGCTGAGGCCTTCTTCGAGTTCTTCGAGCCCGGAGGCATCGAGCAGGACGGCACGCAGTGGCCCGTCCCCCGGGGTGCCGAGATTGAGCGTCTCGATGCGCACCGGCAGCGGCGGCCCACCCGCGCGCTCGAGCGTGAACTCGCACAGGTCGAAGGCGGCACCCCGGGCGAGGCGCTCGAGGTGCCCGGCCACCTGGTGGGCGCTGTCCCCGGAGCAGAATTCCCGCAGGAAGTGCCCGTCGAGCGACGCCTGACCGGGCCGCAGGATGGCCGCGGCGGCGCGATTGGCGCGGGCGATCCGGCCGTTGAGGCCCATGACCAGGAAACCGACCGGCGCCCGCTCGAAGAGGTCCCGGTAACAGGTGAGTTCGTCCTGCAGGTCGGCAAGGTCGAGGCTGGGCGTGGAGACGGCCTCTTCGAACCGGCTGGCCGCCGCCGCGAGCGCGAGCATCCCCCGGGTCTGGGGCCGGGCCGCGTCGCGGTGGGTGGCCACGCACAGATTCGCGGTCGCCGACCACGCGCGGCGACGGAATTCAACCACATTGGACTTGCCTGGTGCCATCTTGCCTGGTGGTGCGGAGTTCGGTTGCACAACAACGACTGGCGCCCAAGCGAGACGGACCGCCGCCGCGCGGCGGCGGGTTTATTCTTCTTCTTTGCCGTCAGATTAAGCGCAGATTGGGTGGCAGAACGTGACCGGGTTCACGGAAAGCTAGCGGGGCGGGCGAGCTGCGGCGGCCCAGCGCCGGGGCTGCCGACAGGCGTCGCTGCATTCCCGGAAGCGATTGATGCAGTACCCGTAGAGGTTCTCGCTGCACGACCACCAGGGGTAGCCGCATTCGGGCTCGCTGCTGGAGTTGCACCAGCGGAAATCGCGTTGGGCGCGCTGATAGCCGGCCTCGCACTGTCGGTAGTCGTAACGGGCGTCGTCGTCGCACTGATCCTTGACCGTCTGGCAGCGGTTGCGACACGCGTTCTCGTGGACCTGCCGCACCACCGCGTCGCGGGCGGCGCACCCGGTCAGGGCAATCAGGACGGCTGCCGCCGCGGCCGCCCACCCGGCGGCAACGCGGCGGCGCCGGCCTCCCGTGGCGGACGCGGGGGCGGGGGCGGGATTTCGGGTGCTGGGGGTTGGACTCATCGGTGTAATCCCGCTCCAAGGTGAAGGCGCGACGGGGGACGGCAGGCCGCAACCGGGTCCCGGTTCAGGATCGCCGGCACCTTCGCGGGCGCCTGCCGGGCCTGCGACGGCGTACCGCCATGGGCCGCAACTTTACCGTGAAAGCCGCGCCGGGGGCGTGCTCAGATTCCCACTCTCCCTCTAGGCTCTCTATTCCACCGCCTCAGGTCCCTGTCACCCAGTCGAGCTCCAGTCGGCACCCATCCCCAGTGAGGACCACCTCCAAGCACTGCGCCGGGAGACTCAGGCCGAATTGCGGGTGCCACTGATCGGCAACGATGCGCGCCTGGCCGCCCGACACCTGCCAGCGCACTATCGGCCCGCCGGGCAGATGCAGGCAACCCCGCTCGCTCGTCCCCTCGGCCACGACCTCGGGGTGCAGATGGGACCGCGCGGTGGCCTCACTGAACGCACCCTCAATGCGGTCGGTCACCGTCAAGCGGCCCGGGGTCAACTCCCAGGTACGACGATGCAGCGGTCGCCCCGGCAGGCGGCGATAACCGTCGTGGGCAGCCGAGGCCAGGAGTGGACCGTCCGGCGATGGGGTGGCTGGTGGGCGTGCGCCTGGCCGCCCCAAGCTCCCGCGCAGCGCAACCAGATCAAGGTTCGGGACCGGGTCCACCCGCACATCCAACGGCCGCGCCCGCCGTGCGACCCGAAAACCACCCCAGACCTCGCTCGAATCCGCCCCGTCGATCTGCACCGTGCTGTGCGCCGCGGTACCCCGCTCCGCCAGCCGCTCCGGGCCGCTGCCGTAACGCGAGGTCCCGCCGTTGACGATCACCCGCCGCCCGAACAGCGACAGTTCAAACGACAGCGTGTCGGCATGCGCATGTCCCGGCAAATAATCCGGTCCAATCGGCGCCACATCCAGCAGCGCCACCGCCGGCCCCCGCGTCAGGCGCAGATAGCCCGACTCGCGCAGCCAGACCAAACCGTCGGCAGCAGACTCCGCCGGCCGCAGCCCGAGCCGCCGCCCGTAGTCGAGCAACTGCGCCAGGGTCGGCGCGATCCCCATCGCCGCATCGTTGAAGAAGGCGATCTCACCATCCGGGTGACACAGCGTCTGTAGCCACTGGGCCATCAACTGCGCCTGGTCCCGATAGCGCCCCAGTGACCCTGGATCGATCGTCGCCGGATAGGGCGTGGCCAGGTTCACCAGGTCCAGCACATCCTCAAGCAGGATCGCGTGGTACATGGGGCTGCGCTCGCAGTGCCCGCCGTCGGGCAGCACCTGCTCGCGAAGCTGCGCCGAGAGTATCCCCCGCCCCTGCGCGCGCCACGCATCCGCCTCGTCGCCATGAAAGAAGGACCCGGCAAAGACCAGCGCCTTGGCGTTCGCCAACAGATGATTCCCCAGCAGGTGATGCTCCATCCGCCGCCGCAGCCAGCGCGCCTGCACCGCCAGGCTGTGTAGACAGTCGGGCGGCAGCGCGTTGCCCGCCAGTGCCCATTTTACCCAGTTGACGATCCGCAGCGAGGTCGGATAGGGCTCCCAGCCGGTGCCGATGCCCGGCGGGTTCTCCGCCACCCAGCGCCGCAGCAGCGCCCGCTGCCAGTCGACGCGCGTCGGCGCCTCCACCGCATTGAGATCATCGAAATAGCTCAGGTTGTAGAGCCAGAGCTTGTCGCGCCGCGGGTGGTTCCAGTCCGCTGACCCTGCGACCCGGTGCTCCTCGTTCAGTAAGCGCAAGGTCTCCGGTCCCAGCAGCGACACCGGCCGCGCCACCGGCGTTGCCCAGTGTGCCTCCAGGTGCCGCAGTGGCGGGGCCAGGCGCTCATCCAGGCGCGGTCGGTACAGCCGAAACCAGAGTCGTCCGTACAGTTGCACCGGGCGCAGATGGCGTAGCGTGTGCCAGTAGCGTAACAACACCCCTGTGGTCGCTCAGAAACGGTTCAGCAATAGGTTAGACAAGTCCATTGGGGAGTGCTTTTCGCGCCATTGTCTTTGTATTCAACCGGTTCTTGACTCGTTACTCAGGGTCTCATCTGCCAACGCCTTCCAGGATGGTCAACATCCGCCGCGCCAACACCGTGCGGTCATAGCGCGGCGCGGCCGCCAGGCAGTGCGCACGCAGGCGTTGGTAGAGGGCTTGATCCCGGGCCAGGCGCAGCACACCCTCGCACAGTGCCTGCGCGTTCTCCGGCTCGAACACCAGGCCCACCCCTTCGCGTTCCACGATCGCGGCGGACTTGCCCGGCACGCCATGCAGCACCGGGACGCCCATGCCCATGCACTCGAACAGCTTCGAGGGAATCACCCGGGTAAAGTTGTCGTTCCTCTTCAGATGGATGATCGAGACATCCAGCAACGACCAGTAACGAGGCACCTCGGCCTTCGGCACCGTATCGAGAAAAAGGATGTTGTCCAGACCCATGCGCTGCGCGGTCGCCTTCAGCGCCTGCTTGCGGGCACCGTCACCCAAAAACACGACGCGTACCAGGACGCCCTCCGGATGCGCCCGCAGCAGCGCCGCCGCCGCCAGTATCGTCTCCAGCGCGTGCGCCATCCCATGGGTGCCGATGTAGCCCGCGACGAACTTGCCGGTCAGCCCCAGTCGCGCCGCCAGCTCCGGATCACGCGTCATCGGACGAAAGCGCGTCAGGTCTACGCCGTTGGTAACGACCTGGATCTTCTCGCCGTCGATACCGCGTGCAATCAAGTTGCGCCGAAACGGCGCGGTCACCGCAACCACCGCCGCCGCGCGACGATAGAGAAACAACTCCAGACGCTCCATGAGCCGCAGCAGCGCTGAATCAGACATGGCGCCGACGGTCTTGATCGACTCCGGCCACAGATCGCGCAACTCGAACACAAATGGCCGCCGCCGCAGGACGGAAAGGACCCAGGCCGCGCAGTTGGTAAAGAACTGCGGCGAGGTGCCGACGATCACGTCCGGCCGACGCTGCAGCACGCCGGCCAGCAACCCGGTCATCATAAAGGACAAATAATCGAGCGTCCGCCCGGTGAAACCTGAATTGGCAGTGACATAGGTCCAGACGCGCACCACCTCGATACCATCCATTATTTCGCGCTGCCACAGGCGATTACGGTAGCCCGGAAAGACCTTCCCGGCGGGAAAGTTCGGCACGCCGGTGATCACCGTCACCCGATGCCCTGCCCTTACCCACTCCCGGCAATGCTCAAATGTCCGCGAGGCCGGCGCGTTGACCTCCGGCGCAAAGTTATCGCTCAAGAACAAAATCAACACGATTGCGCCATCGTAATGGCCACCCGGCTCACCTCCAGGATCTCCTCCAGCGCAATCGGCGCCGGCCCGCCCGTGCGCAGGGCCTGCACGAAGGCCGCCGCACAGGCGCGCTGGCCCTTGTCCTGGCGCCACAGGTTCAGCTTCTTGAACCCGGGCCAACCGAAGCCGGTCAGGCGGCGGAAGTTATCGAGCTGCAAGACCCGCCCGGCCGCAAAGACTTCCAGCCGCTCCTTCGGAAACGCCTTGCTGCCGTTGGCCAGATAGTGGACGGTGCCGATCGAGCCATCGGCAAAGCCGAGCTGCAGGCTCACCGTATCGCCCGAAGCCGACGCCATCCCGATCCGCGCCTGCTGGGCGATCGGCGCCCCCGCCAGGAACCGCAGCAGATCGATGAAGTGGCAGGCCTCGCCGAGGATCCGCCCCCCGCCCACCGCCGGGTCCTGGGTCCAGTGCCCCGTCGGGATTGTACCCGCGTTGACCGTCATCACGAACGCCTTCGGCCCAGTCACACCGGCCAGCAGCGCCTTGATCTTCTGCACCTGCGGCGCAAAGCGGCGGTTGAAGCCGACCATCAGCAAGAGTTTCTGGCTCCCACGCTCCAGCGTGGGCGCATGCGCAGACGCTCCAGCGTCCAGTCCTCCCTCGGGACCCGGAGCGTCCGCCACACACTCCCACGCAGAGCGTGGGAGCGAGGGCGCAAGCGCTGTCTCGATCCGCCCAAGCTCCTCCAGCGTCAAGCACAGCGGCTTCTCCACAAACACCGCCTTCCCCGC
>Ga0247838_1006559_pt1 | contig 10889 bp, 6 predicted proteins | sample LaCruzMarch2015__5_FD_189097 | JGI IMG/M metagenome (GOLD analysis project Ga0247838, IMG submission 189097) | Freshwater microbial communities from meromictic Lake La Cruz, Castile-La Mancha, Spain - LaCruzMarch2015_15m | ecosystem: Environmental > Aquatic > Freshwater > Lake | place: Spain... | reverse complement strand
GCCGACGAAGCCCGCGCGCTACCTTGGAGCATATGGACACGCCGCAACCACAACCCACCAATACCGACGCCAACATCCGGAAGGCTGCTGAGGCCATCGCCGAGCTGTTGCAGATGAAGCAGGATTTTCTCATCACCGACTGACCTGGCATGCTGATGGCCGAAGGCCACACCGTCGACGCGATCACCTGCCTCGATCAGAGCGAGACGCTCTCCGTGAACACCTCACAACAGCTCGCTGCCGTCGCTGCGGCACTGCCCTCACGCCCACGTGACTGGCTCTCTGACTGGCGCTCTGGCTAGCTCTTTTGTCCGCCAAACCAGCCAGCTTGGCCCTCTTTTGCCCAGCTTTCCTGATTGACTCGTCTTGGCGGATCGTGCGATCATGCTGATCTCGGGACATCGGGATCTGGTCTGCCAGGATCGCAGGCTAGGAGCGAACGCTAGGCCCGCAGACATGCCCGACGAATGCTTGCTGCGTGAAATGGAGTTCACCGCATGCCGATGTGGCACCACGCCCTGACGCGAATGCTGACGGCTATCACGCTGGCCGGGGCGTCACTGGCTTTCACGCTGATCGCGGTGGCCGCGCCGCCCGGTGGCACTCCGCCGGCCTTCCATTCACCTGCCCCCGTCCGCGTCGCCCGCGAACTCACCGTGCCACTGCCGCCGGTCGACTCGGCTGACGCGTCGCCCCCAGTCGAGCCCGCCAACCCATTCCCGCTGGCCAAGGAACACCTGGGGCCCGATCTCTCCGGCCAAACCCCCGCGGCCGCCGCAGCCAAGAGCCAGGGCTGCATCTCCTGCCACACAGGTGTCGGCGACATGCACCGCAGCCCGAATGTCCACCTCGGCTGCACCGATTGCCACGGCGGCAATGCCGACGCCCTCACCAAGCAGGCCGCCCACATCCACCCCAAGGAATGCGACGCCTGGCCCGGCTCCGCCAATCCGGTGCGGTCCTACACGCTCCTCAACCACGAGTCGCCCGAATTCATCCGCTTCGTCAATCCCGGCGACCTCCGCGTGGCCCCCATCGCCTGCGGCGGCTGCCACTCGTCGATCGTGCTCCAGGTACAGAAGAGCATGATGACCCACGGGTGCATGCTCTGGAATGCCGCCCTCTACAACAACGGCTCGATCCCCAACAAGCGAGCCGCCTTCGGCGAAAGCTACAGCATGCACGGCGTCAGCCAACGGCTGCAGACCGTGCCCATGCCGACCGAACACGAAATGAACTACAAGGCCGTGGTCGCTGCCCTCGATCCGCTGCCCCGATTCGAACGGTCACAGCCCGGCAACATCCTGCGGATCTTCGAACGTGGCGGTCGCTTTCGACCCGAGGTGGGCAACCCCGAACGGCTCGAGGAGAACGGCCGGCCACGCACGCGGCTGAGCAACCGCGGCCTCGGCACCGAAAACCGCACCGACCCCGTCTTCGTCGGCCTCACAAAGACACGGCTCCTCGATCCCACGCTCAACTTCCTCGGCACCAACGACCATCCCGGCGACTACCGCTCCAGCGGCTGTACCGGCTGCCACGTCGTCTACGCCAACGACCGCTCGCCGGTCCACTCCGGCCCCTACGCCCAGTTCGGCAACCGTGGCGAGAGTTTTTCGACCGACCCCACGATCCCCAAGCAGGAGAGCGGCCACCCCATCCACCACCAGTTCGCACCGGGCAACGGCATCCCCACCAGCCAGTGCATCGTCTGCCACATCCACCCCGGCACGAACGTGATGAACAGCTACATCGGCTACATGTGGTGGGACGAGGAGAGCGATAGCGAGCTGATTTATCCGCAGAAACAAAAATATCCGACGTCGGAAGAGGTGATCAACGCCGCGTTCTCGAATCCCAACGAGTCGTCCGCCCGAAACCTGCTCTCTGACCCGGAGTTTCTCGCCAACCTAAGCGACCTGAACGACCGCACGAAACACACGCAGTTTGGCGACTTCCACGGCCACGGCTGGGCCTACCGGGCCGTCTTCAAGCACGATCGCCGCGGCAATCTTCTCGATCATCAGGGCAACATCGTCGCCGACACCGGCAACGCGGCCCAGCGGGCGGCGGTGAAGATGCCGGAGCGGATCAAAGAGATCTACCGTGACGCCGACCAGAAGACGCCCGAGCAGATCCATCAGGAAGAAGTGGCCGTGGCGCACGAACGCGATGGCCTTCCCGTGCACATGCTCGACATCCACATGGAGCGCGGGATGCACTGCATCGACTGCCACTTCATCCAGGACATGCACGGCAACACAAAGCTCTACGGCGAGGTCCGCGCGGCGATCGAGATCACCTGCGTCGACTGCCACGGCACGGCCGAACAGCTTGCCACCCTCAAAACCAGCGGGCCGGCATCCGATACATCGAGCCCCGAGGGAGGCCGCGACCTCCGCACGCTCCGCACCCCGTCAGGGAAGAAACGGTTTGTGGTCGAGGGCAACCGCATCTATCAAAACTCGATGGTCGAGGAGAACCTCACCTGGGAGATCAAGCAGACCAAGGCCACCATCGATCCGCACAGCCCCCACTACAACGCCAAGTCGGCCTTCGCCAAGACGGTCCGCGTGGGCGATGACGGGGTGCTGGAATGGGGTGCGCTCCCCGGCGACACGCGGCCCTGCGCCCACAAGAACGACTCGATGAGTTGCATCTCCTGCCATAGCTCGTGGAATCCCAGCTGCTTCGGCTGCCACCTCCCCCAGCGGGCCAACAAGAAGGCGCCGGTGCTGCACTCCGAGGGCGAAATAACGCGAAACCTCACCGCCTACAACTTCCAGACGCTCCGCGACGACGTCTACATGCTGGCCCGCGATGGCAACGCCACCGGCAACCGCATCGGCCCGGCACGCTCGAGCTGCGCCATCCATGTGGGCTCCTACAACAACAACCGCGAGTCGATCTACGTGCAGCAGCAGACGATCTCAGCCGAGGGCCTGAGCGGCATCGCCTTCAGCACGAACGTGCCCCACACCGTACGCGGCGGCCCGGTCCGCGACGGTAGCCCGATCGACTACGCCACACCCCGGCCCGGCACCCACGAGACAAAGATGTGCACCGACTGCCACGTCTCGAAGACCAACGACAACAACGCGATCATGGCCCAGCTCCTGATGCAGGGCACCAACTACACGAATTTCATTGGCAAATTCGCCTGGGTCGGGCTCGGCACGGGCGGCCTGGCGGGCGTGGTCGTCACCGAACAGCAGGAACCGCAGGCGGTGATCGGCAGCGAGTTTCACCGGATCGCGTTTCCGGATGATTTTGGCAAACACATCGCCAAGGACGGCGTGCTGCAGGTGGCCCACCACCATCAGGCCGGCGACATGGGCGACGTGCTGCTGCGTCCCCTCAAGCGACGCGAGGTGCTCCAGGTGCAGATGCGGGGCGAATATCTCTACGCCGCCTGCGGCGCCGAGGGCCTCCGCGTCTTCGACGTCGCCTTCATCGACGACAAGGGCTTCTCTCAGCGGATCACGACCGCACCGGTGTCGCCACTCGGCCAGCAGTTCTACGTAAAAACCCCCTACGCCACCGGCGTCGCGGCGCCGGCGACCACGGCTCCCGATCCCACGCGGACGCACGCTCCGGAGAATTTCGAGCAGCCCGTGCACGCGATGTATGGCTATCTCTACGTCACCGACCTCGAGGAGGGCCTCGTGATGGTGGGGGCTGGAACGCTCCTCGACGGCAATCCGCTCAACAACTTCCTAAAAAAAGATGTCACCTTCAATCCGGGCGGCATCCTCAATGGGGCCCGCAGCATCACCGTCGCGGGCACGCGGGCCTGGATCTGCTGTAACGCCGGCGTGGTGGTGGTCTCGATCGAGAAGCCGACCTGTCCGGAGGTGGTGGCCGTCATCCCCGCGCCGCAGGTCGTCGATCCCCGCTGCGTGGCCATCCAGTTCCGCTACGCCTTCATCTGCGACCAGGAAGGGCTCAAGACGTTTGACATCACCGATCCCTCCGCTCCGCAGCTCGTCTCCACGCTCCCACTGGCTCAGGCCAACTCCGTCTACGTAGCCCGCACGTATGCCTACGTCGCTGGCGGCTCGCAGGGGCTCGTGATCGTCGATGTCAATGATCCACACGCGCCCTTCATCGACCAGACCTTCGATGCCGGCGGCTGCATGAACGACGTCCGCGACGTGAAGCTGGGCATCACCTATGTCAGCGAGTTCGCCTACGTCGCCGACGGTGCCAACGGACTGCGGGTCGTGCAGCTAACCACGCCCGACACTCCCGGCAACGTCGGCTTCAGCCCGCGGCCACAGCCGCAACTGGTGGCCACCTATCCTGTCACGAAGGGCGGACTCGCCCTCTCCGTTTCGGAGGGCGTCGATCGCGACCGGGCTGTCGATGAGACCGGTAACCAGCTCTCCGTGTTTGGCCGGATCGGCGCCCGGCCGTTCAATCGCGAGGAGTTGGAGCGGATGTATCTCCGCAACGGGAAGGCGTGGAAGGTGAGCGATAATCCGTTCGATACCGAGCTCTATCGTGTTCTCGGCCCACAGCCACCACATGCGCTGCCACAGCCGCGGACTCAGCCGTTACCGCCACCAGCCGCGCCGGCAGGCCGGTGAACCGCGATACGGTCAGTCGCGCATTGATCGGCCGGACAACCCCCGAACCGCCGCAGGACTCACTGAGCCGGCTTCGTTGAGGCTTTCAGAAACGCCGCACGGATCCGTTCGATGTCGGCATCTCGCGCCGCCGAGAGCGACGTCTGCCAGAACGGTTTGTCAGGCGCCGGCGGCTGCGGATAGGCGGGTGACGGAAAGCCAAGCGCAAGCGACGACTCGAGGGCGGCGATCGCCATGGCACGCTCGCCCTCCGGCAACGACGCATCTTCCTGCAGGGCCGCGATCATCACCCAGCCCAACAGCCGTGCGGTTTCGAGATCGCCGCACCGGGCCCCTGCGGCAGAGAGCGACGCAATCCGGCCGCGGCTCCGGGCCACAGCCTCTGGGTCGCCAGCCACGGCAGTGCGCGAAACCGCGGCAAGCGTCGCAATGGCTCGGTCGATGGGCGCCTGATGGTCACGTGAGCCCGCGGCCGCCTGCAGCCCAGATTCCTCGCCAAACGGTCGCTGATTGAGAGCGGCCACCCAGGGAGCAAGGAGCTTGTCCACGTCGGTCGGCATGCCGGCCTCCACGAATGCCACGCCGGCCAGCCCCCGTGGCCACCGCACGAGCGACGGCCGACCCGGCACCAGACCGCCATACCCGGCCTCCTGCCGTTCGCTTGGCACCCGCAATTCGTGGTGGCAGGCCTGGCAGTCATAGAGGGCGAGTTCCGGCCACGGCCGCTCGCGGGCATTCTCGGCAGCGGCAGACGCATAGGTGTCTACGAGTGCCGCCGACTGCCGCAGGGCCACCAGCCCGCCGATCAGGGACCGCTGCGATTCACTCGCCGCCTCCGTGCGGTAGCCGGCCTCCGCCGCCTGCTGCTGGATCGTGGGCGACTTCTCCCAGACCCGCTTCCAGTGCGGGCCCATGGCCTTGCCGAACGACTCGATCTCGAAGGCGGGCAGCGGTGGATGCCCGGCGGCATACATGGCATGCGTGATCACTTTCTCAGTGGACACGTCACCGAGATGGCACGACAGACAGTTCTCCGCCTTGCGGGCTGGATTGCGGAGGTCGTGCATGCCGAGCGCCTCCTTCTCCGCCGATGAGAGAAACCGCCAGCGTTTCTCCATGTGGGGTTCAAAATATCCCGAGCCGGTTCCATGGCAGGTCTCACAGCTGATGCCGCCATGCACCAGCGCCGTCTCTTCCTCGACGGCCGGCTCGCCGGCGGGATGCGTATGGCAGGCGACACACGCTGCCGTGGTGGCAGCCGTGATGCCGAGCACCGCCTCCATACCGCGGGTCCGAGAATTGTCGGGCGAGAGGGCGAGGTGGGCGCGGCTGTGGGCGTCGTGCCGCCAGACTGCGGTCGTGGAGGCGTCGACCCATGCATTCTGCTCACTGCGATGACAACGCACACAGAGATCGCTGCCCTTGGCGACAAAGGCTCCTCTTGGCCTTGCAGGCGGCTCCGCCGACGGTTGCACGGGCAGTTCCACCGGCAGCGGTGCGGGCAGCGTCTGCACCGCGTCTCCAGCAACGGCCGGAGCGGGCGACGACCAGCACGAGAACGAGAGAACGACCAGCACCGCAGCCGCAGCCACGGTCAAACCGCTGCGTCGTGCTGGCAACTGCATCATGCGCGAGCATTCCGGGGAGTTGGCTGGTGAACGGAACAGATCAGAGACATCTCGATCGCTGCTCATGGTACTGCCCGCCTCGCCTGCTGAAAGCTGCGAGGGTCGAACGGCCCCGGTGTGTCGGCGGCCGGCGGAAACCGCAGGCTCGCGCGGAGTTCGTCCAGCGACCGCCGAGACGCGGAGGTGGACACCGCCACGGCTGGCCGCGGGCTGCTGCCGCGCCAGAGGCCGATGGTCGCCGGCCCTCCCTGCCGGTCCGCTTCCATCGCCAGATAGGTCTGCACCGCTGCATCCCACGTCTGCCATTCCGCGGGATCTGCCGCGGTGATGGCATCGAGCGTGGCGTGTGAGGCATCAATCGCGATTCGAGGGCGATCGTTGATCTCGGCGGCGCTGCGACGAGCCGCGACGGCAAGTCCACGGGCCTCCATCAGCACACGGTCAATTCGCTCGCGATCGGCCGCGGCCCACTGGGTGTCGAGGAGCGTCTGAATGTCGACGGCACTGCGAGCCAGATCGGTCGCTGACGTGCCGACGACCGGCGTCGCTCCTTCCAATCCGGCTCGGAGTAGACGCGCCCCCGCCACCTGCCAGGGCTGCCACGACGGCTGGCCCGGCCGCGGCCGCCGTAGCGCAGGCTCCCGGCTGGTCGAGTTCGTGTCGGGGCCGAGCGTGCGATGGCACGAATAGCAGTCGAACTCAGCGAACTCAGGCCATCTCTGGGGATGACCCGATTCGGAAGCGACCTGGGCACGCTCCGCCCGCACGGCCAGCAGGTCGGCCACCGCGGCGAGCGTGGCGGCCTGACCAACCGACCAGGAACGGGCCGTGAAGTCGGGCGATGCTTCAGCCTTGCCGTGCGGGCTCCAATGCCTCGGCTCCAGCCGCTGATAGGCTGCGAACTCGAAGAACAGCCGCGGATGCCCGGCGGCGATCATGTCGTGGTTGACCTCGTGTGTGGCATCGCCCACGTGGCACGGCACGCAGGTCTTCACCCGCGCAAGCGGCGTGCTGAGATCGCGGTAGCCGAGCGCCGCCTGCGACTCGCGTGACAGCGTCTTCCATTCGGGCAGCATGTGCACCTGCTGCCAGTGGGTCGCATCGCCGTGGCAGGCGGCGCAGCCAACCCCATCCGCGAGCACCTCCTGCGGAAGCCGCTCCGCCGACATGTCCTGCACCGAATGACAGACCAGACACTGCTGCGCCCGGTGCGGCGGCCCGATGCCCAACAGCCTCGCCATCCGCTGCGAGCGCTCGCTGTGCAGCACCTCGTAGGCGTGGGCATGCCGGTCGTTACCAGCCCAGATCGTGGCGGCGAACGACTGCACATCGTGGTTGCCAGCCAGCGGACCGCCATGGCAGCTCGCGGTTGCACACGAGGCCACGCCGAGCGCGGCGACGGCCCGGTCGGGCACCATGCCGTCATAGGAGCGGGGCTCGTGCCCCTGCCGCTGCTGCTCAAGATCCAGGATGCACGCCTCTGTTGGCACCACTGGCGCGGGTAGCACGGAGGGCAGCGGCTCGGGCACCGCCGCAGAGGCCAGAAAGCCATGAGTGGCCACCGGCAGCAGCGCTGCCGCGAGCATCCACGCACGCGTTTTCGGCGCCCTCATGCCGCGTCTTCCTCCGGTTCTCTCGTCGACGGATGGCGGCATGGGGATGGAATCTGGAACGCTTCCGTGCCACCGCCCCCGCATCCCGCGGGGTTTTCCAAGAGACTGACGCCGCCACAGACCGAACCCGTGCCCGCAACGCCCGACCTGCACTATGAGGGTGAATATCGGGGTTAGTACATTCAGGCGGCGTGGGATGCCTGGAGCGTCCGCAGAAGACCAGCTTTGGCTGGGATCCGTCGCAGGGTTTGGGAGGTACGAGTGATCATCGGTGGCAAGACATGGCCGAAAGACCGGCGGTGGATCATCGCCATCTCCATCGTCAGCCTGGTGACGGCGGCCGCCTATGTCGCGGAATGGGCCAGCGACGGCCGGATGCCGGGCGGCAGCAGTCGCACCGGGCTAGCAGCGGGCATCGCGGGCGGCCTGATCATCGCCTTCGAACTGCTGCTCTGGCCGCGGAAACGGGTCCGCTCGTGGCGGCTGGGTTCGGCGCAGTCGTGGCTCCGGGCCCATATCTGGCTCGGCATCCTGGCGGTGCCGCTGGTGCTCATGCATGCCCGTCTCCTGTTCATCGGCGGCCTGCTCAACTGGGCGCTGATGACGCTCTTTTTTCTGGTCATCGCCAGCGGCATCTGGGGGCTCGTACTGCAGCAATACCTGCCGCAGGCGATGCTCGAGCATGTGCCGGCGGAAACGATCTACGAACAGATCGGGCATGTCGCCCGCCAGCAGTGCCGGGATGTCGAAAAACTCGTTGACGCGTTGTGCGAGCACGACCCTGCCGGGACTGCCGTGGGCACCGCGAGCCAGCATGGCCCCCCGGCCGATGAAGAGGATGAGGAAGAACATGCGGTCATCACCGGATTCCGATCGATGACCGGCATTCAAGGCAAGGTGGTCGAGACGTTGGCGATCTACGCGACCATCCCCGGAACCCTGCCGATCCGCCGCGCGTTCTTTGCGGAGATCCGTCCCTACCTCCTCGACGGCGAGGCCTCGGGCACGGCGGTCGCGCAGCCCCATGCATCAGCGCGGACATTCGACAGCCTCCGGGTGGCCAGCCCAGCGGCCGCGGCCGATCTGATCGACCGGCTGGAACAGGCCTGCGACCGACGCCGCCAGTTCGATCTGCAGATGCGGCTGCACCACTGGCTCCACGGCTGGCTGCTCGTGCATGTGCCGCTCTCGGTGACTCTGGGCGTGCTGCTGGCGATCCATATTCCCGTCGCCCTCTGGTATTGGTGAGCCGTGCCTGAATCCTCCAGGTCAGGAGCAGAGCGGCAGACTTCACGCGGCCAGGTGTCGCGGATCGACCGCTCGTATTTCCACCGCCGCAGCCGCTTCCAAAGGGCCCGCTGGTGGCTGATCTTCGCCGGTCTTGGGCTCGGAGCAGCCTGGGCCGCATGGGGCGCCTTCGACACCCGACTGCATCACTCGCCCGGCGACGTGGCCGCCGTGCACGCGAAATGGGAGAACGACTGCAATGCCTGCCACGTTCCCTTCTCGCCGATCAAGGACAACACCTGGCTGTCGAACGCGGCGACACGGCAGACCATGGATGGCAAGTGCGAGGCATGTCACCGTGGGCCCGCCCACCATCCTCTGCAACTGACGGCCGAGGTGGGCTCGTGTGCATCGTGCCACGCCGACCACCGTGGCCGCGGCGCCGACATCTCGCGGGTCGCCGATCAGACCTGCACGGCCTGCCATGCCGACATCGCCAGCCACCGGATCGTGAATGCCGCCGTGCCGCCGACGAACGTCACGACGCCGATCACCCGCTTCGACAACGAGCATCATCCCGCCTTCGCCAGCCTCACCACAGACCCGGGGCGGCTGAAATTTTCCCACGGCCGTCACATGCGGGCAGGCCTCACGTTCGGCCCACAGACCACCGGCACGACAGCCGCCGGCCCGTGGACCTACGGAATGCTCGCGGCCGCCGACCGCAGCCGCTATTTGACACCGGATGCGGGAGAGGGCGATCTGGTGCAACTCTCGTGCGCCTCCTGCCACGAGTTTGGTTCGTCGCTGCCATCAACCTCCGTGCGGACGGTCAGCGCGGCATTGGCGAGTGCGCCGCCTGGAGCCTACAGCCTGCCAGTTGAGTTCGAGCGACACTGCGCCGCCTGTCACAGTCTGCCCTTCGAAGGTCTGGCGGGCCCGCGTGACACCGCCGCCGATGATGTGGCTGCTATTCGTTCGGGGGAGCCTGCTGCCGTCCTCCCGCATGGGCTCGACACCGCCGGCATCGCCAGGTTTCTGGAATCGAGGTATCTCCAAGAGGCGTTGGCCGGCGATGCCACGCTGCTCGATGAACCGGCTACTCGCCGGCCGCTCCCCGCCACGCAGCAACGCGAGGCCGCCGCGTCCAGCGTGCGGTCGCTCGTGGAGACCCGGGTGAGCCAGGCCCTGACGTTCGCTCGTGGCACATGTGAGAAGTGCCATGAGCTTCATGATGCGTCGCTCGCCGATGCAGCCCGCGTGCTCCCTACCATGGCACCTGGAACGGCAGCCCGCCTGCCATGGTTCGACATCGATCCGACCCGCGTGCCCGACATCTGGCTCGCGAAGGCCCGATTCGACCATGGTCCGCACCGGTCGTTTGACTGCCGGGAATGCCACGCGGCCGCCTATCCCGACGAGCCTGCGGACGGCGCGCATGATCGCATGACCGCAGTGCCCATCGGTTCACCACTCGACAACTCCGTCGTGATGATTGCGGGCCGGGAATCATGCACGGCCTGCCACGCACCAGCGTCGCACGATCCCACGACTGGAAAACCTGTCGGTGGTGCACGCTTTGATTGCGTGGAGTGCCACGGCTATCACGGGCTCGGGCCGCATCAGGCCCTCACCACCGCGAGTTCCGCCGCCAGTGCCGCTCGATCGCCGCCAGGAGGCGTGTCGCATGGCATCGCCGAATGAAAACCCCCAAAGTCAGAACGATCGCGGCTCGGCCGCCGCAGCCCGGCTCTTCACGATTCTGAAGGCGGCCGTGCTGACGACGGCCGCCGTGGCAGGAATCGCCCTGCTGGCGACGCGACTGCGAGGAA
>Ga0247838_1006551_pt1 | contig 10900 bp, 14 predicted proteins | sample LaCruzMarch2015__5_FD_189097 | JGI IMG/M metagenome (GOLD analysis project Ga0247838, IMG submission 189097) | Freshwater microbial communities from meromictic Lake La Cruz, Castile-La Mancha, Spain - LaCruzMarch2015_15m | ecosystem: Environmental > Aquatic > Freshwater > Lake | place: Spain... | reverse complement strand
TTGTCCCCAATGCCGAAATGCAAAAGAAAGTGGCTCCGCTTGCGAGGATTCTGGGCTTTGAGTGGCCGAACAATGTGCTGCGGCACTCATTCATCAGCTACCGGATCGCCATTGTTAAAAGCGCCGAGCAGGTCGCGTTGGAAGCAGGAAACTCACCAACGATCATCTTCAAACATTACCGCGAACTGGCCACTGAGGAGCAGGCCAACGAATGGTTCGGAGTTGCTCCAGAAGAAAATGCATCGAAGCCACAAAAGTGATATGTGGTGGCTACTTTATGCTTTCGAGTTTCCGTTCCACGCGTTCCATGATCTGGGAGTTGCGGTTGATGACTTCTTGGGCTGAGGCAATGACGGAGAGCATTTCGCTCAAGGCCTGATTCGACTGCCAGTGCGGGGCTGTTGTTCGTTGCGTCGAACGGCTCGGCGGCCGTTGCGGATTGTTACTTGTTCCCATTGCTTGCGTGATCAACTTCCAGATATTTAAAAAGTTGATCCAAATCACCTACATTGGCCGACCTCCAGATACGCACTACCCGGCAATTCGTGTCACAGATCACCACTATTGCTGTGTCATATTGTAGTGGCTTTTCACATGCCACCTTCATCCCAAATAGTCCAGCCACGACGCCGTCCTTGGTCCGAACTACGCGGGCACCCGCTTTTCGCGCGGAGACCGATGAGACGGACTCTCCGACATCCACGGAGAAGTCCGGATGATCCTGTGCAACCGAGTAGATGGTTAAATTCGTCCACGGATCCATCGAATGAAAACGATCGCCGGTTTCGGTCACCGCCGCGAAGCTCGGAATCGTCGCTCCCACACGCAAGGAACCGTGGCTGGAACAAGCTTCTGGCAACGGCTCCTGACTGCAACCGCCACCCAATAAGACAAGGACCGCTACCAACAACCTATACTGTAAGCCCTCGGCATTCATTGCACTTCGAGAACGCCGACACTGACACCGTCTCCATTGCGAGCTTTAATGAGGTGTGCATACAACTCATCCCACCGTTGGATTTCCCTTACAGTGACACAACCGGCTGATATTCGTCCCGTATGGAGGTAGCGGTCTCCTGAATGGCCAAGGCGAAACCATGTCTTCGCCCGCTTCGCCCTATCTTCATACGACGCGCCAAGGGCATGCGGGTAATCAGGAATCTCGATATCCCAGTCTCCGTTGGGAATGGGATTGTTGGGATCGGTGATGATCTCAAATCGCAGACCAGTGCCGACGAGTTCAAGTGTGCCTGTGCTCTTGGTGAAGCGCATCCGCACCCCGATTGAACGCGGGTCCGCAGTCAAGAAGCGAGTAGTTCGATTGGCGCTCAAGGAGACACTGGCGCCTTTTCCCCGATGTGCGCCTTCAAGAATGGTGAAATACTCTCTCCCTCGCTCCGTCTTCGTATAACTCACTGCTACACTGTAGGGGATCGACTCATTTGTCCCGTTCGCTTCGATGCGGACTCGCATCCAGCCACGGCCGACATCCGATATGAACCTATAAACCTCTTCCAGCTTGGTGGTGAAGTTGAGCACGAATACGGCGCTGTTCCCCTTGTCCCTGCCGCTGCCGGAAACACTTACTCGCACCGCACCGATGGCTTGGTTGGCTCTGCCGTTTAAGTCAACGCTCAGTTTTCCTGAGCCCGATCCCACATCGTTGTAGATAATGTCTGCTTCCGTTATCGTCGCGGATACAGCAATTCGTTCGGTGTTGTTTGTGCTCTGAAAACGAGAGAGCGGCGTGTTAAACGTTCGCGTCGCCTTGTTTTTGAGCTGAGCTCTGATGGTGGTGTTCACCCCGCCAACGACCAGTCCTACCACAATGTCATCTCCAAGATTGTCGCCGCCGTATTCAACGCTTTGGAGTAGAGTGGTTACTATTTTGTTTGGCATTTTTTTCTCTAGGCGCTGTAGCTTCCGTATTTTATTCCACCCTCTGTAGCAAGCGAGAAACTTGCAGCGAGAAATTTGTGGAATCAAAAGTAAAAAGGGGTCATTAAAAGGGTCAAGATGACATGAAAGCCTTTTGCAGCCTCGCTCTGCTGTCGTTTTGAGCTTCTGATCAAACGCCCCTCAGCGTTTTGAAGAAAGCAATTCCACAAGCGCTTTGAGCCCGAAACCCCGAGGCATGTTACGAGCGATTTCCCAGTTCTGAAGCGTGCGGAGAGAGACGCCGAGATGCTTCGCGGCGTCTTGTTGTGTGAAACCTTTCGCCTCGCGCCAGCGCTTGAGAAGTTTGCGGAATTTGGCATGGTCCATTCAAAAGAACTACGCGAAAAGCGCATATTTGAAAGTTTGCGTTTCCATGTCATTAGTTCTCGGTTTTGGTGAAATACTGAAACGATGAGAACTTCCTGTTTCGTCGGCGATGTTGCGGTTGTGCTGGGTCTTTTCTCAATCTGATCGCAAGAAAACGCAAAAACCCCTCTTTCTGTTCAATGGGAAGACTGTTGGCTGCCGTCTCGATTTTTTGAACTGTGCTCATACTCAAAAGATGGCTTTCCCTTTTTGTCTTCAAGCACGCCTTTGTCAGTTGGCAAGTGGCATCCACGCTTGCTGGTTGGACGAATCACTGCCAACCAGATTCAAGAGTCCAGTGTTTCGGAAAAGACTCGGATCGCGAAGCGTGTGAGAGCGGGGCGTCCGCAAACCGACGGATGGCTTCAATCACGGCAAGCATTTCCAGAGGCTGGAGATTGCTTTTGCGAAGGAATGCCATCCACTGCACCGATTTTATTTTTGGAAAATCGTTGGTTAGTGCATGTGGTGTCGATTCTGGTAACTCGGTTTTTCGTCGCGCAAATGTTGCTCGAAGGGCTGTGACCAGCGTGTTTCCATCGAATTCAAAGTGTTGGCTCAAAAACCAGAGATCGTAACAATCTTTCATCCGGCTGTTGGCTTCTCCCAGCAGAACCATGGCTTCCAACTTCTCGGCAACGACTGTGTAGGCTGGATACGAACGAAGCTGTGGAGCGGGGAAATCCAGTAGCGCGGGAAATTCCACTTGCTCTGGTTCCGGTGTGACCGCATCCCCGAAACCGATATCGCACTGGATCGGGATTTTGGCGTTCTCCAGGCGCGCCTCCAGTGTCACGCGAATTCCACCATAGACAGCCTCTTCCCGAATAGGCTGCGCATTCACGGTGGGTGGTAAAAAGATCAACCCGTCAGGATCAACCGGCAGTGAGCACAATTCGCGGAAGATGCCCTCCAAGTCCTTCGTTTCTGCGGGTCCGTATCCAAGAAAGTCAACATCCCGCGTGGGGCGGTGACTGGAATCGTTCCACACGCGGAAAAGCATCGCTCCCTTCAAAAGAAACCGATCTGCGTAGGCTGACCTGCTGAGTCGATACAGCAGTCTCTCTATGCCGTAACGCGTCAGGATGAGATCGAAGGGTTCCCCGCGCTTCTGGCCCAGCACAAGAAGGCGTTGGCAGACGGATGCGGCGAGATTTCTTTTCTCCGAAGCGCTCATGTCAGGCTCTCCAGATAGGGTCGCATCACATTGGCAACGCGACAGACCCGTGCATACCGCATCAGTTCGGACATGCCGCAGCGGCGCGCTCTCCAAGTTTCCCGCAGGGCCTCCAATGCCACATCCAGTCCGATTTTGTTCCGGAACTTGAAGCAATCAGCGACAGTCTTGGCTGGGTTGTAGATTTTCACTGGCACCCCTTCGATTACATGCTCCTCACGCCCCTCGCTCAGGGCCGATCCAGTGAAGCGGACGATCCGGAGTGCAAGGGAATCCGCTTTCGGAGACCGTGCCCTGCCATCCAGTGCAAGCCAAGTCTCGTGCGGTTGCTGCGTTGTCAGCTCATGAAAACGCAGCGCCGAAAGCAGGCAGACGGTTCCCTGCGGCACACGCTTACCGACCTCGGCGAGGGAATGATTCTCCCCGGCCTCGACGCCCACGAGCGTATAGAGACCGCGACCAACCCGCGTGAGAACCCCCTGTTCGACATAATCCCGCAGATTTGCCCTCCAAATCCCATGCGCTTCCAGATCACGGGTCCTCAGAATACTTGAGGTCTTGAACGCAGATTTGATCAGGGATGGAAGTTTTCCAGTCATTTCAATATGGCGATAGATATTCACAATTATTGACATTATGCAATCTCATTCAAACGCAGCCGTCCTTGTCATCAAGCATTGAGCCGATTGCTGTGCTTATTGCGCTGGGTTTTGCTCGCTGGCACCCTCAATGCGCCCCCGGAACTGTTTCTGGTCTTGTGTTCAACGGGTTAGGATATCTCCATGAACACGAAAAAATGCTGCCAATCCGCGATGGACTCTCCGATCTTTCAGCGAGAGGAAGAGGTCTATGCAACAACCCAACTTAATCCCAACCGGCCCTGCTGATATGAGACTGCGAACAATCAGAGGGTATGATTTCTCGGAAGTGTCCTCCGCTATGCAGAAGGCGGTCCGGCGAGGAGAGACGCAACTCGCGGGCTACTGGGCGCTGGAACTCTGGGCGAGTGGATTCGGCAACTACGTGTGGAAGCGGTTGCTGACGATCAGCGCCGAGGACTGTTGGGGCATCATCACGGCAGAAGTGAAGGCGCTCCACGATGGATACGCGCTCATCAACGCGAACATTCCGGCACGCCAGTCACGCGGCCGGATATTCATTTCCAAGGCGGTCATCCTGCTGTCCGAGGCGAAGAAGAGCCGAGATGCCGACCACTTGCAGAACTTGGTATATGACCAGTGCAAAGGCGTGGATGCCGACCAACTCGCCGACGAATTGCGATCGGCTCCCGAGTATGTGGCGATCCCCGCATATGCCTACGACTGCCACACGAGCCGAGGGAAGAAGGCGGGTAAAACCAAGGCTGAGTTCTTCACGGCCGAACACGCCGCGCTCAGTCCGTTCCAGCCGGGTTTGTTCGACCACTTGGTGGACGGGTGAGGATTATGCAGTCGGGAATTCGGAGACTCCCGCCCTTTTGCGGCTACACTACCGTCTCAACAAAGGATTCCAGCGAAATCTACGCAAATTGTTCGGCGATCCATTTCGGATCGCGCCGCAAATCCAGAACTCTCCAAACCTTCACGGCATTGCCGACAACTGTGTAGTAAACCGCGTAGGGGAAACGCTCGCAAAGCAGGCAGTGATAGCCGAACAGCACCCGGTGGATTCCCGCATACAAGACCAGCGAATCGATCTCTGAATAGACGGAGTTGAGAAAATAATCTCCAACGCCTGAATCTTGGCTCTCATAAAAAACAAAGCCCTCTTGAAGATCGGCCTCGGCAAGATCGAGGATCTCCACTCTCACGAAACGGCTTTTCGTATTCGGGCTTTGGCCTCGTTCCAGTCGGAAAAATGCGCTTCCCCTTTAGCATGGCGCTCGGCGGCTTCCTTCAACGCGTCCTTATGCCATTTTGGTGATAGAATCAAGGAGTCGTCACTCGAGAGATCCTTCCAGAGGATTTCCATGATCCGGAATTTCTCTGGTTTCGATAACGCCTTCAACTCTGCTTCAACAACCATATGTCTTTTATACCACATCATCCCTCCTTGGCAACGTAGCGGAATCATTTCCGGTGCCAACATTGGGCCGCTGCGCAAAATGGTGAAAAATACTGATGGATTCAGTGCAGGAACTGCGAGAGGCCAAGGGTGCAATATGAAGCACCCCATGCAACTCAAAACCCACAGCGGCAGCAAGTTCGCTGCTGCACTTATCGAGGCGGACGCGCCACCGCACAACGACCTCGAACTCTATGAAGCCGTGAGGCGCACAGGCGGCGCTTATGTGACCACCTATGCCGACTATACATTCCAACCGGTTCTGCCGTCGAAGTGGACGACGCCAGACCAATTTGAAGCCATATGGATCGGAGACCGTCCATGAACCGTCCTACTCCTGACCAACTCACCCAACTCGACCTTATCCATACGGAGACTGGTGTGAGCGCAGTCGCCCTGAGCCCCGAGGACCTCGCAATGCTCGCCCGATATGTGGTTGGGGTGATCGCACAGAACGATCGCCTGCGAGACGTCAAGCAATTGCTCGATTCGGGACTGCTCGACAAAGACGGGGCTGGAGGGCGAAGCACGGCGTATTTGTTGAACGAAAATCTCTCCACGAATTTGTATTGATCAAGGCGCGAGGAGTTGGCGGATTTCCGCCAGCGTGCGGCGATGGCTTTGCAATTCACGGATTCGTTGCACTCGATCCGCCGCCTCGGGTTCAAAGAGTTGATACCCGGCCTCCGTCGTATCCGCAGGTTCCAGCAGGCCCTGCTTCATCCAGTGCCGCAGTGTCGCAAGGGTCTCGCCGTTTTTTTGGATCCTCCAAAACCGTCTTACCACGGATTTGGAACAATGACCGTGACGGGATTGCCATAGGCATCGTAGCCCTGAACCGCCGCCGGGTAGTTGCTCTGCTGCCCAGAATACATCGGCGGAATGCCTTGATTCGGCGTGCTGCCGTGATCAACCAATTCATACGAATCGTATTCGACATCCGGTCCGCTGGATTCACCTACCGAGTGCCGTGGGCCGGGATGGAAAGTGCCGGGATTACCGAACTGCACGAACTCGCGTTGCGGTGTGCAGGCACAAACCAAAGCCGCCCCTCCGACGAGGCTGAAGATTTTCGCGGAGCGCAGAAGAAGACGCATGTTCAAGGTTTCCATTTGTTCACTTGATGACAAACAAGATCAGGAATCTGGAGGCCATCTTCAAGAGGAGGAAAGTCCAATGATATATGCCCTGTGGCATCGTCGCGCAGGAGTTCAAGAAGTGTCCCTCCGTCTGCTTTCGACAATTGCACCGCCGCGCCAGTCGAGCAGTCACTTGCTGCGTCCATTTGATTTTTCGTGGGCTTGTATTGCATGGCAATCGTGGAATCTCAGAGCGACTTGGACTTCGGCTGAGAGAGGCGATATCGCGTGGCGCGCCCCTCGCCCAAGCGGTCGAGTTTTTTCAAATCGAGAAGTTTTTTGATAATTGATTCCACGGTTCGCGGGGCCATTCCGAGCGCTTCCACGGCCGATCTGCGGCTAAATTCTCCGGTGCTGTTCGCCCATTGCCAAAGGACGATTTGTTTCTCTGAGAGCAAATTTTCGATCTGATCGCCTGAAAGAATTTCGAGCGCCTCGCGGGACTGTTGACGGACGACCTCCAAAAAAAACACGAGCCAAGCCGAGATGTCCTCCTGCTCATTTTTCCAAGTCCGCTGGGTGCGATTGAGCGCGAGGTAGTAGTCGGCTTTTCGATTTTCCACGAGCTTTTCGTGCGAAACCACTTCAGCGAACTCATAGCCGCCACGGAGCAAGATCAGGTTTGTGAGAAGGCGACTCGTTCTTCCATTCCCGTCTTGGAAAGGGTGGATGGCCAGATACTCGAATAGAAAATTAGCGGCGAGGATGAGTGGATGCCGAAAGTTCTCACCCGTGGCTTGGCCATACCAACCCATCAACTCCTGCATCTCCTTTTGCACGAGGTGGGGTGGCGTGGGATCGAAGACAATGCCCACCACTTCGCCTGCAGCATTTTTGGCCTCCACCCGGTTGGGGCCGAATTTGTAGGTTCCCGCGTGGCGCACATCCTTCTCACTGTGGCGAAGCATGTCCCGGTGCAACTGGAGAACGAGGGATTCCCCGAGTTTCATTTCCCGATAATTTTGAAAGATCGATTCCAGCACCTCCAAGTAACCGGCGACCTCTTGCTGGTCGCGTGTCCGGAATTTCTTGATCCGCAGTTGGCGATACAACGCTTCCACCTCTTCATCCGAAAGCTTGTTGCCTTCGATACGGTTGGAAGCACCGGTCGAAGTGACGATGACCGAGCGGGACAGTCGATCAATCGTTCGAGGTTGCAAGCGCGAGGCGAGTTGCCATCCGTTCTTCACGCCGTCGATCTCCGCAATCATGGCATAAACCTTTTCGGCAACCATCGAATCCAGCGCCAAGCGCCGACTCAATCGCGATTCTTTCCAGTCATCCATATTCTCAATAAATCAATGTGAGAATGTGTGAGGTATTGTGAGATTTTGCAATTCGGAAATGGAAAAAGCGGTCCGCAGATTACGCAAAAAGGACCTGGGCTCCTTCCACCACGGCTTGTCGCCGATGTTACATTGAACGCCATTCCACTGCCATTTCCTGGGCAACGAAGCGGGAGAAGGCCGCGATGTTGCCACGCGTTGAAGCCTCCTCCAGTGCCGCCATGTATTCGGCTCGTTGGGTTACGCGAATGACCGTCCATGGGTAACCTCCGGATGCCAGCATGGCATTCATCAAAAACCGTCCAAGACGACCATTTCCATCCTGATACGGGTGAATGAAGACAAAAACAAAATGACCCAGCACGGCACGGACGCCCGGATGCTCCTCGCCAGCCAAGGCCACAAAGAGCGCCTCCATCGCATCAGGCACGGCTTCGCGCGGCGGCGGCACGTGCAGGGAGTGGCGGATGAATACCGACCTCTCCCGATATCCGGCCAGCGAGTAAGCCGGGATGGTGCCAGCATCCACATAAGGCTGATGAAGTTTCGCATACCAAGTTTGCAGATCCCTCTCGACGACCTGTCCCGGTCGCTCACCATCGAAAATTCGACCAATGCTCCCCATCACGGCTTGGTGCGCAAGGAAGTAACCTTTCGCCGCCATGGCATCATGTTGCAGTCGGCCCTCAGGCGTGTCTTGCGGGAAGCCTCCGCTCCGGATTCTTTCGATTAACTCGGGCGTGACGGCATAGCCTTCGATCGAGAGGGAATGGTAGGCGTCATTCTTATAAATATCGCCAGCTTGACGAAGGTAAGCTTCTTTAGACATCCGCTCGCCGGGCGGATGTGGAAAATTCTCGATTACGGCGCTACGCATTTCCGACCAGAGCGCATGGACCCGTCCGGCATACGGACTGCGGATCAGAATCTGAGAACCGATCAAGCCTCCGGAATTCTCAAATGGATTCTCAGGTTTTACGATCAACCTCCCGATGGAGAGGATTTCCAGCACCCTCTGCGCCTTTTGTTCCTGACCAATGGCCTGCAAAGCTCCGACGACGCGGTTGGCAGGCGCCGCTTTGCCAAATTCCAAAAGCCCCCTGGCGATCTCCTGCTCCTCGGTCATACGGAGAAGGATTTCAGCGCTCGCCCGATCCTTTTCAAAAAAGGCCGGAGACACCCGCGCCAACGCCATGCCCGGCGGCATCACATTCAATCCGCCAAACTTTACCAACTGGGCCGGCAACCTCGCTTCATCGCGATAGGTGAGGAGCGATGTTCCAAAAGCCAACTCGATCCTGTTGTTGCCGCCCTCGCGAGTGATGATGATCACTTGCGTCGGCGTGCGCGTTTGCCCTGCCCACAGGTCAAGCGAGCTTTCCGCGCTCACGCAGTAGTCCCCGCCGAAACGCTCTTCCAAGTAGAATGCCAAAAACGCCCAAAAATTGCCGTGCCAGAGCGTGGTATCGCCCGCATCCACCCCCGGCGGAGCGAGCAAATACCAACCCTTCATGATTTCGATGAGGCAACCCACCCTTGCAAGAAATTCACGCTGGCGTTGCGTAAGATCCTTGCCACGAACAACGCTCTCCCGGGCCACCGCTGTGGCCGCCTTCAAATGCCGGGCGAGTCGTTCATTGGGCTTCATATTGGAAAAACTCTTATCTGGAATACATCATATTTTCTTATTTTCAATACATTATTTACTCTTGTTTGAACGCCATATCGTATTTTCCCAAATATTTCTTCCTACCAAACCTTCCACCAAGGGGCGGATTCCGCGGGCTTAGCATCGCCTTGCGCGGCTCCTGTAGCGGAATCCGGAACGGATTTCGACCCGCTGGAGTTGAACGCAAGGAGGTTTTCGGTGCTGCGGTCGAGTTTTGCTCGGCCGCTGGTGGCTTTGGTGACTTCTTGGCCGAGGCCGATGTTGTCGATGCGGGTTTCGACATCGAGGACGCTGATGCCTTGTGAGTCGAACTCGCGGGACCAGACAGCGCTGATTTTATCGGCTTCCGAGAGGTGGCTGCGGATTTTTTGAAAATCATCTGCCGTGATCCCCGAGAACTCCAGACGCTTCACGCTGCCGAGGTCGGTTTCGGTGACCCAGCGGGCGATAATTTTGCCAAGGATGGATGGCACTCCATCGGTTTGTTCGGGACGCAGGGCGCGTTCTAAAGCGTCATTTTCAGCATCGGGTATTTCCAAAAGGGGGCTGCCGATTTCACGCAGGCTGGCAAGCGAGTCGCTCACAACAATATCACCGGTATCGGCTCGAACCGCTCTGAGAGCGCCTCTTGTGGCAAAGACATTTTGTGGCGGATTACCGTGCAAGGTCTGGCGGCCTGTGTGACGCAGGGCGAGATCGCCGAGAATCATGAAATCACAGGGAGCTTCTGGCGGAACCGTCTGGATTTGCAAATCACGCGCAGCCTCTTCAAGCAGTGCGGAAGCCTGTCTTCCGGCTGGGCCATCGATTCGCACAGACAGGCGAGGGGAGTTTTTGCGGAGCAGAAGTTCTCTCATGGCGAGCGAGTTTTTGGCATTCGGAGCGCCTTTCTCCACCTCGGCGGAAAGCTTCACGCGGTAGATGCCATCAACTCCGAGACGGGAGTCCACCACCTTGTAGGATTTTACATGGCCGAATGCCGATCCGAGCACGCGATCGAAATCGAGAGTGAAATTGCTGGTGCCGGTCGAGCCGAGGACATCCACCCCCGCGCCTTGTCGCACGGCCTCCCTGAGCGCATCGGCGAGGGCCTGCTCGCGCGCTGTTTTCTGATCACCCGCCGCGCGTCCCTCCGCCTCGACTTGCACTGCTTGGGTTTGACCAATAAGGACACCGAGAACGTAGAGGTGGAGAATGAGTTTTTTCATCGGCTTGGTTTGTCTTGAGACGGTGTCTTGCTGGGAGCGGATTGCACGAGTCG
>Ga0247838_1006544_pt1 | contig 10909 bp, 9 predicted proteins | sample LaCruzMarch2015__5_FD_189097 | JGI IMG/M metagenome (GOLD analysis project Ga0247838, IMG submission 189097) | Freshwater microbial communities from meromictic Lake La Cruz, Castile-La Mancha, Spain - LaCruzMarch2015_15m | ecosystem: Environmental > Aquatic > Freshwater > Lake | place: Spain... | reverse complement strand
CCAGGCGCTGTCCGCGCACCCGTCCAGCACCGCCGCCGGCCGGTGCCCCGGCCGTTCGCCCGAGGCCGTGACCAGCGGCGCCCGCTCCAGGGTGCGATCCACCAGGCACAGGTCACTGATCCAGACGGTCCCCCGCCCGCCCGGACCGGCCACGATGGCGAACTCGATGGCGCCGATCTCCCGCGGCGACCCGCCGCCGGCCGGCCCCCAGGCGTAGTCGATCTCCCGCCCCCGGATATCCAGGGTGCGCCAACTGGGGGCAAAGGCGCACTCGGGCTCGCGGTAGCGCCAGACATTGACATTGGCGGGGTCCGCCAGCTTGAACTCGAAGCCGTTGGCGGGCGCCTCGGCCCGCAGGTCGAAGCGCAGGGAGAAGGCGTCCGGCAGGGTGAGGCCCAGGTCCCGGCGCGCAACCACGAACCCGGCGCCGCCGCGAAAGTCGAAATCCAGCCGCAGCACCGGCCCCCGGGGTCCGGGCTCCGCGGTAATGTCGAGGCGGGCCTCGCCCGAGGCCACTGCCAGCCAATCCGCGGGATCCGCGAAAACGTCGAGAGCCCGGACCTGCATCGTGACGACTCCTGAAAAACGATTGTGGAAGTTTGGGACCGCACGACCGACACCAAGCGGCCGACCGGGGCGGCGCGGGACCGCACGCCGGGCGGGTCGAAGTCCCTTGAGGCGGGTCCGGGGGTCAAGGGTATACTGGCGCTCGCCGGGTGTCATCGCTCCCCGTTGCCGCGGCCCGCCGACCACGCGACCTCAGGCCCCGGTCGGCAGGGGCCCGACTGCCCCGGACACCCGCCCCTTCCAGGTAGATCAGCGCCCGATGAAACCGACCCGCATCTCGATCCGCAAGAACGCCTGGCCCCGCTTCTGGAGCATGATCACCGCCCTGGCACGCTCCGAGGAAGGCCCCAAGGCCAAGTTCTTCGCCCTGTGCCTGCTGGTGTTCCTGCTCAGCATCAGCGCGCTCAACGTCATCAACAGTTACGTGGGCCGTGACTTCATGACGTCGATCGAAAGCAAGGAGATGGGCGCCTTCATCAAATATGCCCTCCTGTACTTCCTCGTCTTTGGCGTATCGACCCTGGTGGCGGTGTTTCACCGCTATTGCGAGGAGCGGCTCGGCCTGCTGTGGCGCAAATGGCTGACGGGGCGGGCGATCGAGAAATACACGCGCGGTCACATCTTTTTCAAGATGAACGCCTACGGCGACCTGAAGAACCCCGATCAGCGCATCTCCGAGGACATTCGTTCGCTGACCGCGACCACCCTGTCGTTCGTCCTGATGCTGTTGAATGCCACCATTACCGTCATCGCCTTCTCCGGCGTCATGTGGTCCATCAGTCCGCTGCTGCTGCTGGTCACCATCCTGTATGCCGCGCTGGGGTCGATCTTCTCCTTCTATCTGGGGCGACCCCTGATCCGTCTGAATTACGATCAATCCGACAAGGAGGCCAACTTTCGCGCGCGCCTGCTGCACGTGCGCGAGAACGCGGAGGCCATCGCCCTGGTGCGCCAGGAGGAGCGGCTGCGCGACCGGCTGCACGACCGCCTGGACCAACTGATCACGAATTTCAGGCGCATCATCGATGTCAACCGCAACCTGGGGTTCTTTACTACCGGCTACAATTACCTGATCCAGATCATCCCGGCCCTGCTGGTGGCACCCTTGTTCATCACCGGCCAAGCGGAATTCGGGGTCATCACCCAATCGGCGATGGCCTTCGGCCACCTGATCGGGGCCTTCTCTCTGATCGTCACCCAGTTCCAGTCGATCTCGGCCTATACCGCCGTCATCGCCCGCCTGTCGGCCTTGGCCGACGCCATGCAGGTCGCCGCGGACACCGCCTCCCCGGCCATCACCTATTGCACCGATTGCGGGCTGCTCGCCTTCGACCGCCTGACGCTGAAGTCACCGCGCAGCGGACGCTTTCTGATCAAGGACCTGACGGTCTCGATCCCGGTGGACGGCCATCTCCTGATCCGGGTCGCCGACGACTCGGCCCGCACCGCACTCTTTCGTGCCACCGCCGGCCTGTGGAGCGAGGGCGAAGGCGAGATCACGCGTCCGGCCCCGGACGACCTGCTGTTCCTGCCCGAGCGCCCCTATGTCCCACCGGGGACCCTGCGCGAGGTCCTGCTGCCGAGCGCCACCGAACGGCGCCCCACGGACATTACCACCCATGCGGCGGACCCGGCGCATCCGCCGAAGACCAACGGCGGGCGGCGCTTCTCCGACGAGGGCATCCTCAACGCCCTGCGGCAACTGGGCTTGGTCGCCGCAATCGAGCGCGCGGGCGGACTCGACAGCGAGAAGAACTGGAGTGAACTGCTGTCACTGGGCGAGCAGCAGACCCTCGCCTTCGCCCGCGTACTGCTCGCCGAGCCCACCTTTGTCTTTCTCGACCACCCGACCCGTTCACTCAACGAAGGCCAGGTCAACGATCTCCTGTGCTTGTTGCGCGAACGCGGCATCACCTATGTGACGCTGGGGGAGGAGGACGACGACCCGCTGCTGTACAATCAGGTGCTCAGCATTCATCGCGACGGCCACTGGACCCTGGCACCAAACACGGGCAAGTACGCCGATGCGGAGAACCTGAACCAGGCTTAGGCGGGCCAATTCTCTTTCCTGGATCCACGAGGCCCCGATGTCAGCAGACCAACCCTTTCCCCCCGGCTTCCTGTGGGGCGCCGCGACCTCCGCCTACCAGATCGAGGGCTCACCGCTGGCGGACGGAGCGGGCACGAGTATCTGGCACGGGTTCAGCCACACCCCCGGCGCCGTGGCCAACGGCGACACCGGCGACCTCGCCTGCGATCATTACCGCCGCTTGTACACCGATCTCGACCTCATGGCCGAACTGGGGCTCAGCGCCTATCGCTTCAGCGTCGCCTGGGGACGGATCCTGCCGCACGGGACCGGCCGCACCAACGCCCGCGGCCTGGACTTCTACCAGCGCCTGGTGGATGGGCTGCTGGAACGGGGTATTGCGCCCATGCTCACGCTCTACCACTGGGACCTGCCCGAGGCCCTGGAGGCGCGCGGCGGCTGGTTGAACCCCGACAGCCCGCGCTGGTTCGCGGACTACGCGGCCATCCTCTTCGAGGCCCTGGACGACCGGGTGGGCCTCTGGGTGACGCTCAACGAGCCCTGGGTCAGCACCGTCCTGGGCTATCTGACCGGCGACCACGCCCCCGGGCGCCGCAGCCTCCACGAACCCCCACTGGTCGCCCACCACCAGCTCCTCGCGCATGGGGCCGCGGTCGCTGCCTATCGGGACCTGGGACGCCACCAGATCGGGATCAGCCTGAACCTGGAACCGCAGGCGGCGGCCACCGACGCGCCGGCGGATCAGGCGGCGGCCCGGCGCCGCCACCACTTCATCAACCGCTGGTTCCTGGACCCCCTGTTGCTCGGCCGCTACCCGGACGAACTGGCCGTGATCTTCGGGTCCGACTGGCCGCGCTTCCCGCTCGAAGACCTCCAGCGGATCAGCGCCCCACTGGACTTCTTGGGTGTCAACTATTACTCGCGGGGCCTGGTGCGCCATGATCCGACCGAGGTACCGCTCGCGGCCCGCCGTATCGTCCCCACGGATCGCCCCTGTACCGCCATGGACTGGGAGGTCTACCCCGACGGGCTGACCGAGACGCTCGTCTGGATCAAGGAGCGTTACGGCGACCTGCCCCTCTACATCACCGAAAACGGTGCCGCGTTCGACGACCCGGCCCCGGGCAAGGGTCAACTCCAGGACCCGCGGCGGGTAGACTACCTGCGCAAGCACCTGGCCGCCGCCCAGGCCGCCTTGGAACAAGGGGTCGATCTGCGCGGCTATTTCGCCTGGTCCCTGCTCGACAATTTTGAATGGGCGCAGGGCTATGCCAAGCGCTTCGGCCTGATCCATGTCGACCGCCTCACCCAGCGCCGCACCCTGAAGGCCAGCGCGCGGTTCTACCGCGAGTTCATTCGGGAGGCCGGGGGGAGCTAGCGCCGGCCTCGCCGTCGGCACCCTGCTGGAGCGGATGGTGGACGTGGCGCTCAGCCTCAAGCTCGAGCACCAGTCCAAATCGATCCAGGTCCTGCGCGAGGCCCCGGAATCGAGGGCCGCGGCGCGGGGACGGAGCGGGTACTGCTGCGGGAGATCTTCTTCCGCGCCTTCTGCCATGTGTTCGCAAGCCGAGCACGACCCTGGCATCGGGACCCCGCCCCAGGCCCCCTGACAGGCGGCAATGCCGGACAGCTGCGGGCCTTCAGTCGCGTTCGGGCTCGGTGGCAGAGAGTCCGCCCAGGTCGTTCTCATCGAAGACGTATTCCGCCACGCTGTATGGCGGACCGCGCCAGTTGCGCGGATCGCCTTCCAACTTGATGGCACAGAGGGTGCGGGTGCCGAGGTCGGTGCAGCGCCAACGGCCAGTAGCCGTCCAGAACTCACAACCGATGCGAAAATCAGGGAGCGACATGGACATCGCGATACCCTCAATGGCTTGATCATGGTCCCGGCCGCGGCCAGGCGAGCGGCGCCTGCGTTCGTCCGCGCTCGCCAAGGGTCATTTGACCGTCGCGAGCCAGTCGGCGATGGCCCGCATCTCCGCTTCACTCACCACGTTCATCACCGGGCGCATGACCTGGCTCTGAGCGTTGTTGCGCGCCCCGCTCTTGATGTCGAGCATCTGGACATAGGCATAGTCGGCGCTCTGGCCGTCCACGCGCGGATAGACCGTCATGGTCGGAACCTTGCCGTCGATGCCGTGACGGTGGCACAGGTCTTGCCGTTATAGATCAAGGCGCCGTCGAGCGACCCGGCCGCACTGCCGAGCGGCAGCAGGGACACGAGGATGACGCGGTGCAACGGGGCTGCCATGGGATACCTCTGGATTGAGGGCCGGGTCGCTCGGGGGCGCCGGCCGGGATAAACAGTTGCTCGACACGGTCGCCGGGTCCGGACCCTGGGGTCGGGGTGCTCCCTGGCAGTGGCCGCGCGGGCAGAACTTGGCGCGAAATCGGGGTTGCGTGGCCTTTCCCGGAGCCCGAACGCGGGCGCGGCGAGTGACGCCCAGGGGCGGAACGCGCAGCGGTTCCGCTGGACGGCGGGCGGATGGGCATGGAGGTCCCCGGCCTGGTGGTCTCGGGCGCATCTGAACCCGCGGTCACTCGCGCCGCGCGCTCAGGTACTCGGCAATGATCGCCGCCTCCTCGTCGTCGAGGGTCGCGTCCGGGTTCATCCCCCGCGGCGCGGCCTCGGCGCCGGCGGTTTCATCCGGGTCCGGCATGGGGTCCGGGGTCCGGGCGGCCAGTGACGGATTGGTGGCGGCAATCACGGCGGCATAGAACTTGCGACCATAGTCCGCGATGAGCGCGGCCCGGTCCAGGATGTTGACGATGCGCCGGGCCTCATACCAATCGCTGGTGGACGCCGTAAAATAGTTGCCGAGCCTCTTGCCGGTGAAGTCGCCGGCCACCATGCCTTCAAAGATGATCGCGGTCGCGATCTCCGGTTGCAGCGCCAATTCGGGATTGGCGACGAGATTCTTGCCGAGTTTGCGGCCCAGCTTGTCGTAGTTGGTCTTGTGGGTGAGTTGGACGAAGCCGCGGCCGAAGTAGGTCTTGCCGGTAACGGCATCCGCTACACCGTAGGGGCGCCCGCGCCCGCGACCGAACTCCTCGATCGGCTGCATGGTGCGGGCGGTCTCGTGGAAGGTCGTCGCCAGGATGTAGGCGAACCACCGGCGGTCGAAGCCGGCGCGTTGCTCGAATTCATCGAGCAACGCATCCATCCCGTCGACTTGAGCCTGGCCCAGGCGGCCGGCAAAGAGAGAACTGCGCACTTCGGCATAAAAGGATCGACGATTCATTGCCTATCTCCGAAAGCCAAGGGTTGCGGTGAAGTCGTTTGCGGGCGCGACACCCGGAGCGGTCGCGACGGCTCGAGTCTGACAATCGTGGTCCCGGGGGTCAAGGGTGGGCAGGGTGGCGCCCGACGTCGCCGTGAGCGCTGGCTTCGTGCCGGCCGGAGGCCGGCGGACCCGGGAGCCGGCCGGAGGCCGGCGCTCCCAAGGGGAGCGGCGACCCCAAGGGCCGGCGGCGCGACATGGGAGCGCCGGCCTCCGGCCGGCACCAGGTCCCCCGGCGTCCCGCCGGGCCACCACGGCAGTCACCCCAAACGCCGGGCCGCGCTTCCCCAAGGCCAGTCCTCGGGCCGATTCGCCAGCCCCGCCTTCACCGGATTGTGCTCGATGTACCGCACCACGGCCGCCAGATGGGCATCATCGCGGATGTACCGGTCGAAATAGTCACGCTCCCAGAACACCCCAGTGCGCCCCAAAAGCGCATTGGCGCGCTTGGCGGTGAAGGACTTCCAGGACTGGATCACCCCCGGCAGCGGATGGCCCTCGAAGGTCTCGATGAGGACGTGGACGTGGTTGGGCATGACCGCCCAGGCCAGCAGACGGTAGCGCGCGCCGTCGAAGTACCGCAGGGCCTCGTCGACCACCTGAGCAATGTCCGGCCGCCGGAGCCAACAGGCACCATGCCCGGCATCGAGCAGACGCTCGACGCGCTGCAACCGCTCGCGCTCCTCCGGGCGGGTCTCGGCGTAGATCCGGGCCAGGACGTCGCGGGGCAGCGAGTCGGCGAGGTGGAAGGCGATGAATTGGAGCAGTCCCGGCGCGTCCAGGTGTGGGAGATAGCCGCGGGAGTGCCAGCCGAGGGTGGGCATGGGGTAGTCTTGGACTCGCGTCACCGTGACCGAAGTATACAGGCTCTTGGCCGGCCGGCGTCCCGGGAGCGCCGGCCTCCGGCCGGCCAGGTCCCCCGGCGTCCCGCCGGGCCACCGCAGCATTCACCCTCTTGGTACGCGTTACCGAGAAAAGAAATCCGCCAATTGCTCACGCCAAAAAGGCAAGAAGAAACAAAGCGCACTTCGCAGCATCCACCTTGGATGGGCAACACCAAGGCTGAAGCCTCAGACTCCGGATGAGCGCCGCCAACCGGAACCCTGATCCAGGCCGCAAGCGACGGCAGCAGCGTCGGCCGCCATCCATCAAGACCCGGCACCCCATCCGCCCGCGCCCCGGCTGTTCCGACCGCCCGCGCCGGACTATGCTAGCGGCCAACCCACAGGACCCCACTTGAGCCAGCCGACGCCCGCAATGAAGCACTACCGCAACGACACCTGGACCCTGGACGACGGCCTCGGGCTCGGACGCGCCGGGGACCAGGTGGCGCGCATGGTCCTGGAGGTGGAGCCGCCCTTCACCGTCGGCGTCACCGGCAAGTGGGGCTCAGGCAAGACCAGCGTCATGCGCCGCGCCTTCGTCACCCTGGGCGGGCGGCCCATTGAGCAGCCCTTGATGCTCTCCAAGGACTCCGGGCTGGAGGTGGGCTCCGAGGGCTGGGAGACCTGGGTCCACAGCCATCCCGACCGCCGCCGAGCCCTGGGTTGGGACGCGCCGATCCGGGACGCGGCCACCGGCTCGCTGTGCGTCTGGTATTCCCCTTGGCAGCACCAGAACGAGCCCAACCCACTGGTCCCATTGATCGGCGAGGTCCGCGCCCAGTTCACCGCCTGGCTCAAGCTGCAAGATAAGCTCGCGGACTTCAACCGCCGTGCCGGACTCGCCGTCGGCACCCTGCTGGAACGGATGGTGGACGTGGCCCTCAGCCTCAAGCTCGGTCAGCCCGGGCAGATCGTCACCGGTACCCTGGGGGAACTGCGCAAGGCCTGGCGCGCCGGGGCGGACGACGACGGACTCACCGCCGCCAGCGACGGCCAGCGCTTCCACCTGCTCTTCGAGGACGCGGTCACCGAACTGCTCAAGGCCAGGGCCGGCGGCGCCGACCTGAACGACGGCGCCCGGCTGGTCATCTTCGTCGATGACCTGGACCGCTGCGACGGCGGCGTGGCGGTGCGCCTGCTGGAGATCGTCAAGCTCTATCTCGGCACCCGCCGCTGCGTCTTCGTCCTCGGACTGGACGACAGCGCCGTCCTGGAGGTCCTGCGCACGCACCGCAGCCACTCCGAGGAGAGCAACCGGGAGTACCTGGAAAAGCTGTTCCAGGCGACCGTCTCGGTCCCGCTGCCGGCGCAGCCGCAGGTCCGCGACGCCGTGGCCGAACAGTTGCGCCTGCACGGCATCCCCCGGATCTCAAGCGGCGACCCGGAGGGCCAGGCCCGGACCGACCAAGCCCGCGCCCTCCTGGCCGCAGACATCGAGCGGCTGCTGGAACCCAACCCGCGCAAGATCAAGAATTTCGTCAACAGCCTTTGTGCCGCCTGGGGGATGCACGACTGCGGTACCTGGGTGTCGACCGACCCGCGCTTCCCGAAAGAGGCCCGGCGCTTCGTCGCCCTGCACTATCTGCGGCAGTTCCACCGACCCGTGTGGCGCCTCATCGAGCGCCAGCCCGAATCGATCCAGACCTTGCGCGAGGCCCTGGCCGGCGAGGCCCCCGGCATCGAGGGCCGCGGCGCGGGGACGGAACGGGGACTGCTGCGGGAGATCTTCTTCCGCGCCTTCTGCCATGTGCTGGCCGGGCAGGCCCCGGACCCCGGGGATCTCGGCGCGCCGCCGCGCCACGGCAAGCAGACCCTGGACGAGGCGGTGAGCGCCGCCCTGGAGCGCCGCGACCGCAACCGTTCCGACGAGCACTTCCGCGGCATCTTCCTGTCGCTCTTCGACCGCGACGACGGCGCCCTCGCCCTCAACCCAAGACACCTCTATCTGGTGGTCCCGGACGAGACGCAAACCCCGGACCACGCCGGCACCCCCCGCCCGCGAGTGACCCGACCCCATGAGCGAGTTCGAGCGCATCGCCGAAAAGAACGCCCGCGCCGGGGCGCGCGGGGTCTACATCCGCTGGCTCGCCGAGCGCTTCGGCACCCTGGACCTGATGCTGACCCAAAGGGGCGAGGACCGGGTGAGCCTGCGGCGCATCTATGTCCCGGTCCGCGTGGACACCGAGGACCGGGCGGACGAGTCCCTGGGCGGACCGGAAAAGGCCCTGGAAGAACAGTTGCCTGGGCAGGACGCGCTGGAGTTGATTGCCGACAGCCGCTTCGTTGCCATCTCGGGACGGCCTGGGAGCGGGAAGACCACATTGGTGCAGGCGCTCATCGGGGAGTTGACGCGGGAGGGGCCGAGCCCGGTCAGAGACAAGCTGGCGGGCGAGCGGGGCATTCTGCCCGTGCCGCTGATCTTGCGGGACTATCAGGACGGGCTGGATGGCGTGCGCGGGTTGGACGATCTGCTGGAACTTTGGTGGTCACATGCGGCGGATGAGGCGGGCGCCACCGGTTTCGCACTAGACGTGCCGCGACTCAAGGCCAGCTATGCCGATGCGGACGACGGCGACGCCATGCCGCTACTGGTGCTATTCGACGGGCTCGACGAGGTAGGGGGTCGGCGCCCGCGTCAGCGCGTCCTGAAGATCGCAGCCCGTAGAAACAAACGGGTTCGGTGCGCCCTCGTGACAGGACGTCCCGGGGGCTTCACCGACTTAAGTCTCGATGGCGTGCAGCTTATTGGAAGGAGACAGCTATCATTATTTCCGGAGGATAATCTCAAGCGGGTTCATCACCTGCAGCCGTTCGCCTTCCCCCAAATCCGCGACTTCATCACCCGCTTCCTGCGCCTGCGCCAGGAATGGCAGGTCGAGGCCCGCCGGCTCCTCACGGAGTTCGAGTCGGCTCTCCAGGACCCGCGTCGCCCGCACCTGTTGAACCTCGCCCGCCGGCCCATCTTCCTCACCCTCATGGCCCTGGTGCATGTCAACGAGCGGCGTATGCCCCACGGCCGGGCGGACCTCTACGAGCGTATCGTCGACCTCTATCTCAACCGCCAGATGCAGGCCAAGCGACTCCAGCACATGCTGGACGACCAGCCCATGCCGCACTGGGACCAGCGCGAGGTCCGCCGGGCACTGGGCTTCCTGGCCTGGCGCAGTCAGCACCGGGAGCCGGAGGGAAGCGATCGAAACCGTGGTGGCCGCCCCCCGCCGACGGCCGGCGTAGGATGGGTAGAGCGCAGCGAAACCCATACCGACCCGCTTGGACCCTTGCAACAGGCGGGGCGCACAGTAGTTCCGATGCCACCCGAGCCAGAGAACGCCAAGACGGAACAGGGCGAGCGCCGCCAGGTGATCTGGACCCGCGCCGAGTTGGAGGGCCAACTGCGCGCCCTGCTCGCGGGCGAGACCGACGACCGGCGCCCCTTCTCCGACCTGACCCCGGGGGACGCCCCCCAACTCCTGGACTATTACCTGCACCCCGCCGGACTCCTGGTCGACCCCGCCGAGGGCCGCTACCAGTTCGCGCACCTGAGCTTTCAGGAATTCCTGTGCGCCGAGTACATTCACGGCCGGGCCAAGGCCCGGGGCAGCCGGCGCTTCCTGGAGGAGCTTGAGAACCTACTATACCCCCACCTGGCCCGCCCAGGCTGGGACGAGGTGGGTCTGCTGCTCCTGTGCATCCATTCGGCGGAGGGTGCCCAGACCGACCCCGACGCCCACCTGGAGATCCTCGCCGAGCTGGACCTGGCCGAGGAACCCCAGGCGCGCCTGCTGGTGGAGGCGCTCACCGGCCGGGAACTGGACTATGCGGAGGACGAGCTGGTGCGCTGGCTGCCCCTGGCGGTGGCTGCCGCGCTGGTCCAACCAGACGCTGGTTTGGCCGAGCGATTCGGCCGGGTCCCCGCCTGGGCGGGGCCGGGGCTCGACCTGCTGCGCCAACTCTTTGAGGACGACAGGCCACTCGCTCTGCTCGCGGAGCGGCTGCGTCAGGCGCCGCCGGGGGAGCGGCTCGGACTCGCTGGGGAGGACGCCGGGGGACTGCTCCGGTCCGCGGAAGGGCGCTGGCTGGACTTGGGAAAGGCACTGAGCCTCGCCCCGCCCTTCGACAGCGACTCT
>Ga0247838_1006528_pt1 | contig 10934 bp, 10 predicted proteins | sample LaCruzMarch2015__5_FD_189097 | JGI IMG/M metagenome (GOLD analysis project Ga0247838, IMG submission 189097) | Freshwater microbial communities from meromictic Lake La Cruz, Castile-La Mancha, Spain - LaCruzMarch2015_15m | ecosystem: Environmental > Aquatic > Freshwater > Lake | place: Spain... | reverse complement strand
CGTCAACCGGACGGGAAACTATCCACGTTCGATGTTGTTGTCGCTAACCCACCGTTTTCACTGTCTAACTGGGGTTCGGAAACATGGGCAGCTGATTCCCGTTCGATCGGTGGTGTTCCACCAGCAAAGAATGGTGACTTCGCTTGGGTGCAACACATGCTTGCCTCAATGGACCCCACGACCGGGCGCGTAGGTGTAGTCATGCCCCACGGAGTGCTATTCCGAGGCGGTGCTGAAGGCAAGATCCGGCAAGCCCTGATCGAGCAAGACAAACTCGAAGCCGTCATCGGTCTGCCATCAAACCTGTTCTACTCCACATCAATCCCAGCCTGCCTACTGATTTTCCGCGCCGATAAACCCAAAGAACGCCGCAAGCACGTCCTGTTCGTGGACGGCTCAGCACGATTCACCAAAGGACGAAACCAAAACTCCATCGGTGACGATGACGTACAGGCAATCCTCGACTCATACAACAATGGCACTGACCCTGACGGTGAAGGCGGAGTGCAAGTTCGACTCGTCCCTGACGAGGAAATCGCAGCCAACGGATACGACCTAAACATTGGTCGCTACATCAAGGGCGTCCAAGAAGACACAATCGACCTACCCACCGCACTCCTCGCCTACGAGGAAGCGCGAGCCGCACGCATCCACTCCGAGAAGGCACTATTCGAGCGGCTGCGTGCAGCTGGAATCGCTGATCTAGGCAATGACTATGCGTGACGATTGGGATGCCGTGACTTTTCGCGACATTGCGGACTTCACAAATGGCTATCCATTCAAGCCTGCTGATTTACAGGGTTCCAGTTTGCCAGTCATCCGGATCAAGCAACTACTAGACATCTCGGCAGAAACCGATTTTACGGATTTAGAAGTTCCCGAGAGGAACTTGATCATGGATGGCGATCTGATCTTTAGCTGGTCAGGCACTCTGGCTTCGAGATTCTGGAATCGCGGGCCAGCTGCCCTGAACCAACATCTCTTTAGAGTGACCGCAAAGAGTGGTAGCGACATTGGCTGGGTTCACCTTGCTCTTGACCATGCCGTTGAGGAACTCTCCACAAAAACCCACGGCACGACTATGAAACACATTACAAAGGGTGTGCTTGAGTCTCATCGGATTCTTCGACCTCCGTTGCCGGTGCAGCGTCGGATCGTGGACCTCATGGCACACCTCGACAAGCACTTGGAAAGTTGTACCTCGGAAATCATGGCGCTAACGACTCTCCAGGCTGAATCGAGACGAGAACTTACCTCTCAAGCCAACGGTGGAACCGAACGCACGGTCGGAGAAGTCTCTTCCTTCGCCGGAGGGTACGCGTTCAGTGACCGCTTCCAAGGTCAGGACCAGGGAGATTTCCCGTTCTACAAGGTCTCCGACATGAATCGCCCCAACTCCGAAAAGTACATGCGAGATGCCGCAAACTACGTTGATTCCGCGATCCTTCGCGAGATGAAAGCTAAGGCTTGGCCTTCAGGCACGATTGTGTTCCCAAAGGTCGGTGCGGCATTGAAGACCGAAAAGCGAAGAATCTTGAGCCAACAGTCTGCATTTGACAATAACTGCATGGGACTCATTCCCGGCCCCGATGTACTAAGTGAGTTTCTATTCGCAAGGATGTGTGCGGTTCGGCTTGCTGATTTCGCACAAGAGGGTGCAGTGCCTTCGGTGAATCAATCACATCTTGTCGGTATACCTATTTGGCTGCCCTCGCTCGCGGAGCAAGAAGCCATTTGTGAGTTTTTTTTGGCTCTTGATTATTGTCTAGAGCGCCTTCGCAAGGAGGCTCAAGCGCTGACACAACTTCGAAGCTCGCTCTTAAGCGAGTTACTCAGCGAGACAACGACCCTGCCTATTGAATACGACTCGATTATCTCGGAAGTTGCGTAATGTCCATTTTCTCCGAGTCCTCGACAGTACAGGCTTGGCTGCTGAAGAAGCTTCAAGAGCAGGGTTGGCTCTACATAAATCCTGAGCAACTAGGCCGTGACATCTCGGATGTCTTGTGTGAGAGAACGCTTTCGCGGGCGCTGAGCCGCCTCAACTCGGAGATTGATGAGCAGCCGGATCGACTTGATGAGGTGTTACCCTTCATTCGTTCAATCATTCTCTCGGCGGTCAATGACGGAACTCTTGCGGCGAATGAGCGAATGACCACGTTGCTCCGCGGAGATATGACTTTCAAGTACGTCGGCACTGATCAGTACGTTCCTCTGCGCGTGATCGACTTTCACCAGCCTCTAAAGAATGATCACGCCGTGAGTGACGAGGTCACTTTCGGTACCGCGACTAGCAAGAGTCGCTTCGACATTGTGCTGTGGACAAACGGGATTCCTTTGGTTGTCATTGAGACGAAGACTCCGGTGAAGTCCTCTGTGTCCTGGCTGAACGCTGCACGAGATATCACGAACCACTACGAGGTCGAGCGGCCGACCTTCTTTGCGCCGAACGTGTTCAATGTGGCGACCGAGGGCAGGGAGCTTCACTACGGCGCGGTCGGTCAGCCGGCCGAGTCCTGGCTGATGTGGGGGTCAACGTCGGACCCATATGACCTGTCAGGGTTTGAGCGAGTGGAACGTAGCGTTGATCTGTTGCTGCGCCCGGAGCGAGTGTTGAGCATTCTGCGTGACTTCACTCTCTTTGAGTTGACTCCTGGCGGAACGATGCGGAAACTCATTCCGCGCTACCCACAAGTTGAAGCAGCTGAAGCGATCGTGAACCGTGTTCTTGCTGGTGGCAAGCAGGGTCTAATCTGGCATTATCAGGGCACAGGCAAATCGCTCCTCATGGCTTTCGCGGCCCTCATGTTGCTCAATAATGATGAAGTGGGTGGTCCCACTGTTGTGGTGGTACTTGATCGACTTGATTTGATTGAGCAGATTGAGCGCCAGTTCAAAACAGCTGGGCTTCCTCGGGTGACCACGGCCACTGGAAAAGATGATCTGCGTCAGATCCTTAAAGAGGACCGTCGCGGGATTGTCTTAACGACGATCTTCCGCTTCGAAGGCGCGGGCGAGCTGAACACACGGGACAACATCATCGTCTTTATTGATGAGGCCCACCGCACCCAAGAAGGCACTTTGGGTGATGACATGCGCAAGGCACTGCCCAATGCTCGGTTCTTCGGTTTAACGGGAACACCGATCTCTGACAAGGAACGCAACACCTTCAAACTCTTCGGTGACCCGAAGGATCCGGGGTATGTACTCAACACGTACTCGATGGAGCGGTCGATCGCTGATGGGGCCAGCGTCCCGGTACATGTTGAGACCCGCAAGGTGGAGTTTCATTTGGGTCGGGATGCCCTCGATGAAGCATTCGATCAGTTAGCCGAAGAAGAAGGCCTCACCGATGAAGAGCGTGAGGTTATTTCTAAGAAGGCTGCTCACGTCAAAACGATTCTGCTGAACCCAGAGCGCATCACTGCGGTGTGTGAGGACATTTTGGATCATTTTGAGTCCAAGGTCGCACCCTCTGGAATGAAAGCGCAAGTTGTTGCTTTTGATCGTGAACTGGTTGTGGCTTATGAGCGTGAGCTGCGCCGATTGATTACTGAGCGCGGATTGCCGCACGAACTTGCTGTTGTTATGACGGTGGGAACGAGTAAAGAAGAGCCTGCATCGTGGATGGAATACTCCTTAGATCGGGCGAACGAGGCGCATATCAAGGCTCGGTTTGTTGACCCTGAGGATCCATTGGCTTTCCTTGTTGTGACGGCGAAACTCCTTACCGGATTCGATGCCCCAGTTGAGCAAGTGATGTACCTGGACAAGCCTTTGCGCAAGCACACCCTCTTCCAAGCGATCACCCGAACCAACCGGCGCTTCACCCACCCCCAGACCGGACAAGATAAGACTCACGGCTTGATCGTGGACTACATCGGTTTAGGTAACCAGATTGCTCTGGCATTAAAAGCAGCCGATCCCGATCGCGGTGGCGAGCGTCCTGTTGACGTGGACGCTCTGGCAACTGAGTTCACCACGCGTATTGATTTCGCTCTCGAAAGGTTCAAAGGGCTCAACCTTCGGGATAACTCCTTCGAGGCATTGCAACAGGCCTTGCAACTGCTTGCAGACGCTGAAGCAAAAGATGCTTTCGCTCAGGATTTCACGGCGGTCACAACCCTGTGGGAGTTCCTTGACCCGCACGAGGTTCTTGATCAGCGCAGAGATGACTACAAGTGGCTCGCCCAAGTGTATGAAGCCATCAAGCCATCCAAAGTGAGTAACGCTCTGCTGTGGCATCGCCTTGGCCCGAAAACCATTCAACTTGTTCACGGTCACATGACAAACATGAAAGTTACCGGCACTGGCCCTGAAGAAGTTGTTGTTGACCCTGATGCGATCGAAGCGATGCGGGCCCTTGTTGAGCAAGGCACTCTTGACTTCGATGATGACCGAGATCTTTTCGCGGATCCTGTCACTGTGGATGAAGTGATCACCGTGATTGACCGTCGAATAGCGCGTCTCATTGCTGATCGCCCGCACCCGATCTACACCTCACTTGCCGAGCAACTAGAGCGTTTGCGCCGACAGGCAATGATGCGGTCCGATGATTCCATTGAGTTCCTTATGAAGGCCCTTGAAGTTGCGCGCACCATGGTCGAAGCTGAACGCCTAGATGCCGAAGGGTTACTCGATGAGTCAGCGCATCTTCTTGACCCCAACATTGGCGCACTAACGCAAATCGTGGAGCAGTACAAGCCCGATGGAACACCCGTCATTGTCACCGACGTTGTTCGTGACATCGACTCCATCGCACGACAGGTCGCCTACGCCGGATGGAACGAATCCCAGCCAGGTGATCGTGCAGCACGTTTAGAAATCCGTGCAGTGTTAAAGAAATACTCACTGCCTGTTGTGGGTCAACTGTTTGACCACGCATACGCATACATCCGAGAAAACTACTGAAAAGCCATCGGGAGACCTTATGTCATTCGTTTACGTACTCACCAATGAAGCTATGCCAGGGATCATCAAGATCGGCATGACGACCACGCCGATCGAGAATCGGATGCTGCAACTCGACACAACAGGTGTTCCGATCCCTTTCGAGTGCTACTACGCCGCACGGGTCAATGATCAAAAGAGAGTTGAAAAGGCCTTGCATGAAGCCTTTGGCGACCACAGAGTGCGCAAGTCCCGTGAGTTCTTCCGCCTCGATCCTTACAAGGCCAAGGTTATTCTCGAGCTCGTTGCAGAAGAGGAAGTTACACCGAAATCCGATGTGGTTTTTGATGCTGCCGACGAGGAGGCACTCGTCGAAGCACGTAAGCGTCGTTCAAGATTCACATTCTCCTCGGCGAAGGTGCCGATTGGCGCGACCGTGGAGTTCTCCAAGGGCGAGGGATACACGGCGATAGTTCTTGATGACGCCAACATTGATTTTCGTGGCCAGGTAACGAGCCTGAGTGCAAGTGCACAGTTGATTATGAAAGAACTCGGCTACACCTGGGTTGCGACCCAAGGACCAGCATTTTGGTTGTATGAGGGGGAAACTCTAGATGACCGCCGGCGTGCGTTCGAAGAGCAACGGGACGCGCAAGTTCTTGATTAGAACCCCCATCGCATTGTCTACCGTTTGATCAATGCACTGATTACATGAGACAATAGAAGACATTCGGACACGTGTGTTCGGATATTCGCCTTGATGACCTGGTCACGGAGACCACGAGAGGCTGACAGGTAGGCCCTAGTTCGCGCTGGGGCTTTTTTGTATTTCATTCCGCCCGTCACCAATCCCGGTGGCGGGCTTTTTGCATGCCCAGATTCGGGCGCTTAGTGAAGGAGAAAGTAATGACCGCTGCTACTGAGGAAACTGTTGTTGTGCGAAGTGAGAGTGATTTCGCTGCAACGATTCCAACGATTGTTGGATTTCAACCTGTTAAGTCACTCGTTACTGTTTTTGTGGGCGATGGGCGGGTGATTGTCACTGCCCGAACCGACCTTCCCGATAACTGGCAGGACTGCGCTGCGTTTCTGAGTGAGACTGCCCAGCGTGTTGGCGCAGATGAAGTGTTGATTGCCCTGTTCTTTGATCGTGGTCACGGTGATCTTCCGTTTACCAATGAGATTGATTCGCTGGTTACCCAACTTCATGATGCAGGCGTGAAAGTTACGCAAGCCCTACTGATTGATGGTGGTGAGTACTGGAGTTATCTGTTCCGTGATGAGTCGTGCTGCAACGAGGCAGGAACCCTTTTCAAAGTCGCTCAATCTTTAGATGGTCTGGCAGCTTCGAGGACGCGTGAAAGCATCACTGACCAATTCGCCCTACGCCCAGATCAACGACCATCCCAAAGGGCCTACAAAGTCGCTGAGGGGCTACTGAAAGCACCTATCGCTCAGCAAGCTGAACATGCATGGCACGTCGTTCAGGAACTTACCACGCAACGGGAATCAGGCACCAGTGAAACTTGCCCTGACACTCTCGTGGCGTTCTTGCACCTGGCCATGGTTGATATTCGTATTCGTGATTTCGTCCTCGGGAATGTGGCAGTGGCAACGGATCCATCCGCTCTCATCACCACCTTGGTAGACGTAGCGCTAAGCGCACCGGAAGAGTCCCGTGAACGTCTCTGTGGGGCAGCAGCTGCACTTCTAGCGGCGTTCGAGTCCTCCACTATCCCGGCAAGCACCATGTGTGAACACGCAGGAGAAGACTCTCTTGCTGGCCTCGTCAGCAGAGGAATCAACGCTGCTTTACCGCCAACGGAAATGAGAAGTGTTCTGCAAATGGCTTTGCCTGAAGTTCTCGAACAACTCGCCAAGGGGGATTCATGAGACGCCTCGCTGACGTGGCACTAAAGGCAGCCGGGTCGTTACGCGATGAGGTAACGCAGAGTGTGCGTACAGCCATTAGAGCTGCACGCCACCTGTGGGACGCAGTGCTCGAATGGCACCGGATCAAAATGCTCACAGATCCGGCATACCCAAAAACCCTGCTCGCAATCTCCAAAGCAGTCGTGTCCTTGGTTATCCCCCGGGCAGTAATCGCAGCGGCAATCATCACCATGCTTGTCGACCTTCTCGATGTCGGGCCAATCGGCCGGGAGCCTGACTGGGATGACGACTGGGATGACGACTGGGACGTGTAAGCAATCACTGCACCGAGGTAGCTGTTCTTGTGGCTATCTCGGTGCAGTGCTCTCATCGGTGCAGTGGCAGAGGATCCACAGGTTTCTCTGTGTGTACAAATTCGATCGCAGACTGTCCTGTCCTGCGAGGTTTATCAAGCCAACAGGAGTTCGATACCCAATTTGCGGAAGTCATTTGTCTTCCAATTTCGTACCTGGTTATCGGCAAGGTCAAACGCCGCTCCACCAATTGCGTTTGTCGATTCAATTCCCTCTGGTGTCGCTAGGAATCCCTCTTCATTCAGGATTCGATGCCGCAAAGCTAGAAGTTTCGATGACAACTGGAAACCCCCAACAAGTAAGTCCTGGCAAATAGGTTGCCGCTCCTCATCAGTTGTTGTTCCGGGGAGATCCAAAGGGTCACCGATCATAAATCGATTCCCTCGCTCGTTTTCTTCCACAAACCATCCGCCATCAGAAGGAAACTCCTTCTTCGCCGAGTCCTTGCGTACAAGCCATACCGCCAAAATGACCCCACCGATGATGCCGGGAATAAGAATCGGCACACCAAAAAACAAAAATAAAAGAATCAGAACACCCACCAGGAACAGGAATTTGGCCACCGATAACTACCTTCCGCTCTACCAGTGGATTCGCGCACCGAATCTCTTCTAGGATTCTACTACGCCAATTCCCAGAACCAGCGGATTTCCCTGAGGAGTGCTCAACCCCAAAACGAAGCGGAGTGGATTGGATTCCCCGCTGCCTCAGCCTGTTGCTGTGCTTGGATCGAACGTCATTTGCACCCAGACCTCCGTCAGTTCCCCAACCATCTCCGCAGCCATTGAGTCACTGGGCTGAGCGTCATAACTGACCCGTCGAATAGCCAATTCAGCACCGAAACGTTCCGCCTTGGCCACGGACACCACACTCGGGCTCTCTGGAACCACCCTCGGGATGACATCTGAGTTGTACCTTCGCCACGGCAACGTGATCGACACCTCATGCTCAAAAGCCTTAACTTCATGTATTGCTCGATCCACTAGTTCATATGTGAACCACTGCGGGAAAGGCATCTGCATGGCTAGGCCACTCCATTGAGCAACAGGCGCTCATCGGCGGCTTTCAAGCAGGACTTGATCGCTTGTGGACGTCCCAATAAAGCATCCACCCATGCCCGTTTGTGATGCTCTTCGAGTTCCAGGTAACGATGAACTCGATAAGCATCCACAACCATGTCCGCCCGCGCCTTGATGGTGCGCATGACAGCCTTCCGCGCAGCACTGCGGTGGGTATACCCCAATGTAGCGGCCAGTTCCTCGTACGTGTGACCTTCGAGTCGTAACTGCACTGCGACCGCACCCCGGTATCGAGCGAGAGCCATGTCATGCGGCATCGAATCCACCCTTTCGTGTGTCCTGCTTGCGTGTCCTATTCCGCGGGTTCCAAGACAGCCTGAATCGGTCGACCACGTTGGCGAACGATTCGCGCAACCACATGCCGGCGACCCTTTGGCTGATCGGGAGCGGGTCCAATAAGGCCCTTCAGTCGGGCCCCGGGGTGCCCAGCAACAGGAACACCGTCCTTCCATAGCAGGTACTTCCCGTACTCGAAACGTTGCTGGTCATGCCGCTTGCGCCGCACTTCATCACGCAGCCCCAACTGATGAAACTCACTCCACTCAGACAACGCTTGTTCGCAGTCACCCTCGAACTCAGGAACCACTTGCTGCTCAGACACCCGCACCAGCCCACAACTATCCAGCTCCTTGACCGCCCGCCTCACCGTCGCCATTGACAACCCCGTCTCAGCGCTGAGTTCCTTCATAGATAGCTTCCCCGACTCCAAGGAGGTGAGGATCTTGATAGCACTAGGCCTCAGCGTTGGCTTCCTCGCCAACTCCCCACCCATCCGCTGAAAAGCAGGAGCCGTCACCAATTCGGTGCGGTACCGCTGATGTAGGTGACTGATTCCAAAGATGCGATCAAACACGAACACTTGCTTTTCCTGTGGTGGTGGGCAAGTGTTTGAGTTTGCAACAATCTTGTACATCATGGCTAACCCGCGTTGACCGGTGCTTTTGGACTCAACGAAACCGCTGGTGCGCAACCACGTCAGGTAGCTGCTAGCGGTGCCCACTGAGAGGCCGAGGCGCTCAGCGGCATCCCGAGTGCCGAGGGCAAGCCAGGTATCCGCAGGGAAGGTCAAGGTCTTCTCAGCCAATACCACTGCCAATGCGGTAATGCGGGAGGCAGAACGGGGTTTGTGACGCAGGGCTGCGTCCCCCACACGTTCTACCCAGTGTGCCACTGGTCGGTAGCGCGAATAAGCAGCTGAAAGAGCCGCATTCAGGACTTCGTGAACCTCTACGTCCGGGAGGCCCGAGGTTGTGCCCGCCTCTCGTAGGGCTGCTATTTCGGGCTCACTGGTGTGGCCCCGCAGGAACATCACGAACGCCTTGTCCGACAGGGTTGAATTGCGGGCGCCCTCGGGTGTGTGCGCAATCAGAGTCAACGTCTCTTGGAAGTCCAGTGACGGTGTTGGGGGACCCGACCGGGAGTGATCCATGCTGGAAACCCTCGGCTTCTTAACCAAGGCCTGGATCCAGGTTGCTGGGACCGACGGGATCGCGTCACGATCCACGCTCAACCACATATTCACTGAAAACACACGGGCGTAACGGTATGAGTGTCGGACGATATCGATGTGTGAAGGACGTCCATCAGGTAAGAGAATCTCCTCTGCGAGGTTCTTCTCCGCTACACCTTCAGGAAGTTTGAAGAGGAGATGCAGACCTGAGGACTTCGTCTCCTGCCGATACGTTGAGGGCAGGCAGCCGTACGTGCCTTCGAGCCAGCGAAGATGGTCCCAGCCTTGGCGGTCTCCGTCCTTGTGGTCAACATCAAGAATCACTTCATTCGGGCCCAATGTAACGCCTACGAAAAGTGCTCGGTCCCACACAAAGCGCCGCAATTCCTGTTCACGGTACGGCTTGACGCCGTGATAGCGGGAAACCAGAGGCTTACCCTCCTCGCCTACCGGAAAGACGCGGAACCCTGCTCGTGTCAGTCGCAGCGCATCCGTGAGCAACCCCAACTGCGTCTCCGTCATCGGCACTGGTCAGAAGCCTTGCGATCACGACTCAACGGCGCACCCGCCATTACCCAGCGGTCAAGATCGACAACTTCAATCGCGATTCGCTTGCCGACTTTGGAACTGCGAATCTGACCTTCCCGCAATGCTGCATACAGCCGACCACGGCCGACTGCTGGATGCATTTGGCGAGCTTCTTCCACCGTCGTTGTGCGACGTTCCGTTGCTGCTGCGTGTTCACTCATGTCATTCATTCTCAGGCAGTTCATAGCCGTTGTCGCGACCCATCGATGCTTTTTTTCTGGAACAAATCCAGAGTCACTTCACTCATCTGTCTAGAAATTCATTTAAGAAAAAGTTCAAAAAATATTTGGAGATGTACTGAAACACCATGTTCGGATATACGTCGTGCAGGTTCGGTTTGGTTCATAAACACGACCGAAAGGGGTCATTGGCAACGCACTTATTGACTGATCAAATGACAAATGACAGTGCAACACGTACTGTCAAAAACAGAAAAGGAAAAATCGATGCAAGATCAACAATCCCAGTTAGCAGTGGAAAATGATTCAATCATTCCAAAGAAGAAAACAAACAAGAAACGAAATTCAATTCATTTAAAGAGTGGCTCATATTGGGTTGAACCGCCCTGGGTTTAGTTCCGCTTTTTATAGGAGGATGGAGCTATGCCACGTCAGTATCCGCAGCAGTTTCGGGAACGGGCTCTTCGCATGGTGGAGGAGTCGCTACCTGAGCATGAAACAG
>Ga0247838_1006507_pt1 | contig 10960 bp, 8 predicted proteins | sample LaCruzMarch2015__5_FD_189097 | JGI IMG/M metagenome (GOLD analysis project Ga0247838, IMG submission 189097) | Freshwater microbial communities from meromictic Lake La Cruz, Castile-La Mancha, Spain - LaCruzMarch2015_15m | ecosystem: Environmental > Aquatic > Freshwater > Lake | place: Spain... | reverse complement strand
AGCAGCTGGCGGCGGGGCGATCCTGAATATCGGCAGCGTCTCGGCCGACAAGCCGCTCTCGAAAGTGTTCGCCTACTCCGCGTCGAAGGCGGCGGTCGTCAATTACACGCAGAACGTGGCACGCGAACTGGCCCCCAAGGGTGTCCGCGTCAACGTGCTCTGTCCCGGCTTCTTTCCGGCTGAGCAGAACCGCAAGATCCTCTCGCCGGAACGAACCGCCTCGATCATGGGGCAGACGCCGATGAACCGGTTCGGCAATCCGGAAGAACTCGTCGGTGCCGCCATTCTGCTCTGTGCCCCCGTGGCAGGCAGTTTCATCACCGGCACCGATCTCTACGTTGACGGCGGCTTCACGGGCATGAGGCTGTAGCCATGCCCCACACGATCGTGATCTTCGGCGCGTCGGGCGACCTCACCAGCCGAAAACTCGTGCCTGCGCTCTACAACCTCAAGCGCAACGGCCTGCTGCCGGCCGAAACCCGCATCGTCGGCTTCTCACGGACGCCGATGACCGACGACGAGTGGCGGGCGACGCTCCGCGAGTCTACCGCCAAGCATGCCGAGGGCGCCCCGCTCGATGACGCCTCCTGGCGGGAGTTCGCCGAAACGATCCACTACCAGCCGGGCGACATCAGCCAGGCGGAAGACTTCCAAGGCCTCTCCGATCGGCTGCATGCGGTCGAACACGGGGCGGAAACGACCCGCGTCTACTATCTCGCCACCGCTCCACAATTCTACGAGCCGGTCGTCGCGGCACTCGGCAGCCATGGCATGGCGGCCGAAACACACGGCCCCCGCCGGATCGTCGTCGAAAAACCGTTCGGCACCGATCTGGTGACGGCGAAGACCCTCAATGAAAACCTGCACGGGGTTTTCCACGAGAGTCAGGTATTTCGAATTGATCACTACCTCGGCAAGGAATCGGTGCAGAACATCCTGGCGCTGCGGTTTGCCAACACGATCTTCGAGCCGGTCTGGAACCGTCGCTACATCGACCACGTGCAGATCACGGTGGCCGAAGAGGTGGTGGTGGGCCGCCGTGGGAGCTACTACGACACCGCGGGCGTGCTCCGTGACATGTTCCAAAACCACCTGCTGCAATTGCTCATGGTGACGGCCATGGAGGCGCCGGTGCGGTTCAATGCCAGCGCCGTCCGCAACGAGAAGGTGAAGGTGCTCGAGGCGATCCGCCCCCTCGACCTCGGCGAAGTGGCGGCCGCCGGCATTCGCGGGCAGTACCGCGGCTATCTCGATGAGCCGGGGGTGCCGCCCACCAGCCAGACCGCGACCTTCGGGGCGATTCGTCTCGAGGTGGACAACTGGCGGTGGCAAGGCGTGCCCTTCTACCTGCGGAGCGGCAAGGTGATGAGCTGCCGCACCACGCAGATCGTGATCGCCTTCAGGCAGCCGCCGCTGGAGCTCTTTGCCGACGGCAAGCACAAGCATTCCCGTGAGGCAAACCGGCTCGTGATCCAGATCCAGCCGGCCGAGGGCATCCAGCTCCACTTCCACACCAAGGTGCCGGGCGATGGCATGAAGCTGCGGCTCACCGACCTCGAATTCAGCTATTCCCGTCAGTTTCAGGGCCGTCTGCCTGAGGCCTACGAGCCGCTGCTGCTTGACGTCATGACCGGAGACGCAAGCCTCTTTGCCCGCGCCGACGAGGTCGAGAAGTCGTGGGAAATCATCGACCCATTCGTGAGGGCCTGGAGCTCGGTCGATATGCCGCCGATCGATCCTTACAACGCCGGCGAATGGGGCCCGATGGCAAGCGTCGACTGGATGGCGGCCCAGGGCCGCACCTGGTTCGACGCCTGCCCTGTCCTGACCTGACGACCGCCTCACGTGACGATGGTACGATGAGGGGCGTCATGTTGGCTCCATTCCAAGCCCCCACGCTCTCGATCGGCGACATCACACTCGCTTCCCCGGTGGTGCAGGCTGCGCTCTCGGGCTACAGCGACCGAGCGATGCGGGTGCTCGCGCGGCGGCACGGTGCGGCCTACTCGCTCGGCGAGGTGCTGCTCGACCGGTTTGTCACCGAAGTGGGCACGAACAAGCGCAACCTCGCCCGGATCGCCGTCTCGCCCGAGGAGCATCCAGTCGGCGGTCAGCTGATGGGCTCGAACCCTGATGACTTCCCCCCCGCCGCCCGCCGGCTCGTGGCGGAAGGCTATGACGTCATCGACATCAACTTCGGCTGCCCGGTCAAGAAAGTGCTCGGCCGCTGTCGCGGCGGCTATCTGCTGAGCGTGCCGGAGACGGCGCTTGAAATCGTGTCGCGGGTTCGCGATGCCGTGCCGCCGCAGGTGCCCGTCACACTGAAGATGCGTCGCGGTATCGACGACTCGGCAGCGAGCGCCGACAAGTTCTGGACGATCTTCGACGGGGCATTTGAGCGGGGCGTCGCCGCGATCACCGTCCACGGCCGATCGGTGCAGCAGAAATACGTGGGCCCGAGTAACTGGAAGTTCCTTGCCACAGTGAAGCAACACGCGGGCAGCCGCACCGTGATCGGCTCGGGCGACCTTTTCTCCGCTGAGGCCTGCGTCGCCATGCTGCGGCAGACCGGCGTCGACGGCGTGAGCATCGCGCGGGGCGCGATCGGCAACCCCTGGATCTTTCGGCAGACGCTCGCGCTCCTGGCCGGCGAATCCCCACCTCCCCCGCCCACGATCCACGAGCAGGCCGCCGTGCTCCGCGAACACTTCGAACTGGCCGAGGAACTGCACGGCGCCGAACTGGCCGGCCGGCTGATGCGAAAGTTCGCGATCAAGTATGCGCGGCTGCACCCGGAGTATCTGCCGGTCCGCGACGCCTTCGTTGGAGTGAAGGTGAATGCCAACTGGCCGGAGGTGCTCGCCCGGTTCTATGCCGACGACGGCCCCGGCCGCGACTCGGCCGCAGACATCGACGAAACGACCGAGTGCTAGCGGCAGGCTTCACGACGACAGGCGGCATCCACCTACGTGGCCGCGAGTTTTCAACGTGCGGAATCAGCGTTCTTCCTACGTGGCCGCGAGTTTTCAACGTGCGGAATCAGCGTTCTTCCTACGTGGCCGCGAGTTTTTAACTTGCGGAATCAGCGTTCTTCCTACGTGGCCGCGAGTTTTTAACTTGCGGAATCAGCGTTCGTCGGCCCGGACAAGTTAAAAACTTGCCGCCACGAAGAGGGAAGGGGCGGAGCCGGGATCGGCTGAAGCTCGAAAGAGCGTTGGAATTTCGCCCCGCCAGGGTCTGCACCGCCAACACGCCCCACGGCGAAAGTCCCCGCGAAGGAGACTTCTGCCGGCCCGGCGGTGGCGGAAGGAGACGGTTAGAAGGGGCTGCCTCAACTTCCGGACAAGTTAAAAACTTGCCGCCACGAGGAGGGAAGGGACGGAGCCGGGATCGGCTGAAGCTCGAAAGAGCGTTGGAATTTCGCCCCGGCAGGGTCTGCACCGCCAACACGCCCCACGGCGAGAGTCCCCGCGAAGGAGACTTCTGCCGGCCCGGCGGTGGCGGAAGGAGACGGTTAGAAGGGGCTGCCTCAACTTCCGGACAAGTTAAAAACTTGCCGCCACGAAGAGGGAAGGGGCGGAGCCGGGATCGGCTGAAGCTCGAAAGAGCGTTGGAATTTCGCCCCGCCAGTGTCTGCACCGCCAACACGCCCCACGGCGAAAGTCCCCGCGAAGGAGACTTCTGCCGGCCCGGCGGTGGCGGAAGGAGACGGTTAGAAGGGGCTGCCTCAACTTCCGGACAAGTTAAAAACTTGCCGCCACGAGGAGGGAAGGGGCGGAGCCGGGATCGGCTGAAGCTCGAAAGAGCGTTGGAATTTCGCCCCATCACGGCCGGCCTACGCCAGCGCCCGTTCGATCTCCACCCTCACCTCGGCGTCCTCCTCGATCGCTCGCCGTGCGACGAGCGCGGCGTTGGCCCGCTCGGCCAGAACATCCATGCGACGCCATCTCCCCAGCGCCCAGGCTGCCGCTCCACGCACCACCGGTTCCCCGTCGACAAGCCCTGCCGCCAGCGCGTCGAACGACGCGGCATGCGGCCGGTTGCCCAGAGCGATCGCAGCCGACCGCAGCAGGCCACGTCGCTTGGCCCGCCAGAGCGGTGAGCCCTTGAATTGCTGCCGAAACGCCGCGTCATCCAGTTGCAGCAACTCGGCGAGCGACGGTGCCGCCAGGCCATCGCGTGGTTGCAACGTCGGCTCAGTCGATCCCGGCGCGTGGCGGTTCCACGGACAGACCTCCTGGCAGATGTCGCAGCCAAAGATCCAGTCCTGCATGCCAGGCCGGAGATCGGTGGCGATCGGCCCGTGGTCCTCGATCGTGAGCGCACTGATGCAGCGGTTGGCATCGAGCACGCGAGGTTCGACGATTGCACCGGTTGGACAGGCATCGAGACAGGCCGTGCAGGTACCACAGTGGTCGACCTCGATCGGCGTGTCGGCGGGCAGCTCCAGATCGGTCAGCAACGCCGTCAGAAAAAAGAAGCTTCCCGCGCGGGGATCGATCAACATCGTGTTTTTCCCGAACCAGCCGAGTCCGGCCAGCCAGGCGAATTCCCTCTCGGCCAGCGGCGCCGAATCGACGACGCCACGGGTGCGGCAGCCCGGCAGCTGTGACTCCACCCAGGCCCCGAGCGTGTTCACGCGGCCGCGGAGCAGATCGTGGTAATCATCGCCCCACGCATAGCGGGCCACACGGCCCCTCCCCTCCCCTGCCAGGCCGGCATCCGTGGCGTCGGTGGTCGCCCCGATCGCATGGTCCGTGGCAAGCATGATCACGCTCCGCACGCCGGAGAGGAGCGAGGCCGGATCGGACCGCAGCGACTCCTGCCGTTCGAACCAGGACTGCATCACGCCCGCAAACCCCCGGTCGAGCCAGCGGCGGACGAGGTCCTGCCGCCGGGGCGGCACGGCCGGGGCAATCCCCAGCCTGGAAAAACCGATCCGAACCGCCTCCCGCCGCAGGGCGTCCACAAACACGCCTGCGGCCCCACCGGCAGCGGCGGCTTCACTCGCAGCGGGGGAATCGGCCGGACTTTTCATGATTGGCATGATATTCGGGATTGTCATGGATGGATTCCCAGAACTGGTCTGGATTCATACGGGCCACCCGCTATCCTCCCCCCGCATTCAGGCATTTCCAGACCACAGAGTGTGCATCGCACAAGAGCCATGCCCAGCGTGTTCTGCCTGTTCAGGCCCAATGCCTGTTTTTGAACCGCCATCCCGCGGAGTATGAGCCGTGTCGCAATTTTCCCGCTGCCGCCCCGAGTCCTCTCGGCCCCGGTCTGACACCGGCTTCCGGGGCGGCATCCCCCGACTGGGTGACCACGGATCGTATCTCTGCCTCGCCACGGCCGCCCTCGCCGCCGTGGCGTTGCTCGGCCTCGCCGGCTGCCAGACCCCACCGCAGACGGCGGCACCGGTCTACGGCAGCACCGTCGCCCCACCCGCCACCGGCATGATCGGACAACCGGCCAGCTACGGGAGTTACTCCGCCGCCCCGCAGGCCGTTGCCTATCCCGCCGCACCCGGCACGCAACCGATGCCCGGGCCGGCCACGAGTTGGCAGAGCGTTGCGCAGCCGGCGGCTCCCGCATCGAATACGTGGAGCTGGGCTCAGTCGGGCAATGCGACGGCCCCGCCCGCCATGCAGGCCCCCAACATGCAGCAATACGGCTCGCAGTTGTCCAATCAGGCCAACCAGTATCAACAGAGCCTTACCAACCAGGCGCAGCAGTATGCCAACCAACTGCAGGCCCAGCCGCAGCAATACGCCAACCAGGCCCAGCAGTCGCTGACCGCCCAGCAGCAGCAACTCAACAACCAGCTGCAGAACACGGCGAACCAATACCAGCAGGGCTTGAACAATCAGGTTCAGCAGGGGATGCAGAACGCGCAGCAGCAGGTCAACAACCAGTTCCAGCAGGCCATGCCGCAAATGCCCACCGGGCCACAGCAGCAGACGGCCAACGGCAACTGGTGGCCCTTCTCAACCACCAGTGGAATGCCACCGGCCCGGTCGATTCCAGCCCAGCCGGTACGCTACTAAGTCGCCACGAAGCCGCTGTGAACATCGGAGGCAACCCGTGCTTTCCAAGCACGCTTGCCCGTCTTCTCGCCGCCGTTGATACTGGTCTCTTCCCGCCCCTCGCCTGCGGGATGACCGTGGCTCGGAGCGTTGTTCGATGTTTGACTGGCTGGCAGGCATAGCCCCCCGATTCGGCGCCGGCACCCGGCCCGCCATCAACGCATCGACGTGGCGGCTCGTCGCCCGCATCGAGGCTCTCGCCTCCGAAATGGAGAGCCTGAACGACCTTGCACTCAAGCGACTCGGGCGGTCGCTCTCCTATCGGGCCCGCGCCGGCGAGCTTGTGGATTCGCTTCTGATCGAAAGTTTTGCGGCCACCCGCGAGGCGGGCCGGCGTCGGCTCGGCATGCGACACTACGACGTGCAACTGCTGGCGGGCGTGGCCCTCGTCCACGGCGCGATCGTCGAGATGCAGACGGGCGAAGGGAAAACACTGGTGGCCACGCTGCCGCTGGTGCTCTATGCGTTCTCGGGCCGCGGGGCCCACCTCGCCACGGTCAACGACTACCTCGCCAAGCGAGACGCCGAGTGGATGACGCCGATCTACGAGGCTCTCGGACTGAGCGTCGGCATCGTGCAGTCCCAGCAGGATTTTGACGCGCGACGCAAGGCCTACGCCTGCGATGTCACCTACGGCACGGCGGGGGAGTTTGGTTTCGACTTCCTCAAAGACCGGCTGATGGGGCGCGAGCTCGCCGAGGGGCGTGGCGACCTGGGGGCGATCCTGACCGGCAAAACTCCCGGCGGTGCCGCCAAACTCCTGCAGAGGCCCTACTGGTTTGCGCTCGTCGACGAGGCCGACAACGTGCTCATCGACGATGCCCGAACGCCGCTGATCATCGCGTCGCCTCCGGGCGAGGCACAGGCAGCGGAACAGGCGATGTTTCACTTTGCCGCACAGGCCGCCCTGAAGCTGGAAGCCAACGAGGATTTCGAGGTCGAGGCGCAGAAGCAGACCTGCGAACTGCTCGGCCGCGGCCGCAGCCGCGTGCGGGCCATGGCCCGGCCCGAAGCGATCGAGTCGGCGAGCCTTCTGGCGATCTACGAGGCCGTCGAGAGAGCGGTACGGGCTCGACGGTTTTTCATCCGCGACCGGCAGTATGTTGTCCGCGATGGGAAGGTCGTGATCATCGACGAATCCACCGGCCGCGCCGCCGAAGGACGGAACTGGCGGGACGGCCTTCATCAGGCCGTCGAGGCCCAGGAGCAGATCGAGATCACTGTCCCTTCCGGGCACGCGGCGAGGGTCACCCTCCAGAACCTCTTCGCCCGTTGGCCGCATCTGGCGGGCATGACCGGCACGATCGCGACGAGCGCCGCAGAACTCGCCCGAACCTATGACGTGGCGGTGGCCGTCGTGCCCACCAACCGTCCTGCGATCCGCCAGCGGCTCGCTCCGGTGGTCTGCGTGAATCAGGCGGAGAAATTTGCGCGGATCGTGACCGAAGTGAAGGAGATGCATGCTCTCGGCAGGCCCGTTCTCATCGGCACGCGGTCGATCGACAAATCGGAGGAACTCTCCCGTCTCCTCGAGGCCGCCGGCCTGCGTCATACGGTGCTCAATGCCCGGCACATCGAGAAAGAGGCCGAGATCGTCGCAGGGGCTGGACAACGCAACCAGATCACCGTGTCAACGAACATGGCGGGCCGCGGCACCGACATCAAGCTGGGAGAGGGTGTGTTCGACCTCGGGGGCCTGCACGTGATCTGCACGGAGCTGCACGATTCCGCGCGGGTCGATCGACAGCTCGTCGGCCGCTGTGGCCGCCAGGGCGACCCGGGCACCTGGCGGCAGTATGTGTCGCTCGACGACGAAATCCTCGTCTCAGGCTATGGTGCGTCCCGGGCCCGCCGCATCGTGGCCCGGCTCACCGGTCGGATGCAGGGCAATCCTGAGAAGCTTCTGGCGGTCTTTCGGCAGGCGCAGAGGCGTGTCGAAGCGCGGCACGTTCGGCAGCGCCGCGTGCTCGAGTATGTCGAACGCCAGCGGGCTGAGGCCCATATCCAGATGAGCCAGGATCCGTATCTCGACGCGGCCTCGTGATGCCCCCGTATTTGTCGGCGCAGGGGTATTTGTCGGCGCAGGGGTGTTTGTCGGCGACACGCGACGGTCTCACGCGCAGCCGGCGAGCCAGCGCCCGGCTGCGTTTTCCCGGCCAGCGGCCTGCCGCTATGATGAACGGATGCTTATCCCTTCGTCGCTTCGCGTGCTGTGTCTGGCGATCGTGCTGATACCGTTGGTCGCCCGGTGCGAAGATGTCCCGCGTGAGCCGGCTGCTGACGGAACGGTGTCGATCGTGGTGCCGTCGTCTGCCGGCGGCCACGGCGAACAGCCTGCGGTCAGTGTGGCGACCGACGTGTTGTCACGGTCGCTCGAGCCGCTGGAGTCCGGTCTGCGTGGCGGCCCTCCCGTCGGCAGTCCGTCAGCAGGCCCCGGCCGGCCGACCGGTGCCCCAGCCATGGCCGGCCTGACGGTGTATGCCCGTCCGCTCCCGCTGGTGGAGGCGCTCGAGCGTTCTGGCGATCGCGGCCGTCGGCTGTGGATCTCGCAGGCCTATTGGAAGGTCTCCGCCGGATTCGCCATGCTCCGCTGGACTGCCGAGGCACTCGAGCGGCTGGAGCTGATCGCGCCCAGCGGCGATCCGCACGACCGGGCCGTGCTCGACGTGGCAGTGGCCGCCGCACGGGCCGACCTCGCCGACGCCCGCGCAGAACTCATCGCCGCCCAGCAGGAACTGGTCGATCTCGTGCGGCTGCCCGCCGGCGACCCCCTGCCCTGGCCAGTCGACAGGCCGCTGGCGGGCCCCTACCAGACACACTTCGACACGATTTTCGCAAATCGTCCGGCGACGGGCCGGATCAGGGCGATCGTGCAGATGCTCCCCTCGAAGCACGAGGCACTCGAAGCCCGCGCGGCCGCCGTGATGGCCGCGCAGAAGGCGATGCAGATGGCGGAGGCCGACCACGCGAAGGGGCAGCGACCGATTGAAGCCGTCACTGCCGCCCATGCGGCCGTAACAGGACAGCAGCTCGAGTTCGTCACGATCATGAAGGCCTACAACCTGGACATCGCCGAATACGCCATGGCCGTTGCCGATCTTTCTGTGCCGGACGACCGCTTCGTTTCAATGCTCATCGGCACGCCGATCCAGTGGCGGCCCCAGCCCGTGGCAGCCACGCCGCCGGCTCCTGTGCCTGCCTCCCCTGGCCCGCCACCGCCTGCCTCCCCTGGCACGCCACCGCCTGCTTCACGTGGCACGCCACCGCCTGCTTCACGTGGCACGCCCCCCGCGGCTGTGTCCACATCGCCCTAGCCATTTTTGATGATTTTTTCCGGACGGTTGCTCTCGCCATGCCTGCTGTCACCATGCCCGCTCCTGCCAGTCCGCACACCATGATCGCGCCGCTCACCATCGGTTCTGTGGTGGTCGATCCACCCGTGCTGCAGGCACCCATGGCGGGATACACGAACTACGCCTACAGACAGGTGGTGCGTGAGTATGGCGGCGTGGGCCTGCTGGCCACCGAGATGATCGCCGCCCGCAGCGCGACCTGGCTGGAGACGAACCGCGGCGAGCACCCCGACCGACTCTGGGGCGTTCGCGATGAACCGCGGCCGCTGGCCGTGCAGATGTGGGACAACGATCCAGATAATCTCGCGCAGGTGGGCCGCCGGCTGGCGAAGGATTTCTGCGTCAGCGTGGTCGACCTCAACTTCGGCTGTCCGGTACGCCAGGTGACGGAGAAGGCGCATAGCGGTTCGTGGCTTCTTCGGGACCCCGACCGCGTCGGTATGATTGTTCGGCGGGTGGTCGAGGCATGCGACGGCGTGCCCGTGACGGCGAAGATTCGACTCGGTTGCTCCGACACCTGCCGCACGGCGGTCGAAGTCGCGCAGCGGATCGAGGAGGCCGGAGCATCGTGCCTGACCGTTCATGGCCGGGTGGCTGCACAGTTTTTCACCGGTAAAGCTGACTGGGAAGCGATTGCAGAGGTGAAGCGGGGTGTCTCGCGAATGCCGGTTGTGGGGAACGGCGACATCGATTCCGCCGAGACGGCCGTCGCCCGGCTGCGCGAAAGCGGAGTCGACGGCGTGATGATCGCGCGGGAGGCGCTTGCCCGCCCTTGGATTTTCTCCCAGATCGCCGCAATCTTACGGGGCGAGCCGACGCCGGCCGAGCCAACACTCGACGAGCAGCGGGAACTGGTGCTGCATCACTACGACCTGGTCTGCCAGCGGTTCGGCGTGGAACGGGGCACGTTGTTGATGCGGAAATTCGCCTGTTCCTACGCGCAGGGTCTCCCGGGTGCCCGCGACTTCCGCGGCAGGGTTTCGCGGGTGACGAGCCGCGAGGAATTTCTCGACGCCATGGCGAAGAGTTTTCCACGGTCGCCCCTGGTGTGAGCAGCCGCCGCCAAGCCGGACCTCTGAGATTGATCACGAGTCGAGAGCACGAGGGTTGGGAGCCGGGATCGGCTGAAGCTCGACGAGCGTTGGAATTTCGCCCTGTCAGGGCTGGCATCATCAATGACGCCCCACGGCGAAAGTCCCCGCGAAGGAGACTTCTGCCGGCCCGGCGAAACCCTGCCACTGATCCCATCGCTGACGCTCCGGGCTTGTATCAAGTGGGAGGCTGGTCCCATCGCTAACGCTCCGGGCTTGTATGTCGATAGGGCAGAGAGATGGTCAGCCGTTGACGAAATGGCGTCGTCAACGCTCGGACAAGTTGAAAACTTGCCGCCACGAGGAGGGACGGCGGGAGTCGGGATCGGCTGAAGCTCGACGAGCGTTGGAATTTCGCCCTGTCAGGGCTGGCATCATCAATGACGCCCCACGGCGAAAGTCCCCGCGAAGGAGACTTCTGCCGGCCCGG
>Ga0247838_1006498_pt1 | contig 10968 bp, 7 predicted proteins | sample LaCruzMarch2015__5_FD_189097 | JGI IMG/M metagenome (GOLD analysis project Ga0247838, IMG submission 189097) | Freshwater microbial communities from meromictic Lake La Cruz, Castile-La Mancha, Spain - LaCruzMarch2015_15m | ecosystem: Environmental > Aquatic > Freshwater > Lake | place: Spain... | reverse complement strand
CCTCCGCGCGCGCGTGCTCACGCACGGCGTCCAGCAGGGGGTTGGCGGTGAAGCCGTCCTCGGCGACGTTGGCGATGTACATGGCGGGCTTGTTGGTCAGCAGGAAGAGGTCGCGCAGTTCGGCGCGCTCCTCGTCGCTCAGATCCAGGGTGCGCACCGGGCGCGCCTGGTCGAGTTGGACGCGCACCCGCTCCAGCAGGTCGCGGCGCACCGCGGCCTTCTTGTCCCCGACCTTGGCGGCACGGCCGGCGCGGTCCAGGGCCTTCTCCACCGATTCGAGGTCCGCCAGGGCCAGTTCGGTGTCGATGATCTCGATGTCGCGCAGGGGGTCGACGCCGCCGGAGACGTGGATCACGTCGTCGTTCTCGAAGCAGCGCACCACATGCGCGATGGCGTCGGTCTCGCGGATGTTGGCGAGAAACTTGTTGCCCAGGCCTTCGCCCTTGGAGGCCCCGGCCACCAGTCCGGCAATGTCCACGAACTGCATGGTGGTGGGGAGAATGGCCTGGGGCTTGGCGATGGCGGCGATGACGTCGAGCCGCGGGTCGGGCAGCAGGACGACCCCCACGTTGGGGTCGATGGTGCAGAAGGGGTAGTTCGCGGCCGCGATGGCGGCCCTGGTCAGGGCATTGAACAGCGTGGACTTGCCCACGTTGGGCAGGCCCACGATCCCGCATTTGAATCCCATGGTGAGGTCCCGGGCGGCAAAACCGCTAATCTTAGTCCGCAAATGAACGCAAATAAACGCAAATAAATCACTTATCGCGAGAAACCTGTGGCAACCCAGGCCCGGGGATCAAGCCGACGCTGGCAGGATCGGACTATTTGCGTTCATTTGCGTTCATTTGCGGACAAAATCCGCGCCCCGCGGCTCAACTGTCCTTGCTGCCCCGCGCGTAGACATCCTCGAAGCGCACGATGTCGTCCTCGCCCAGGTAGCTGCCGGACTGGACCTCGATGATCTCCAGCGGGATGGTCCCCGGGTTCTCCAGCCGGTGGGCACTGCCGACCGGGATGTAGGTCGACTGGTTCTCGGTGATCAGGAAGGACTTGTCGTCACAGGTCACGCGGGCGGTGCCGGAGACCACGACCCAGTGCTCGGCCCGATGGTGGTGCATCTGCAGCGACAGGGACTCACCGGGTTTCACGGACAGGCGTTTGACCTGATAGCGTCCGCCATGCCCGATGGACTCATAGGCGCCCCAGGGGCGATGCACCCGCTGGTGGTGGCGGAACTCGTGGCGCCCCGCGTGCTCCAGGAATTGCGTGACGACCTTGACGTCCTGGGCGCGGTCCTTCTTCACCACCAGCACCGCGTCCGGGGTTTCGACCACGATCAGGTCATCCACCCCCACCACGGCCACCATCCGATGGCGGGCGATCAGCAGGTTGTTGTTGGCGTCATGGACGAAGGCGTCGCCGTCGAGCACGTTGCCGGCGGCGTCCTGTGCCCGGACCTCCCACAGGGCGGACCAGGCGCCCACGTCGGACCAGCCGGCGTCCAGGGGGATGACGATGGTCGCCGGCGCCTCGCGGCGGGCCTCGCCGGCGATATGCTCCATCACCGCATAGTCGATCGAGTCGCTGGGGCAGGCGGCGAAGGCGACGGCATCGAGGCCAAAGAACTGCCCGGCCTCGTGCCCGTCCGTAAAGGCGTGGGCCGCGGCCTGGGCGATGTCGGGGCGCAGGCGCTCGATCAGGCTCAGCCACAGGGACGCCCTGAGGACAAAGATGCCGCTGTTCCACAGGTACCGGCCGTCGGCAAGATACCCCTGGGCCGTCTCCAGATCGGGCTTCTCGACGAAGGCGCTGAGTCGGTAGGCATGGCCGGCCAGGCCCTCGAGCGGACCCTCACCCCGGGCCTCGCCGACATAGGGCTCGCCTTGACGAATGTACCCGTAGCCCACCTCGGGCTTGCTGGGGACTATCCCGAAGGTCACCACCGCGCCCTGGTCGGCCAGGGTGACGCCATCGGCGACGGCGGCGCGAAAGGCCGGTTCATTGCGGATCATATGGTCCGCCGGCATGACCAGCAGGACCGGGTCCAGGCCGCCCCGGAGCGCCGCCAGGGCCGCGACGGTGAGCGCCGGGGCGGTGTTGCGGCCCTTGGGCTCCAGGATGATGGCACCCGGGCGGCGCCCCAGGACGCGGAACTGCTCGGCGACCAGAAAGCGGTGGGCCTCGTTGCATACCACCAGTGGCTCGAGCAGGCCGATGGCATGACGCGGGTGCTCCTGGTCCAGCCCATCCAGGCGCCGGACCGTCTCCTGGAGCATGGTGTGCTCACTGGTCAGGGGCAGGAATTGCTTGGGATAGGCCTCCCGCGACAGGGGCCACAGACGGGTGCCGGAACCGCCGGAGAGGATGACGGGTTGCAGGAGCATGGTCGCGATCTTCCTGGGCGGGTGCCCGCGGGACTGGGCCGCTGATTACAGCAACCGCGACCGCGCCGCGTCAACCTCTGGTAGGATCTTAGCCCCGTGAGGATAATTGTCGCTTGCGCGCGCCGCCGGGGTGATCGGCCGCGCCCGAACATCGGCCAACCGCCGCGGCGGCAGGCCCCGCCAGGCCGCCCGGCCACACCCTCCGGCCCACCCGACCCGTCACACAAGAGGTACCCGCACCGATGGACCTATCCCCAGGCGATCAACCCCCGTCCATCCCCGGGATCGACAGTCCTGAGCTCTTCGAGCGCGTCGGCGAAGACCTGGACCTGTTCTGGGAGGTCTTGAGCGAGTTCAGCGACTCCTACCGCGACACCCCGGCGCAGCTCGCCGCGGCCCTGGACCAGGACCTCGCCGCCGCCCGGCAGTTGGCCCATACCCTCAAGGGCGTCCTGGGTAACCTGGCGGCCACCGAGTTGTTCGCGGCCTGCGCGGCACTCCACGAGGCGATCCGCGAGAATCAGCCGGAGCGCTACCCGGCGCTGCTCGCGACGCTGATCCAGGGCATCCCGGCCTTGTGCGATGCCATCGCCGGTGCCCGCACGGCCACGGCGCCGGACGCGCCCAACCCCGTAGCCGGCATCGACGAAGGCTGGCTGGAGGAACGCTATGCGGCGCTGCGGCTCGCCCTGGAGGGGCACCGGGCGCGCGACTGCAAGACCCTGGCCGAGGAGTTGGCCGCCGCCGGCGTCCCCGCCGCGGACCGGCCCTTCTTCGATGAACTGCATGGCCTGATCCGCACCTATCGCTTCAAGGAGGCCCAGACCCTGCTCGAACACTACCTTGCTCAAAAGACCGCTTGATGCTTGACCCCAGACCCAAGGTCCTGGTGGTCGAAGACAGCAGGACCAACGTCGGCATCCTCGTGGGCCTGCTCCAGGACTATGACGTGATGGTCGCCCTGGACGGGAAGACGGCACTGGAGCTGCTCGCACGCGAGACCCCCGACGTGATCCTCCTGGACATCGTCATGCCGGGGATGGACGGCTTCGAGGTCTGCCGGCGCATCAAGGAGCGGGACGACTTGAGTGCCATCCCCATCCTCTTCATCACCGCCCGTACCGATGAGGCCAGCATCATCCGGGCCTTCGATATCGGCGGCAGCGACTACGTGACCAAGCCCTTCCGCAGCAAAGAGTTGCTGGCACGGGTGCGGATCCAGGTGGAATACCGGCGCGCCATGGACCAACTGCGCACCATGGCCGTCACCGATGGCCTGACCGGACTGGCCAACCGCCGCGCCTTCTTCGCCGACGGTCTGCGCCTGCTCAACGAGGCGCGCGCCCGCGCCCTGCCCCTGGCGGCCATGATGCTCGACATCGATCACTTCAAGCGCGTCAATGACCAGTACGGTCACGCCCGCGGCGACGAGGTCCTGAGACGGGTGGCGGACGCCCTGCGCGACCAGACCGACGGCCGCGACCTGTGCGCGCGGGTCGGCGGCGAGGAGTTCGCCCTGTTGCTCGCCGTGGCCGACGACAGCCAGGCCGCGGCGCGGGCGGAGCGCCTGCGTCGATACCTGGCGGGCGTCGTCCTCGACACCCCGCGCGGCCCCCTGTCGGTTACCGTCAGCATCGGCGTATCCGCCCTGACGGCCGATTGCGACAGCCTGGACGCGCTGCTGGCCCAGGCCGATGACCGCCTCTACACCGCCAAACGCGGCGGGCGCAACCGGGTCTGTGCCGGCGCGTAAAAGGAGCAGGGGCGTCCCGCCCCTGCGATCGTCGTTATCGTCGTCGTTGTCGTAATCGAAAAAGCGATACACTTTGGGGTACGAGAGAATCCGGGGCGCGACGATAGCCTCGATTACGACAACGACAACGCCGTTCCTAATCGCCTTTCAGTCTGCCTCTCGGACCCGGATTGGTTCTCGGGCTTGCTGCATGCGGCGGCCTTGATCGCCGTTCCGGCCACCGGAGGTCGAGGCTTTAGCCGGTCCGGCGTGCCGACACCACTGATTTCTCTTGGATATGTCAGCAACCGCCACCGGCTAAAGCCTCGACCTCCGGTTGCGGACGGACCGCTGTCGGCCGCAACGATGATCAAGGCCCTTGCGGCAATGACGCCGGGGCGGGACGCCCCGACTCCTCTAGCGCACCGGTGCCGGCGGCACCGGCTCCATATGCCAGATATCGCGGTTGTACTCCCCGATAGTGCGGTCGGAGGAGAAATGCCCGCTATGGGCGGTATTGAGGATACTCATGCGCAACCAGCGCTCGCGATTGCGATAGGCCGCCGCGGCCCGTTCCTGGGCATCGACATAGGCGCGGAAATCGGCCGCCGTCATCCAGGGGTCGTAGGGGTTGCGGATGCTGTTGATGACGGCGTCGAAGATCCCGCCCTCGAATTGATTGAAGTGGGCCGCATCCAGCAGGTTCATCACCTCCAGCAGCGCCGGGTCATGGGCGATGATGCTGTTGGGGTCGTAGCCGTGCCGACGGTATTCCACCTCGGCCGCGGTGAGGCCGAAGAGGAAGAAATTCTCATCGCCGACCTGTTCCCGGATCTCGATGTTGGCCCCATCCAGGGTGCCGATGGTGACGGCCCCGTTCATCATGAACTTCATGTTGCCGGTGCCGGACGCCTCCTTGCCAGCGGTGGAGATCTGCTCCGAGAGATCCGTCCCGGGGGCGATCACCTCCATCAGTGACACCCGATAGTCGGGGATGAAGGCGACCCGCAACTTCCCCTCGGTGGCCGGATCACGATTGACCACCGCGGCCACGTTGTTGATCAACTTGATGATCTGCTTGGCCATGTAATAGCCGGGGGCGGCCTTGCCGCCGAACAGCACGCACCGCGGGGTCCAGTTCTGCGTATCGCCGTGCTTGATGCGGTTATACAGGTGGATCACATGCAGGATGTTCAGCAGTTGGCGCTTGTACTCGTGGATGCGCTTGACCTGAACGTCGAACATGGCGTCCAGCGGAAAGTCCACATGGCACAATTGCTCGACGGTCTGCGCCAGCCGCGCCTTGTTCGCCTGCTTGATGTCATGCCAGCGCGCCCGGAACGCGGCATTCTCGGCATAGGGGGCGAGCCGTTCCAACCGGTCCAGGTCACGCACCCAGCCGTCATTGATGGTCTCGTCCAACAGTGCCCGCAACCCGGGGTTGCACAGCGCGAGCCAGCGCCGCGGCGTGACCCCGTTGGTCTTGTTGTTGAACTTGCCGGGCCACAGCTCGTAGAAGTCCTTGAACAGCCCCTCGACCAGGAGCCGGGAGTGCAGGGCCGCCACGCCGTTGACCGAGATGCTGCCGACGATGGCCAGATAGGCCATCCGCACCTGCTTGACATCGCCTTCTTCGATCAATGACATGCGGCGCTGGCGCTCGCTGTCGCCGGGCCAGCGGCTGGCCACCTCGGCGAGAAAGAGGGCATTGATCTTATAGATGATCTCCAGCGGCCGGGGCAGGAGTTGCTCGAACAACCAGACCGGCCAGCGCTCCAGGGCCTCGGGCAGCAGGGTGTGATTGGTATAGGCCATGGTCTTGCCGGTGATGGCCCAGGCGGCCGCCCAGTCCAGCCCGTGATCGTCCATCAATTGGCGCATCAGCTCCGCCACCGAGACGGCCGGATGGGTATCGTTCAACTGAAAACAGTTCTTCGCCGCGAACTGCGTGAAGTCCTTGCCGTTGAGCCGGACCCATTCGCGCAGCACGTCCTTGATGCTGGCGCTCGCCAGGAAAAACTGTTGCCGCAGGCGCAGTTCCTTACCGTTCTCGCTCGCGTCATTGGGGTAGAGCACCATGGTGATGTGCTCGGCGGCGTTCTTCTGGGCCACTGACTCCGGATAGCTGCCGGCATTGAATTCGCCCAGGTCGAACTCATCGGTCGCGGCCGCCTTCCACAGGCGCAAGGTGTTGATGGTGTCGTTCTCATACCCCGGGATCGGGATGTCATAGGGCACCGCCAGCACGTCGTGGGTATTCACCCAGCGCACCGCGGGGCGGCCGTCGTGATCCTTGTAGTGCTCGGTATGGCCGCCGAACTGGATACGCTGGGTATACTCGGGGCGCCGCAGCTCCCAGGGATTGTCGTCGCGCATCCAATGGTCCGGCTCCTCCAACTGGGCGCCGTCCTCGATCAACTGGCGGAACATGCCGTATTCGTAGCGCAGGCCGTAGCCCTTGACCGGCAGTTGCAGGGTGGCGCAGGAGTCCAGGAAGCAGGCGGCCAGCCGGCCCAGGCCCCCGTTGCCGAGCCCGGCGTCCGGCTCGCAGGCGGCGAGTTCCTCCAGGTGCAGGCCCATCAGGCTGAGCCCCTCCTCGGTGACCGCGTCCACCCCAAGGTTGAGCAGGGCGTTGGACAGGGTGCGCCCCATCAGGAACTCCAGCGACAGATAATGGGTGCGCTTGCAGCCCGCCTCGTCGTGGGCCTGGCGGGTGCGCTTCCAGCGCTCCATCAGACGATCGCGAAGCGTGTTCGCGAGCGCCTTGTAGGTGTAGTAGGCGGAGCGACAATCACGGTCGCGGCCCAAGGTGTGGGAGTAATAGCGGCGGAAATCCTCCGCGATCCCCGCGGTGTCCATCGCCAGGGGCGGGGTCGCGAAGAGTTGCTCGTTCGGCTCGCTGCGGCGCAGTTGGGTGTGGGCAGAGGTGGGCATCCGGTGATCCTGTGGTGGCCTTAAGACAAGGTGGAGTGGGAAAGTGGAAGCAAATTCTACAAGCAAATATTGCGCCGCGGTAAGGGGGCCGCGGCGGCGTTCAGGCCAGCGGGGCATTTCCGGTTGCCAGGCCGTGCGACTGTGCAAGAATGGCGCGAAGTGTCCCCTCCCCCGCCCCCACAGGTAACACAGACGATGCAATGGGAAACCGTCATCGGTCTCGAGATCCACACCCAGCTCGCGACCCAGTCCAAGATCTTCTCGGACTCGCCCACCCGCTTCGGGGCCGCGCCCAACACCCAGGCGTGCGCCGTCGACCTGGGCCTGCCCGGCGTGCTGCCGGTCCTCAACCGCGAGGCGGTGCGGCTCGCGGTACGCTTCGCCACCGCGATCGGCGCGGAGTTGGCCCCGCGTTCGGTCTTCGCCCGCAAGAATTATTTCTATCCGGACCTGCCCAAGGGCTATCAGATCAGCCAGTACGAGGCCCCCATCGTCGGCGAGGGCCGGGTCGAGATCCTGCTCGCGGACGGCACGGTGCGCGAGATCGGGGTCACCCGGGCGCACCTGGAGGAGGACGCCGGCAAATCGCTGCACGAGGACTTCCACGGCTGCACCGGCATCGATCTCAACCGCGCCGGCACCCCGCTCCTGGAGATCGTCTCCGAGCCCGACCTGCGCTCCGCGGCCGAGGCCGTCGCCTACGCCAGGAAGATCCACCAGATCGTGCGCTGGAACGGGATCAGCGACGGCAACATGCAGGAGGGGTCCTTCCGGGTGGACGCCAATGTATCGGTGCGGCCCCTGGGTCAAACCACCCTGGGCACCCGGGCCGAGATCAAGAACATCAACTCCTTCCGCTTCCTGGAGCGGGCGATCCAGTTCGAGGTGGAGCGCCAGATCGATCTTATCACGGCCGGCGGCCGGGTCATCCAAGAGACCCGCCTCTACGACCCCGACCGGGACGAGACCCGCACCATGCGCGTCAAGGAGGAGGCCAACGACTACCGCTACTTCCCGGACCCCGACCTGCTGCCGGTCCAACTCGACGACGCCTTCATCGCGGCGGCCACCGCGGACCTGCCCGAACAGCCGGACGCCATGCGCGAGCGCTTCCAGACGGACTTCGGCCTCTCGGACTACGACGCCGACCTGCTGACCGCGGAGCGCGAACTGGCCGCCTACTTCGAGGCCGTGACCAGCGTGACCGGCGAGCCCAAGCTCGCGGCCAACTGGATCGGCGGCGAACTGACCGCCGCACTCAACAAATCCGGCCTGGAGATCGGCGCAAGCCCCGTGTCGGCGCCCCAACTGGCCGGGCTGATCCGCCGCATCCAGGACGGGACCATCTCCGGCAAGCTCGCCAAACAGGTCTTCGAGGCCCTGTGGACCGGCGGCGGCGACGCCGACCAGGTGATTGCCGATCAGGGCCTCACCCAGATCACCGACAGCGGCGCCATCGCGTCACTGATCGACACCATCATCGCCGCCAACCCCGACCAGGTGGCCCAGTACCGCGCCGGCAAGGACAAGGTCTTCGGCTTCTTCGTCGGCCAGGTCATGAAGCAGAGCCAGGGCAAGGCCAATCCGCAGCAGGTCAATGATCTCTTGAAGCGTAAGCTCATGCCCTGATCCGCCGCGAACGACGTCGCGCAGCGACGCCGTGGGAGCGGCTTCAGCCGCGACGCGACGCCGCGGTAACCTGCGGCGCCGGGGCAGTAGCACCGTCAGCGCCGCACTGACCCGCGGTGGCCAGCGGATATGCCGCGTCCCCCTGCTACACTTGCCCCCATGGACACCCTCACCCCCTGGCACCGCCTCTTCGGCATCGCCCTGACCGACCTCTTCACCGGCCGCCCCTGGCGGGTGGATGTCGAGAAGGAGTTGGCGCTCAAGAGCCAACGGCTGGACATCCTGATCATCGAACGCCGGCCGGGTGCCGCGCTGGACGCCGGCCCAGCGGCGCTCGCCGACCTGCCCGACGGGCTGGAGCGGCTCGCGGCACACAATGTCCTGACCTACAAGTCGCAGCACCAGCCGCTCGACGCCTGGGCGCTGGATGAACTGATCGGCCACTTCGTGACCTACCGCAAGCTGGTCTCCATCGAGCGGGCACGCCCCCCGGCCGCGCCCGGTGCGGGCGCAGAGCCGGCGCACGAACTGGTCGAGCCGCCGCGAGAGACCTACCGTCTGCTGCCGGAAGACGACTTCGGCCTCTACGCGGTGGCCACGCGCACGCCGGAGCGGCTCTTGGCCCAAGTGCCCCCGGATAACCTGACCGCCACCCCCTGGCCCGGGGTCTTCGACCTGCGCTGGGGCGGGCGCACCATCCGGCTGATCCTGCTCGGGGAGATCGCCGCGCAGGCGCGCAATGCCCACTGGGAGGTCTTCAGCGCCCGGCTGGAGCGGGTGCGCCATGGGCTGCGCAATTGGCAGGCGCGCAACCCGCACAGTCGCGGCCTGCTGGGACAGTTGTATTTCCATTACCGTATCGAGGTACCTGACATGGCGTATACGATGGAAGAGTTCGAGCGCGACACCCGCCGCCTGCTGATCGCCCATGTACACGAGTTCGATCCGGACGAGATCCAGGCCATCCTGGAGCAGATCCCACCGCAAGAGCGGCTGCGCGGGCTGGACCCGCAAGAGCGCCTGCGCGGGCTGGACCCCGGGGAACTGCTGCGCGCCCTGGACCCCGCGGTGGTCGCGGATTGGCTCAAGCGTCGCGGGCACTGATGTGGGCATAGGCGTTCCCGGGGCACGCAGGTCCGCGGGGTCGCGACCGCGCTTGCAGCCCTTCGTCCCCGCGCTCCCCCCGGCGTCCCGCATCCTTGGCAGCCGCGATGCCAGGCAAGCACCACGGCTCGCCGCCCCCGGTGGTTCTGCGCCTTGAGCCCGCACCCGCCGCGGGCATGGCCCCCGGGGGGCACTGGTCTGCCGGGTCCGTTCGCCGACGCCTTGATGGACTCGATAGAAATACCTTGCATTGAGATTCAGGATTAGGCACTATGACGCAAGTGCAGTGTTTTCCTGTAGTGGTTCGGTAGTACCTCCTCTCCGCGATGCGTGTGGCAGATCCTTCCGTAATATCGCGACAATCGTCTGCATGTACACCAGTTCAGTTTCATCCAAGAGGTATCCGTAATGGCTACAGGCACAGTCAAGTGGTTCAGTGACGAGAAGGGCTTCGGCTTCATCACCCCGTCGGACGGCACCAAGGACGTCTTCGTCCATCACAGCGCCGTCCAGGGCGGCGGCTTCAAGTCGCTGGCCGAGGGACAGACCGTCACCTACAACGTTGAGCAAGGCCAGAAAGGCCCCAGCGCGACCAACGTCGTAGCCCAGTAAACCTGGGGGCCGGGTGGCCCGCCGCCTGGTCTTGAAAAGCCCCGCCTTACCGCGGGGCTTTTTTATTTTGGCCGCCGAACGGCCTTGGTCAGCGAGCACACGCGCAGCCACGCAGTCGGACGCTGGGAGCGCCGCACCCCAGTGCGGCGCAGCCTATCCGCAGAACGCAACGCGGCGGTCGCTCGCTAGGCCGGGCCGCACTGGGGTGCGGCGCTCCCAGTGGCCGCAGTCATGATCAAGGCCCGTCGAACCCTGGCGGCCCGCCCTTCTTCCCCCCTCGCATTTGACGGAACCCTGCTTTGATATCCACGGCCAACATTACCATGCAGTTCGGCGGCAAGCCGTTGTTCGAGAACGTCTCAGTCAAGTTCGGCGGGGGCAGTCGCTACGGCCTGATCGGCGCCAACGGCAGTGGGAAATCGACCCTGATGAAGATCCTGGGCGCCGACCTGGAGCCGAGCGCCGGCAATGTGTCGGTGGACGCGGGCAAGCGCCTGGGCAAGCTGCGCCAGGACCAGTTCGCCTTCGAGAACCAGACGGTGATCGATACCGTCATCATGGGCCACGAGGAAC
>Ga0247838_1006484_pt1 | contig 10995 bp, 10 predicted proteins | sample LaCruzMarch2015__5_FD_189097 | JGI IMG/M metagenome (GOLD analysis project Ga0247838, IMG submission 189097) | Freshwater microbial communities from meromictic Lake La Cruz, Castile-La Mancha, Spain - LaCruzMarch2015_15m | ecosystem: Environmental > Aquatic > Freshwater > Lake | place: Spain... | reverse complement strand
ATCGTGGGGGCGGAGGTGAAGGTGGGGGGGATGAGGTATTTGGCCTATGTCGAGAATGCCGCGGGTTACCGGCATTTGTGCGGTCTGCTCAGCGGGACGAATAAGGATGTGCTGGAGGGATTGATCCTGCGGCCGGTCACCGCGTTTCCGGAGGTGCGGTATGCGGCGACGCGGGAGGCGAAATTTTACGAGGTCGTGCAGAGTATCCGGACTTTGTCCTTGGCGGGACAGATGCAGGGGGGAAAGCGGCGGGGGGATTTTTCGTGGGGGCGGGAGATGAAGGCGTCGCCGGGGATGATGCGGGATGCGGAGGAGATGGCCGAACGGTGCGAGTTTGTCTTGCCGACCGGCGGATTGAAGTTTCCGCGGTTTGCCCCGCCGGATGGATCTTTGCCGCGGGAGTTTTTGGCGCGGTTGGCCCGCGAGGGAATGAAGTGGCGTTACGGGGCGGCGCCGTCCGGCGGGGTGCGGCGTCAGGTGGAAGAGGAACTGCGCATCATCGGCGAGGTGGGTTATGAGGAATATTTTCTGGTCGTCTGGGATTTGCTCCAGCGTTGCCGGGAGCGCGGGATCGAATGGATCACGCGGGGCAGCGCGGCGGATTCGCTGGTCTGTTATTGCCTTGGGATCAGCACGGTGTGTCCGGTGCGGTTTGAATTGTACTTCCGGCGCTTTCTCAATCCGGAACGGATGAAGCTGCAGAAGTTGCCGGATATCGACCTTGATTTTCCCCATGACCGGCGGGACGAGGTGGTGGATATTATCTTTGTCCGATACGGGCCTCACCATGCGGCCGTGGTGGGGGGATTCAACACGTACCAAGGCCGTTCCGCTTTTGCCGATATCGCCAAAGCGCTGGGGGTTTCCGAACTCCAGATCCGGCGCATGACGGAAAAATTGCCGCACACCTCGGCCCGTGATGTGGCCGAGGTGGCACGGGACGGGGTGGAATCGGGTGGTTTGACGTGGGAGGAGAATCCTTACCGGGCGGCGCTGAAGTTGGCGGCGCGGCTCGACGGGTTCCCACGTCATGCCAAGATGCATCCCTGCGGCGTGGTTATTTCGCGCGAACCGGTCGGGGAATTGACACCGTTGTTCACCAGCGCGAGCGGGCGATTGACCACGCAATTCGAGATGGAAGCGGTCGAGGCGATGGGGTTGGTCAAGCTCGATATTCTTGCGCAGGGCGGGCTTTCTGTGCTTCGCGACGCGCGTGCGGCATTACGCGCCCGCGGATTCAATCCGCCCGAGCCCGGGGCATGGGATGATCCGCAGGTGTGGCGGATGATTGCCGAGGGCGAGGCCCGCGGGGCGCATCATATCGAGAGTCCGGCTATGACATCTTTGGCCCGGATGTCCGGGGTCCGGGCCATCGACCAGTTGATCGCTATTGTCTCAGTCATCCGTCCGGGCGCGGCCAACAACCTGCGCAAGGAACAGTTCGCGCGGCGCGCGCGCGGCGAGGAGCCGGTGACCTATGTCCATCCGAGCTTGGAACAGGTCTTGCGTTCGACCTATGGCGTGGTCGCTTACGAAGAGCATGTGCTGCAAATTTGCGAGGTGTTCGCCGGATGGGATGCGGGGCGGGCGGACCAATTGCGGCGCTTGCTGGTGAAAAACCGGATGGCGCAGGTGGATTCGTGGCGCGAAGAATTCGCTGCGGCCGCGCGGGTTGCGGGGCGCGCGGAAGGTGAGATTGCGGATGTGTGGGACTTGCTTATGAAGTTCCGCGGGTATGCCTTTTGCCGGGCCCATTCGACCGCTTATGGTTTGGAGGCTTACGAAGCGGCGCAGTTGAAACGGTATTGGCCAGCGGAATTTCTGGCCTCCGTGCTGACCCACGGGAAGGGATTTTATTCCCGGTTGTTTTACACGATCGAGGCGCGACGGTTGGGGGTTTTGTTCGGAAGGCCGAACATCAATGGGGAGACAACGAAGTTTTCCGTTGGCCGTGTTCGGTGTCCAGTGAGCCGGAGAAAAACTTCCGAAGGCGCGTCGGGTGGGAGAATTCATGTGCCATTGGGGATGATCAAGGGATTGTCGGAGGGATTGTTGCGGAGAATCGGGGAAAGACGGCCCTTTGTTTCTTTGGCGGATTTTTGGCGGCGTTGCGCGCCGCAGGCGGATGAAGCGGCGGCTTTATTGAGGGTGGGGGCGTTTGACGCGTTCGGGCCATCGCGCACGGAGATGTTTTGGGAATTGCGCGCCTTGGCGCCCTGCGTGACGGGACAAGGTCTGCTTTTGGAGGCGCGGGGTGCGGCGTTGCCGGACTGCAGGACGGAGCCGGGACGGCTGGAAAAATTACGTGATGAAATGGAGCTGCTCGGCTTTCCGGTCCATGGACATCCGGTGGAGCTTTGGCCGGAGGTGGGATGGGAGACCTATTGTCCGGTCGGCGAGGTGCGGAAGTTTGCGGGTCAACGGGTCACGACGTGCGGGTTGGTTGTGGCCCAGCGTTTGCACCGTCAGTCGGACGGGCGCACCATGAAATTTATCAGCATTTGCGACCGCACCGATATCCTCGAGTGCGAGATCTTCGCCGAGGTCTACCGGAAGTGCGGCGGGGTGTTGGCGCGGTGGCCGGTGGTCGAGGTGACGGGGAAGGTGGAGACCCCGGGCGGGCGTGGTGGCGTGCTGCGGGTGGAGGAAGTGCGGCGGGCGCGGGAGCTTACGAAGCCGGACGTTCGTCGTAGGGCATTTCGGCCAGTTGGAATTTCGGCACCGATTGGCGGATGAAATCCTTGAGCATATCGAGAGTCTGCTGGTCGGTCTTGGCCCCGGGCCGGAGTCCTTCGAGCACGGGAGCGCTGACGATCACGTAGGCCCAGCGATGCTGGAGTTTTTTCACCACCATGTCCCAATTGGTCTTGGCCAAGCGAACCCAGTGGTGAGGGGTGGAGGTGTCTTTGCCGACGAACCAGTAAAGGAAGTAGCTCTTCAAATTGACCCTCTGACCGGGGCCGGTTTCGATTTCGCGGTTGAGGGTGAGTTTCATCACGTCGAGTGTGCGGCCGTTGGCCAGGGTGATGGGAACCACTTCGCCCGCTTGGACCGACCAACCTTGCCCCGGGAGACAGACCTCGGGGCGGTGGATACTGCGCTTTTCGCCGCCGCTGAGCACAACTTGGGCAGTGAGCGAATTGCCGGTGAGGTCCTGGTAAATTTTTTTCTCGAACTCGGTGTCACCGGGCAGGAGAGCCAGTTCGCTCGGCGAGACCGGCTCGCTCGTGCCCCAATACTCGCCGACCAAGGTGGGAAGATCCATGATGACCCCGGATTCGGGCGAGATGTTGGGTGGCGCGCTTTCGCGGCACAGCCAGATGGTGAGAGCGGCCAGCGCGATCACCGTACCGGAGCGCCACCAGGGGATGTCGATGGCGCGGATCATGGGGTTGGTGCGGTGTGGGGTTGGGGGGTGAAGCGTTGCAGCAACCATCCCACCCCGAGCATGCCGCCAAGCGCGACGGCAAAGACGAGAAATCCGGAAAGCATGTGGAAAGTGGTCGGTTCCTCCAGCGTACCGATGGCGGTTTCGGGCCCGAGCGCGATGGTGCCGATGGTGAGCATGATGATGCGGGCAAAGTTGCCGGCCACGGCCAGGGGAACCGAGGCAAGGAAGACGACCCATTTTTGCCACGATTTATCCATGGCGATGAATCCGTAGAGGGCACTGACCATCATGAGGGCGAAGAGCGAACGGATGCCACTGCAAGGATCAGCCACATCGACCGCGAAGCGTTCACCGGCCGCGAGGCCTGCGGCGAAGTCGGGCGTCGAGACAATGGCAGTGCCTTGTTGCAGGCAGGGAAGACCGATCAGATTGAGGAAACCGACGCTGACCGTGGACATGAAAATGCGCAGGGGGAAGGCGAGAAAGTTGTCCATGAACGGCAAAGGAAACATGAACGCCAGAAAGGCGATGGGGAAGGAAAGCGCCTTGAGCCATTGCCATCCGAGGAACCAAAGGACGAGTGAGCCGATAAACCCGAGCATGGCGGCATACCCGACGTAGATATTGTCCGCCAAATAGCCGACCCAATAGACAAAGAGGGTTCCGAGCAGAGCAGCCAATCCGAGCCACGAACCGCTGACCGGAAGCGCGGCGAGTGCTTTGCGGCGGTAAACGACGAGTCCGAGGGCGAAGAGGGGCACCAGCCAGCAGTGTTCCCACTCGGTGTTGTTTTTCCAAATCCAGCCCATGAACTCGAACATGCCGACCCGCGTGGCCCCGTAGCCCGAGGCGTAGGGGAACCAGAAAAAGAGGGCGTAGAAAATACCGGCCGCGGTGAGAGCCGCAAAAATGTTCGGCGCGGCCAGGGAGGCTCGCCAGTCGGGGGCCACAGCGGTGGAGTTCATGGGAAACCAGAAGCTTTCACACTGTTTACGCGGCGGCAACCGATTTCCACGCGGAAAGGAATTCACCCAGAGCCTCCTGCCACCTTCGCGGCCCGGGCGGAAGGACCGAGGCAAGCTTCCCGGCATCGAGGCAGGAGTGGCGCGGCCGCTTGGCCCAATCGGGTCCGAGTTGCTCGTAAGGTACGGTTTGAATGTCCCCACATTTTGGAGCCAGGCCCATAGCATTCATCTGGGCCACGGTCGCTTGGGCGAATTCTTCCCAAGATGTTCCACCGGGGTTGACCAAATTGAGCAATCCGGTCTGGCCGGCCTCGATCAGTTGGCGCGTCCAGAACGCACCGTCGGCGGCGTAAAGGCAGCAGCCTTTTTTACCCGCTGCGGTGCGAACAGATTGCTGCTGCATGAGAAGACCGGGCATGCGGCTCATGAAGGTTTTTCCTCCCAGCCCGTAAAGCCAGGACACGCGCAGGATCAGGCTGCGCGGACAAGCGGATGGAATGAGCTGCTCGAGATCGGCCTTTTGGCGTCCGTACACCGAGAGCGGATGGGGAGCATCGGACTCGGAAAGCAACCGGTCGTCTTCTCCGCCGAAAACGTAGTCCGAGCTGTATTGGACGAATAGCGCATCTTGCGCCGCGCAGCGCCGGGCCAGGTCAAGGGGCGCCTCGCGATTGATGCGTCCGGTCTCCCCGGGGTTCTTCTCGCAGGCGTCGAAATCGCATACCGCTGCCGCATTGATGACGGCATCCCACCGCCGCGCGAACAACCCGTCGAGGCGCGCTGCGTCGGTGATATCGGCGTCTTGGCGTGTTTGTGCGACCAGGGCATGCCCGGCGGCCAACTCCTTGGCCAGATAACGGCCGAGCAAACCTCCGGACCCGAGCAGAAGAATATTCATGGGTTGAACTTCAGGCGTTCCAATTGTGCGAGCACGTCACCGGAGGTCACGGCATCAAGGCAAAGGTAGCTGTCCATGCCGCAACGGTCGATACATGGGTGCAGGGGACAGGCTCGGCGCTGCACCACGCGATGGCGATTGTTCCATGGTGCGAACCAATCGGGTTCACCCGAGCCGAAAATTGTCACCACCGGTTTGTCCAGGGCGCCGGCAAGATGGGCCGGAAAGGAGTCGTGGCAGAGCACCGCGTCGGCGCCCCGCAGCACAGTCACGAGGGACAAAAGATCGGGTGTTGGCACTTTGCGGGCGTGGTCCGGGGTCACGGGCTCGGCCCCCTGCGGAAGCACCTCGACCAGTTCGAATTTCTCCGTGACCCGATCTGAAGCGGCGAGTTCGCGCCAGCGACTGAGCGGCCATTGTTTGCTCGGAAGGCGGGCCTGCGCGTGTACGACGAGCACTGGACGCCCGCGGCGTTCTTGGACCGGCGCGCCGGTTGCCGCGATCCAAGGCACGGAAACATCGCAGGAAAGATCCAGCGCCCCGGCAATCTGGTGCCAGCAATGGAAGTGCGTTTGCCGCGGTGACTCGCGATGCAGCTCTTGGGTGAGCAGGGGACGGCCGGGGTGAAGCAATCGCCAGAGATTTTCCAAAGCGCGACCGAAAAGCCGCCGCCTTCGGCGCCATGGCAAGTCGGCGGCGTAGTAGTTGCCGCGCGTCATGGGAAAACCGATCCGTCGTACGGCGTGGGTTTCCGCCATGAGAACGCCAACCCTCGCATCCGCCCACGCGCAGACGGCAGCATCGAAAGACAAGGGCCGCAGCACACGGCCTTTGTCGCGGGCCGCCACGAGCGCTGGCCCCAAGCCGGACGGTTGAGCGTCTTCCCAGGGTGTTTCCCACTCATGAATTACCGGGGGGTGGGAAAGCAACCGGTAAACTTCGCTGCTCGCCGGGCGGCAGAGGACATGGACTTCGTAACGGGCTGCCGCCCCGCGGACAAACGGGAGGCTCATCACCGCATCTCCGAGGTGATGAAGTTCAACCAGAAGGAGGCGGGGCTTCATCGGGCGAACCAGCGTCGTTTGAGCAGATAGTAGTGACGTCCCCAGACGGCCATGGAGAAAGCGTTCCACCAAGGCCCGAACCGCCATCCTTCACGCGTGAGCATCCGTGCGGTCTCGCACCACATTTTGGAAAGTTGCCGGCTCGTCTTGGCGTCTGCGTGCAAACGCGAAACGGCCAGAGGTTCGGGAATGTAGTGCCATTGCACCTTGGCACCCAGCCGGAGCCAATATTCATGATCCATGCAGTAATGAAGCGTCTCGTCGAAACCGCCGAATTTTTCATACACCCTGCGCCGCCACCAGACTGCGGGTTGTCCGAGCGGGTTGCCCTTGATCAGCCCGGTCGGGGCAAACTTGGCTGCCGACTTGCGCCGTTTCCGTCCGGAATTCCCTTCAAGGAAAAAAAAGTCGGCGTAAACAACATCAACGGTCTCCTCACTGCTGAAGACATCAAGGACACGCTGTAGGGCCGGCGGTTCGTAAAGGTCGTCGGCGCACAAGTAGGCGAGGATGTCCCCGTTGGCTAGGCCGAGCCCCTTGTTGATGGCTTGGGACTGTCCGTTGTCCTTCTCCGAGACCCAACGCACCCCGGTCTGTTGGCGCAGAATTGCGGTCGTTCCGTCGGTCGATCCTCCGTCGATGACGATGTGCTCGATTTCGTGCGAGGGAGCATGTTCCGCGGCCAGGCGGACCGAATCAAGGCACGCTCCGAGATAGCGTGCTTGGTTGAGTGACGGGGTGACGACCGAAAGTTTCATATGGTGTCGGCCGCACCGATACGACGGAAGATTTCCTCATACCGGTCGAGCACCGACTCCCACCGGAATTGTTCCGCACGGTGGCGGGCGCGTCGCCCCGCCGCCGCACAGCCCTCCGGATTTTCCGCGGCCCAACCGAGTTTCTCGGCCAGTGCTTCGACCGGACGGTCCGGACCGAAAGGGATACCGGCATCACCGATGACTTCGCGTGTCGCCGTGCAGTCGTGGTAAATGATCGCCTTGCCCATGCCGAGTTGGTCGAGCAGAACCAATCGCGTGGCCTCGATGGTGGCGGGCATGATGAAAGCCCGTGAATGCTGACTCAGTTCGATGTAGGCATCGGAAAACCGCAGCCCGGTAAAAATCACCCGATCGGTGGCCAGAGCCTCCAGCTTTCGGCGGTAGGCGTGTTCGTAGGGATCACCGCCCACCATGACCAGCGGCAGTGGATCGGCCAACTCGCGGTAAGCGCGCAGCAGCAACTCCGCCTCGTTCTCCGGGGTCAAGCGGGAAACATAAAGAAAGTAGTTGTCCGGCCGGAGTCCCCAGCGTTCCAACTCCCCGGAGCGCACGGGTTCATCGCGTACGGTCAGCCCGTAGGAGAGGTGCTCGGTTCGCGTGGCATGACGGTCCGCATAGCGGTCGGCAATGGTGGCGTTGTCCGCGATGATGCAGTCAGCAGACTGCGTGGCCCAGCGCTCGCTGTGTTTCAACCAGAACCGGGCGAATCCGCGCCACTTTTTGCGGCTGAAGTCCGCCCCGTCCACATTGATGATCACCTTGGTGCCGCGCCATCGGGCGAGGCGACCGAGAATGGCATTGCCCACTCCGCAGAGATAGATGATGTCATAGTTCCTGCGCATCGCATCGAGCATCGACAGGGTGGTGTGCACAATGGTGTCGAGGCTCTTGGTCGGGATGGTCGGCAGTCCGATGATGTGCATACCCTCCCAGACCGGCTGGGGTGCCCCGTGGTGAGGCAGGCGGTTGTAGACCGTCACATCATGTCCCCGCGCGGCGAGGCGTTTGCCGAGCTCCTGGACGACGACCTCGAATCCCGAGTAGCGGGCCGGCACGCCGCGGGAACCGAGAAAGGCGATGCTGGGTTTTCCGGAGCCGGCGGGTTTTTCCTTCGGTTGGCCGCCCAAAGCTTCGCGGATGGTGTAGTAGACAAAGAGCGAATTGAACTGGGTGTAGCGCCTCCAGAGACGGCCGGGCTCCTGCCAAAGGCGGTAGGCCCACGTGGTGCCGGAGCGCTGCATCCACTGTGGTGCGAAAGCCCGCTGTCCACCAAGAAGGACAAAGGCATCGCCCACCGCGAAGAAGACCCCGCGGACGTGGCGCGCCAGGTTGTCGATGATCCATCGCTCCTGCCGCTCGCCACCGAGGGCGACCCAGATGAAATCGGGCTTGGCCTCCGCGATGGTGCGGGCGAAGGCCTTTTCGTCGTCTTCGGTCCACGTCCGGAAGGGCGGCGACAAAGTACCGGCAATTTCGAGGCCGGGTTGGATCTCACCCAAGTGCGCCACGAGGGCCTCGAGTGTTTCCTCCGTTCCGCCGAAGAAAAAATGGCGCCACGGCCGCGGGGTGGCACGGATCATTTTCTCCATGAAATACGGGCCGTAGACGCGGTCCTTGAGGGCGGCTCCGTGTGCGTTGAGGCTCCAGCGCAGCGGCATGCCATCGGGCAGGATGAGGTCGAACTTCCGCATGACTTCGCCGAAATCGCGTTGGTGGCGGGCCAACGCGACGATGTGGGTATTGCTGGCCGCCACGGCGGCGGGATGCTTCTCGCCCGCCAGCCGGATGCTTTCCGCGATGGCCGCATCGTAATCGACCACCGCCACCGGAGTTCCGAGGATTGTAATCTTGCGTGGTGCCGCTCTCATGCCCCCGGCCAAACTAATGGAGCAGACCCCCGGCGGCAATGGTGGGGCGGGAAACCGCTGGCTCCGGGCCCCACTCATGCTTAGGCTGCCGCCCATGAGCCTGACCGTCCGGATCGACGAGGACATCAAAGCGGCGATGAAAGCCAAGGATGCCGACAAACTCGGCGCCCTGCGTATGCTCAAGTCGTCACTGAAATACGCCGTGATCGAAAAAGGGGCGGCAACCGATGCCGCTCTGGCCGATGCGGACGTCATCACGGTTCTCCGCCGCCGGATCAAGCAGTGCCAAGACGCCATCGAGGGTTTCGCCAAGGGTGGACGTGACGAGCAGGTGGCCAAAGAAAAGGCCGAACTCGTTTTGCTCGAGACCTATTTGCCCGCTCCGCTCTCGGCCGACGAGTTGTCCGCGCTGGTGCGTGAGGCCATTGCGGAGTCGGGGGCGACCGGCAAAGCACAAATGGGTGCGGTGATGAAAATCGTCATGGTCAAAGCGGGCGGACGGACCGAGGGCAAGGCCGTCAATACGGAGGTTCTCAAGCAACTTGGCTAAAAAAACACCCCCGAAAAAAAGCGCGGTATGGGCTGTCATCGTGGCCGCCGGCTCCAGCCGTCGCATGGGCTTCAACAAATTGACGGCCGAACTGGAGGGTCAGCCCGTGCTCGGCCGCAGTGTGGCGGCCTTCAACCAGTCAAAGCTCATCGATGCGATTGTCCTGGTCTGTGCGGCCAGCGCGCGGGCCGAACTGGAGGAGATTGCCCGGACCGCGGCCCCGACCAAGCTCAAAGCCGTGGTGGAAGGTGGAGCACACCGCCATTTGTCCGTGGCCGAAGGTCTTGAGTGCGTACCCGAAGATGCGGCCATCATTGCGGTGCACGATGCGGCCCGCCCATTGGTCACTTGCGCCATGATCGAGCGCTGCCTCGAGAGTGCACGCAACAATGGCGCCGCGGCTTGTGCCAGACCGGTTACCGATACGCTCAAGCGGATTAACGACGAGGGCTTCATTGTCGAGTCCGTCGAACGCGATGGACTCTGGGCTGTCGAGACCCCGCAAATTTTCCGCGCCGAATTGCTACGCCACGCTTACGCCGAAGTCATCGCCACCGGCGGCCAGGTTCCGGACGAGACATCCGCGGTTCAAGCGGCCGGGGCCCCGGTAGCCCTGGTCGAGACTCCGGAATGGAATGGTAAGATCACTTACCCGGCGGACCTAGAACTGGCCCGCCTCGTTTTGCGCGGGCGCAAAGAGGACTGAGATCCTCATGGGCGGGAAGATTCTCACCGTTGGTCTGGTTTGTTTCCTCGTGGGTGCCGCTGCAGCTATGCTTGCCGGACCTTGGTTGGCTCCGCCGCCGGGCGACGATCTGCCGCCTTGTCCGTATCTTGAGAAACATAGTTTCGCCGAAGTGCCGCCTTATGTCGTTACCGCGATCGGTGCTTACGAAGCAATCCGGGAGACTCTCCTGCGCGAATCGTTGGAAGGGGTGGGAGATCAGTCCACCGTGATCGCCCGCGCTTTTGCCAGGGAGGATCAACGCATTGCCTCGCTGGCCAAGCGCTTGGCCGACGAGCAGGACGTCGAGTCGGCGCGGCGGGCTTTCCGGCGCCTGCACCGCTTGATGCAGCGGCATGCGGACAAGTTGCCGGAGTCCTTTTGATTCCGGAGGTCCAAGAGCGAGGAGCAAGACAGCGGATCGTTGTCCCAGTAGCTGTGCGAAGTGAGTTTGACCTTCCCGCGGAAGATGAGATGGACGCTGACCGTGTAGGCTAGGATGATGCGCGTGATCATGTGGGTCTTCGGCGTTGAGGTGGCCTTCATGTCCTACGTGTAGGGGTTGGCTTCCGCACCATCGGTGGAGTCGTGGGCAACGGCGGCGCGGGCGTGATTTTGGGAATGGATCTCACTCCTCCGGCCAAAGACGGCCCGATCGATCCCGTGGAATTCACCGCCGCGATGATCCGCAGGTTCTGGAGCGGGGGTCCGCGGCACGCTCATTCCTTTTTTCCAAGCAGCCAATTTTCGCTGGTG
>Ga0247838_1006477_pt1 | contig 11002 bp, 7 predicted proteins | sample LaCruzMarch2015__5_FD_189097 | JGI IMG/M metagenome (GOLD analysis project Ga0247838, IMG submission 189097) | Freshwater microbial communities from meromictic Lake La Cruz, Castile-La Mancha, Spain - LaCruzMarch2015_15m | ecosystem: Environmental > Aquatic > Freshwater > Lake | place: Spain... | reverse complement strand
GTGCTACCGTGAATTCACTCGAACTCGAGTCTGTTTTCTATCGCATCAAGCTTCAATCGAGTCCAAAAACTCTGTTTTCGTGACCGCGAGCAAGACCTTCCACAATTCGGCCCGTAACATTTAAGTTTGAATTGGAATAGATTATCGACGGTTTTTCGGGAAATCAAAAAGGACCGATGTTGCTTAATTGGGCAAGCCTGCGAAATCAACTCCATGGGTTTTTCTGGTATCCGAAGTTAGTTGAAGTCCTTGATCTTTCCCATCTTGGAAACCCAAGAGGAAGCCCCTTTTAAAAGGGGATAAAGAGCCAATGCGCCCGTTCCCTCGCCTAACCGCATGCCCCATCGCAACATGGGCGTCAGGGTAAGCTTTTCCAGCATTCCAACGTGAGCAGTTTCTTGAGATTCATGGGCCGCAATCATGCTGTGTATCACCTCGGGGTAGTACTGCTGTGCGATTAATGCACCTGCGGTTGCGATCATGCCATCGAGCAGGATCACCTGACGCTGCTTGGCGGCTTGCATGTAAAAGCCCGCCATGGCGACTATTTCGAATCCACTGACGGAGGCCAAAGCAGATTCGTCGATCGAGCGACCACAGCGTTCAAACACACGATCTGTTGCAACATGAACTGCTAATTGCTTGGCATGAAAAGAATCGTCCGAGGTACCGGCTCCGGCACCCACCGCCTGCTCCAACGGTACGTCGGCCAAAAGTCTTGCGAGACAACTTGCAGAAGTGGTATTACCGATTCCCATCTCGCCTGCAATAACGACCCTAGCTCCGCGTAGATACGACATCCTAGCCTCATCCGCCCCAATGGACATGGCTTCTCGAAACTCATGCAATGTCATAGCCGGCTCATTCAGTAAATTCTGAGTCCCGGCCGCAACCCTTCGCGAGTAGAGTTTCGGATGAACCACTTTAGGCGCGTACAGGGATCCAACGTCGACCACGTGATAGCCAATCCCAAATTCAGCAGCCAGCACCGAAGATGCGGCTTTGCCCGTTGCAATCTGCTCGATCATGAGCGACGTTATCGATGATGGCCACAGCGATACACCAGACTGAACGACCCCGTGATCGGCAGCAAACACAATCAATTCCGCTGGGGTTGCAACGGGATGAAGTGTTTGCTGAATCCAACAAAGTCGTTCCGCAAGCTCTTCCCAAACACCCAGCGAACCAGGCGGTTTGATAAGGCCATCAAAGTAACAACGGATTGAAATCGGATCAAGCATAGTTGGAACTGGGTTTGAAAAAGATAAAAAACGACTTTGGAACCAACCTTCAACTCACTTCCAGTGCCGATCAGCGAAGTTCATAAACTGTTGCCAATCGAATGCAAGAATGTCATGGTCGCCGGTGCGATTATGGTAGCCGATTCGATCGCCAACGCTTGTATCGGCGACAGGCGGTGCTTCGGTCGGCAGCCCCTGATATCCTAGAAGCTGGTAAACAGGTGTGGCGTACCAGCCGCTCAAATACTCCCCTTTAGGATCGGCCCATAAATCTTTTGTCGCGCTGGAAATATAGACAGGACGCGGGGCAATACTTGCTATCAATGCATGCTGATCGAACGGCAATGCGGCTTCGTTCTGATTGTACTTTTTGAAATTGGGACAAAACCAATGGGGGAAAGACGAATTGATTCTTGCGACTGTCTCACCAAAATTGCGACGTTCTAGTGCAGCTCCGCCGCAACCGGAGTTATTCGATATCACGATCGAAAAACGCTGGTCAGTGGCCCCAGCCCACAACGCCGTTTTACCCAAACGCGAATGGCCGATCGCAGCGATGCGTGCCGAATCAATTTCGGGCTGCTGAACCAAAACATCCAGCAATCGCGACATTCCCCAAGCCCAACCGGCGATGGTGCCCCATCGACCGGGGTGCTCCGCAGACGCTCGATGATCGGGGAACAACGCATGGACTCCGTTCTTGAATCCGTCGTCAAAGTCAGGATCAATATCCCCGTAGTAAGCAGTCGCCACTGCGTAACCACGATCGTTGATTTCTTGGATTGGCCAACGAGCATCTTGGGCCCCTCGCATTTGAGCCGTCGCACGATGATCGGTTATTCCAATTTCCTTGGAATTGGCAACCCAACTGGACGGAATTCTTAGGGACGGATCCTTGTCCACCGTATGGTTGCCTTGAAAATTGAGCCCCAAGAAACAGCCTTTGGCCGTTTTCAATTTGGCCGGACTAAATAAAACGAAGTCGATATTTAATTCACTTGCCTCCGTCGATAACGTCACCACCATCTGAGTTCGCTTGGTTTTTCCATCCAACATCCAACCTTGCTCCACAACAGTCCATGAGACCTTGGCCGAACGAGTCGGAGCGAATCCATATTCGTTCTCGCCAATCAACTGAAGCAGATACTCGCGTTGCTTTGGCCAAGCGGTTGGATCGGCAACCAACTGGCCGTCGCGTCCGACTAGCGGATCGGGCAAATGCCCCATGACGACTAAAGACTCATCTTCGTTTGCAGGTGGTACTTGCCCGTGAATGAATGTGCTCATCAAAAAAACCGATAGGAAAGTGAGGACTGGACCGACTTGGCTTAAGGACGCAAGTCTTCGAAATCGAGGGAGGGAGTATGTCATGCTTCGAGTCCGAATAGGGTATAATGAAGGTTGGGAGTAGTCAGCGAAAACGCAAGGCTTACTATAACGCATTATTCTCCCATGGTAACGCTTGCCGCGAGGCGGGCTGATCCAGTTTTTACCCACCCACATTCAGCACGTTTACGGCCCAGTTGCGATCCGCTTTTTTGCAGATGGGGCCGGTTTTGCTTCAACGAATGGATTTCCATGAACTACGTAGAAGTGTACTCGGCTGGCCTAACCGATAAGGGGCTAGTACGACAAGATAATCAAGATCAATTCTTGGTTACAGAACTAGCACGCAGCATGGTGGTCCGATCAGGATCGCTGGACGCAGCGGAATCGTCGCGGTTGTTTGGAGGGCCTCTAGCGTATTTGTTTTTCGTCGCTGACGGCATGGGAGGTCATAAAGGAGGCCGCGAGGCTAGTCGATTGGCCATCCAGTTTTTTGTCAACGCCGTCCTAAATAGCTCCCAATGGCTTGTTCGGATCGGATCGGACAACGAAGCCGCATTCGTCGATGAAATTCGTCAATTGATCGGGAATGCGCACCGGACGATTCAATCCAAGTCGGAGAGCGATACTCTGCTGGAGGGGATGGGCACAACGCTTACTCTCGCCTACGTAGCATGGCCTAAACTATTTGTGGTGCATGCCGGGGATACGCGATGTTATTTGCTACGTGATGGGAAATTGCGATTGGTCACTCGAGACCATACGCTCGCCAATCAAATGATGAAAGCGGGAACACTGGACCCATCGAAAGTAGAGCGGTCGCAGTGGTCGAATGTGCTGGTAAATGCGTTGGGTGCAGGTGCCGAAAACGTCTTCGCGGATGTATATCGCGACGAGCTGAAGTATGGAGATGGTCTTTTGCTGTGTAGCGACGGACTGAACAAACACTTGTCGGACGATGAAATCTGTGCGGTCTTGCTAGAGTCCACGGACTGTAAGGCGGCTTGCAAACGACTGATCCAACTGGCAAAACAAGACGGAGGATCAGACAACGTGACCGCTGTTTTCTCTACGTTCATGAAACCAAAGCGTCGTGTCGCTCGCATGAAAATTATGTTAGCCGAGAATGCAGCCGAATCCGTTTTTCAAGATATTGCGATTCCTGAAAATGAGCTCGACACCATGGTCGAATTCGACGGCGAAGCGGAACTGTCGACCGCCGAACATGAATCCGGCACGGTCGATTTCCCGGACAATGGCCCAAGCTCCACATGGGATCTTGAAAGCGAGTCAAAGGAAGAATTGCCCCCGGGATAGCGTCTCACGTTGGATCAGTAAAAAATGATCCGTAAAGAATGATCGGCGAAGAACTTTGCAAATGAAACGTCCCCCAGCAGAACTGGGGGACGAGAATGATTGTACGTTAAGCTGGGTTCAAGAAGAGCTAGTTCTTGACTTCAAATTCAGCATCGATCGCATCGTCATCACCGGCTGGCTTGGCATCGCCCGCAGGAGATCCTGCAGGTGAGGCTTGAGGGCCCAGCGTCGAACGGAAAGCCTGAGCGGATTGCTCAAGCTCCATGGTTGCGGCCTTGATGGCTGCGGCATCGTTGGTTGCAATCGCATCGCGAGCCTTCTTGATCGCCAGTTCTAGCGGTTCGCGATCGGAAGCACTCAAGCTTTCGCCTTGATCCTTAATAGCTTTTTCCAGGCCGTGGATGGTGTTATCCGCACGGTTCTTTGCTTCCGCTAGCTCCACGAACTTCTTATCTTCGTCAGCATGAAGTTCTGCTTCACGACGCATTCGTTCGATTTCGTCCTTGCTGAGTCCGCTCGATTGCTCGATCTTCACGCTCGACTGCTTGCCCGACTTCAGATCTTTGGCGGAGACGTTCAAAATTCCGTTTTGATCGATATCGAATTTCACTTCAATTTGTGGCACGCCACGAGGTTGTGCATCGATGCCTTCCAAATTGAACTGGTCGAGCAAGCGATTTTGTTGAGCCATCTTGCGCTCACCTTGGAACACGCTCACTGTGACCGCGGTTTGCCCATCGGCAGCAGTCGAAAACGTTTGCTTCTTTTCGACCGGGATGGTCGTGTTTCGCTCGATCAGAGCTGTGAGAACTCCACCTTCGGTTTCGATGCCCAAAGTCAAAGGTGTAACGTCCAGCAATAGCACGTCGCGTCGGTCTCCCGAGAGGACCGCCCCTTGAATGGCTGCACCCACGGCAACCACTTCGTCAGGGTTAACCCCTTGATGAGGTTCCTTGCCGAAGATGTCCTTCACAATTTGGCGAACCTTCGGAACGCGTGTAGATCCACCCACCAAAACAACCTCATCGATATCCGATGGTTTCATCTTGGCATCTTGAAGAGCTTGCAAGACTGGCTTGCGGCAACGTTCGATCAGATCGTCGACCAAGCTTTCGAAGGTGCTTCGAGTGATTGTCACTTGCAAGTGCTTTGGCCCGGACGCATCCGCCGTGATGAACGGAAGATTGATGTCGGTTTGAGGTAGGCTGCTAAGTTCCTTCTTCGCCTTTTCGCAGGCCTCCTGAAGACGTTGCAACGACATCGCGTCTTTGCGAAGATCGATACCATTATCTTTTTGGAACTGGGTCGCAACGTGATTTACAAGAGCTTGGTCAAAGTCGTCACCACCAAGATGCGTGTCACCGCTGGTGCTGATCACTTCGAACACTTTGCTGCTATTATCTTCGTCGCTGCTAGTAGCAACCTCGAGAACGGACACGTCAAAAGTACCGCCACCCAAGTCGAAGACGATGATCTTTTGATCCTTGGTTTTATCCAGGCCGTAAGCAAGAGCTGCGGCAGTTGGTTCGTTGATGATACGAGCCACTTCGAGTCCGGCGATCTGGCCAGCGTCTTTGGTGGCTTGTCGCTGAGCATCATTGAAGTAAGCAGGCACCGTGATCACAGCCTTGCTAACTCGATGGCCTAAGTACGATTCAGCGGCTTCCTTCAGTTTGCGCAAAACCTTGGCGGAAATTTCTTGGGGCGTGAACTGCTGATCGCCAATCTGCACCTTCACATACTCATTGGCACCGCCGACGACTTGGTAGGGTACGATCTTCTCTTCCGACTCGACTTCCGAGTGCCTTCGTCCCATGAATCGCTTAACCGAGAAGACGGTTCTTCGAGGGTTCGTAACGGCTTGCCGTCTCGCAGGTTCACCTACGATCGTTTCGCTTTTGTCGGTGAATGCAACCACGCTAGGAGTCAGCCGATTTCCTTCTGCGTTGGGAATAACCTTGACCTCGGTACCTTCCATGACTGCCACCACGGAGTTGGTTGTTCCCAAGTCGATACCGATGATTTTTTCGCCCGATGCCATGTTTGTGATTCCTTCTAAAATACGTTGTCTAACTTGAGAATTGCGATAGGGAGGTGTGTTGAGCCCAAGCCGCTGCACTGCTCGAGGTTCCAGAAATCAAGCTTTCCAACACCGAGTCACAGCTATAGCAATCTGTGTGCCAAGTTCGCGCCCGCCTTCCTTGCTTCGACGCAAGTCTTTTCCCATAAACGGCTTAGGTGTTTTAAAAAATACGGACGTGTGACGATTTCGGAAAATGGGGATCGCTTCAAACGCCAAATTGACAGAATTCCGACTAGGCGGCGCGCCCCATTGCCAGCGTCAGCTCGCGATTTCCCACAGAAAAACCGATCTTGGAACCAGTAGAGTAAGGAGGGGCGGACGGGCCGCGCCCTCCTCCTCGTCAAACCGTACTTGCAGATTTCCCGCATACGGCTTTCGCAGAGACTTTTCATGCTGAAGCTTATTCAGGGAAGGTGCGGAGTCGTTCATGGACGTTTAAGACCAAGGTCGTGGACGTGAGCATAGAACGATTTGCCTACCGGGGGGCGATAGGCTCGCTGACTTCTCCTCTGAAGATGCGTTGTTAGCTTAGCCACGATGTAAGAGTGGATGACGCGGAACGCAACTCGTGGGTAACCCGACTTAAAGTAGTTGGTCCATCCTCGTTGCCAAACATTGATCTCGGATATCATTTCAACGACAGGCATAAAGCACCGCTGCGACCGGGTCAGGTTGCGTATCGCATCTCGAGCCTTCGCCATCGCCTTTCGGCTGGGAAAGATATTAAGATAGCGATGTGCGCGTCCTTGGAGGTCGCGGTCGTATCGAAATGTGTAACCAAGAAAGTCTAGTGACGTTTTAGGATAGTTCAAGTTAACGACTTTCGTCTTTTCTCGATTGATCGTGAGTTCGAACCGACCCTCAAGAGTGGTACTGAGCCAGTCTCGCAATCGCTGCCCCTGGTATCGAGCCAGGACGACAAAATCATCCGCATAGCGGACGATTTTTGCTTTTGCAAAGTGGACCGGGCCATCTTGGCGATGGAATGCCACTTCGAACCAATGCAAGTAAACATTCGAAAGAAGAGGTGAAATCACCCCGCCTTGCGGTGTTCCTCGATCGGATCGAGTGATGTGGCGTTTTCCATCGTCATCCTCTTCGACAAGTTCGCAGGCAAGCCACATCTGGATCAAGTCAAGCACGGCACGATCTGCAATGCGAATCTTGAGGGCCAGAATCAACTTGTTGTGTGGGATCGTATCGAAGTATCCCTTCAGGTCCGCATCATAGACCTCCCGAAATCCTTGTTGCAGATGCCCCTGAATCGCCTTGATCGCATCATGAGCGCTACGCTCAGGACGAAATCCATACGATGTGTCCAAGAAGTCCGCCTCAAAGATGGATTCCAGGACCAGGACAGCAGCAGTTTGCACGATTCGATCGCGCATAGTCGGGATTCCCAAAGGTCGTTTACGGCCATCTGGTTTTTCGATGTAAGTTCGTTTTACACGATCAGGCCGGTAGGTCTTCGTACGAAGCGATTCGTGCAGGTCAGCCAGGTATTTTGCAGCACCGCCAGGAGCATCCATGATGTCCTGACAAGTGACTCCATCAATTCCCGGTGACTTGTTTTTCGCTAGTACGATCCACCATGCCGCTGCCAGTACGTCGCGTCGATAGATGCGATCGTACAAGGCATAGAATCGAAATTTCGGTTCCTGTTTGGCTTTCAGATATAGCTTCCGTCGCAGTTCGGCAACTTTCACCGGCAATTTCACGTTGCTCTTGACTGACCACCACCCGAGCTCCGGTTGGTTAGGGTCTTGAGCTTTGGTATTGTTGTTCGGTTCTTCCGTAGTGGGATTAGGTTCCAAGCGGGTTGTCCTTACGTTAATGGAAATGCATGTTTCTGCTGAGGGGACTTTGCTCCGTCGACATTGCTCGACTTCCTAGCTCGTATTCCCCTCTCCGACTTCCATGCTGGCCAATACCTGGTTATTGATTCCCAGATCTTGTTGGCTTCGATGCATGCTCCGCATCAATACCGCCAGATGGATCTCCCAGTTACCTTGACAGTTTTGTTGACACCCGCTGTCTCCAGTCACCCCGAGGAGTCTGATAGCTGCATGTGCGCGTTACTTCACTATCAGTGTTGGCTTCGTCAATTCCGGAAGCTTGGCCACTCCTAACTGTGTAACGAGGCCGAATCGAGTTCACTTGCGTTACGGCTGGCGTCGTTGTCTTCCAAGGCTTCAGTCAGTCGATTACTCGAACTGGCTGCTTGGTCGACTACATGGCGAACGAGCACTTACCATGGTTAGTACCTTTCAACTAACGAAAACTGCCAGGTTTACCTGGCGCACCGGAACACACGGAAATTAAGGTAACCGCCTCGAGTCGAATGAGCGAAATACGATAGGTACCAGGCACTTGGATTGGGCACTTGGATTGACATCCATCTCGGCAGCCAACAAAGGCTACAAACTGGCTACCAGCAACGAGAAGATGTGGATGCGAAAGAATGGTCGGCACGGACGGAACCATCCACGGATGCAAAAGTAACAGCCCGGCTGGTTAGTTGAGTTGATCGCGAATCAAATCAGCGAATAGCTGATCCTCATTTGGTACAATCCGATGAAATGCGTTACGTCTTCAACACATCCGACCAGCAAGAATCATGAAAAGTTCTCTTCCGGCCCGATCTGCCTTGGCCTTGTTTGCACATCCAGACGACATTGAATTCGTGGCTGCTGGAACGCTGCTTCGTTTGAAAGATTTGGGATGGGAATTGCATTATTGCAACGTGGCCAATGGGTGCTGCGGTTCCACCACGACAGATCGTCAGCAAACCGTAGCGATTCGCTTGAAGGAATCGCAGCGGTCGGCTGACCTATTAGGAGCGTCGTTCTATCCACCCATTTGCGATGACTTAGATGTACTTTACAACGCACCGAATCTTGCAAAGATTGCAGCCGTAGTGCGCCAGGCGAAACCGGCTCTGATTTTGACGCATGCGCCAGTCGATTACATGGAGGACCATATGCAAACGTGTCGGTTGGCTGTAACCGCCGCCTTTGCCAAAGGGATTCCAAATTTCCATTCGATCCCGCACGTAGACTCCTATGATGGGGAGGTCGCTATTTATCATGCTCAGCCGCATGGCAACCGAACCCCCATGAATGAATTGGTGATTCCTCAGTTTGCGGTCAACATTGATTCCGTGCTTGACCGAAAGCTACAAATGTTGCAATGTCATGAATCGCAGCAAGGTTGGTTGCAAACGACGCAAAAGATGAATTCTTACTTGCAAACGATGTTGGATCTTGGACGCGAAACTGCCTCCCTGGCAAAACTGCCTTGCCAGCATGCAGAAGGCTGGCATCGACATTTGCACCTTGGGTTTAGCGGTCCAGATTTTGATCCGCTTGGGGAAGCGCTTTTGAGTCAGGATCCGAATGGACTCAAATAGCTTGGCACCGCCGCGAAAGAACTCGGCTTGAGTCCATGACATGATACCGCAAGTGGATACAATAAAGAGAGTGAAAAAGGTCTTTGGAGTTATAGGACTGGAACGAGAGTGCTCAAAAATATCCCTTTGTTGTCTGCATGCTGGTTGCGGATGCTGTTTTGCTTGGCAATGCTTTGCATCACGATTCTAGATCGCGGCATTGGCGTTTGCGATGACCAGACAAAATCGTCCGAGGATCAAGCGCAGATTTGGATTGATGGTCTTGTTGGCCCTAGTTACCGCTTGAGACGAGAGTCGTTTTTAAAGTTGTGCGATCGGTCCGTCGATATTGACGGTTGGCTGGCAAAAGAGTCGCGGAATCCGGATGCCTATCGCGCGTCGGTGGCGCGGTGGTTGATTCGGCTTCGAAAGTCGAATGGCACCCCTGCCGAACGTGTGATGCTGCTGAACGATCTTGAATCGCTTCGGCAACTCGATACAAGTGTTCTGGAGCGTTACGTTTCGGAGGGGAGGTGGGAAGCCATGATCGAGTTGGTCGGCCTGTTGGACTCCGCCACACGTCGGGAGCTGATGGCGGAAACCAATCGCGAAAGAATTATCGCTAAGGCATGGGAGACGGAAAATGAGGTTTACGTCCCCCGTTTTCTCGATCTTGTTTTGGAGCCTGCTGAGCGGGCTTACGTCAATCAATGGTGGTCGAAACTTGGCCTGACTCAGGATTGGCATGTCAACGACCAAAGCAATTTGCCTAGCGCCAAAATTGCCTTGCTGGAATCGGAAGGAAAGATCGATGAAGCGATCGACCTTGCCAAAAAGAAAAGCATTCTCAATCAAGTCGAAAGACTGCTAATCCGATCCAACCGATGGGATTCTTGGCTTGCGCTTGACACCCGACGCATTCCTATTGTTGGTTCTCAAAATTTGCTCCAACAAAGAGTGGGGGTCATGATCATACTTGGCCGTTTAAATGAGGCTGAGAAAGCGTTCATGGACGAGAACGAAAAACGGAGCAATCCTAAACTTGCTTCGGGCGACGCTTTGCTTGCTCGAGCTTTAGGAAACAACGTCCTCTGTGATCGCTATCTGGAATCTCTTCCGGAGTACGACGAGTTTGCGATTCGACGAAGTGCTCAGCAGACGCGACAAGCATTTGCTGCAGTTGGCCTAGAGGATCTCTCCCAGAAAGGGGTCTTGGAATGGATTAACTCAGAGCGATTTACCAGTGTTCGGCCTTCGCTGGATAGTTCGCCGGATAGAGAGATCGCGGACCCCTTATCCGAAGCGATCCGAAATCTCACGGAGGTCTCTGATTTTCTTTTCCAGCTTGGCCTTACTGAGCAAGGCGGCTTGGTGCAAAAGCGAATTTGCGATGAATTGATGCAGAAAGAACAGATGGAGGGCTTTGCCGCCTGGGCCCCTTTCCTGAGCCGGATGGCAACGCTCAACGATCGTGAAAAAGCGACACGTCTGTGGACAGAATTCTTGGTGCGAAGCTCGTATGGACCACAGCCTGCCTATGAACCTGTCTTGGTGAAAGAGGATTCTGAAACAGCGGATGCATTTCAAGTTTTGTATCCATTAGCACCCGCTGCGATCCGCGGGTTATTTGAGTCGCTTGGTCCAGAA
>Ga0247838_1006449_pt1 | contig 11059 bp, 14 predicted proteins | sample LaCruzMarch2015__5_FD_189097 | JGI IMG/M metagenome (GOLD analysis project Ga0247838, IMG submission 189097) | Freshwater microbial communities from meromictic Lake La Cruz, Castile-La Mancha, Spain - LaCruzMarch2015_15m | ecosystem: Environmental > Aquatic > Freshwater > Lake | place: Spain... | reverse complement strand
TGGAAGTGTTGAACATCTTCTTGCAGCAGGTCATATTGTATCCGCAAATGCAGTAAAAGTAACACCAGTAGTACCACAAGCAACACAGCAGGAAACAAAATTTCCTGTTTTTAACTCAGTAAATAACGAACAAGGAGAAAATAACAATGGCTAGAATAGTATTAACAAATGTGGAAGTAAAACTTGGCGCAGTTGATCTCAGCGATCATGTTGCTTCAGTAACACTTTCTTCAACATATGATGTTATTGAGACAACTGCATTCGCAGGCGGAAATGTTCCAGCAGCAGCAAAGACAAGACAAGCAGGACTTGTTGATAACTCAGTTACTCTTGAATTCCATCAAGACTTCGCAGCAGGCGAAGTAGAAGCAACAGTCTATCCACTTTTGGGTGGAACAGTTGCTATGACTGTAAAGCCTAACACATCTGCACCAGATGCAGTAGATAACCCTCGCTATGATTTTACAGCGTTGGTTTCAGAGTGGACACCATTAAATGGTGCAGTTGGCGAATTAGCAACTGCTTCTGTTACATGGCCAATCACAGGTGCAATCGTTAAGGATGTAACTCCTTAATCATGGCAAAAATAGTTCTAACTAACGCATATGTTGTATTTGAAGGTACCTATGATTTTAGTGACCATATTTCAAGTATAACAATAAGCACTGTGCATGATGTTTTAGATGTGACTCCAGTTCAGTCTGGAATCATTTATAAAGAGGTCATTGCAGGTGTTGGAACTAACTCAGTTTCTTTTGAGTTCTATCAAGATTTTGCTAATAACTCTGTAGAAGAGTTTTTTGGTGGCGTACCTCCGTACTCCTCAGAGCCAAATCGTGTAGGAACAAAAGTTTCATGTGTAGTAAGACCAATAAATACAGTAAAGTCTGCTACAAATCCAGAATATCAGTTTGAAGCGTTAGTAACTGAATGGACTCCAATAAATGCAAGCGTTGGATCATTAAGTACTATCACGGTGAACTGGCCTATCTCTGGAGAAATAATAAAAGACATAACTCCATAATACAAACTATACCTTGAAAGGGGAATCAAAATGGATGGATTAAGTATAAAAGTAAAGACTAGCGATGGCGTAGAAGGAGTATATCCTTTGCGTCCAAAGACTCTTGTTGCTTTTGAACAAAAGTTTAACAAGGGTTTTGCTAAGTTGCTTACAGAAGATCAGAAGATGGAACACATCTACTTTTTGGCTTGGGGAGCCATGAAGGATGCTGGAAAGACTGTAAAGCCTTTTGGAGAAGCCTTCTTAGATACACTTGATAGTGTAGAACTAGAGTCAGACCCAAATTCAGAGTCCACAGAAACAGCCTAACCTATACGGTAGCAATGATTTCTGTGGAGACAGGCATATCTCCAGTAGATTTGCTTGAGGCACCAGATGGTGTCCTTGAGTCAATCGTTATTTATCTCAAAGAACGATCAAAGGAAGCGAGCAGGTAATGAGTAAAGATGTAGTAGTGTTAACTGGAGTAAAGGAGACACTACAAGCATTGGAAAAGTTTGACAAAGATGCAGTTAAGAGTTTTAATAAGATTATTAATTCTGAACTGAGAAATGCTAAAAAAGAAGCACAAGGATTTGTCAAAGCAGACGCACCACTAAGTGGATGGTCTACTCAACCTGCTCGCAACCCTCGTTCTCGTGGTGGTGCTGGATGGCCTGCATGGGACCAGAGTGTTATCAAGGCAGGAATTTCATCTTCAAAGGCTGAGGGTAAAGTACGAAGAGACTATACTACATCAGCAGGAGCATTAAAGAACAGATCTGCAGCAGGTGTAATCTATGAATTAGCAGGTAGATCAAATAGAGGAACTGGTACATTTATCAGCAACCTTGAGAAGAAAGAATCACAGGCTTCTCGTTTAGTATGGAAGTCAGTAGATAAGAATAAAGATAGAATTGTTAACAATGTTGAGAAAGCCTTCAACCAAGTTAAATCACAGTTACAAAGCAATCTAGAAAAGGAGCGTGGCTAATATGGCAGTAGGTGCAGTAGTAGCACGAATCCTGACCCAGTATTCTGACAAGGGTTCTAAAGAGGCTCAAAAGGACATAGCCAAACTCCAAAAGAAGATTGATGCATTTGGCAAGAAAGCATTAAGAAACTTTGCAGTAGCAGGTGCTGCTGCAGGAGCATTTGCAGTTAAAATTGGTGTAGATGCTGTAAAGGGTGCAGTAGCAGATGAAAAAGCACAGACTGCTCTAGCACTAACAATTCGCAATACAACTGCAGCAACAGAAGAAGCCATTGCTGCAAATAGTAAATTTTTAGATTCTCTTGAACTACAGGTTGCAGTTGATAATGATGAACTTATGCCAGCACTGCAAAGACTGGTGACTGCAACAGGAGATCTCACACAAGCCCAGAACCTTTTGGTTCTTTCTACAGATATTGCAGTTTTAGCAGGAAAAGATTTAGGAACTGTTTCAGCAGCAATTTCCAAAGCAATAAACGGACAATTTGGTGCACTTACAAAATTAGGACTACCTATTGATGAAGTTGCTCTTAAGCAAAAAGATCTTAATAAGATATTAACTGATTATGCCAAAATAAGCAAGGGAGCAGCATATGCAGCAGCCAATACAACTGCTGGTAGACTAAAAGTATTAGCATTATCTTACAATCAGGTAATAGATAAACTAGGATATATTTTACTTCCATATATCTTAGATTTTGTTGACTATCTAACAGGCCCAGGTGGTCTAATTGAGGCTCTTGATGAGTGGATATATAAGAATGAAAAAGAACTACAAGAAAGCCTCAAGGGTGTTTCATCAGTAGTTAAACTATTAATAGATAATGGCGACAATCTAACAAGCCTATTAACTGTTCTAGTAAGCATTTCTTCATTTTTAAATACTTCTATTCTTGGTCTTATTAAATGGGGTGAGGTATTCTTTATTGCTGGTGCTGCTACTTTTATTTTCAGAACACTTAGCAAAACACTTGGTGGCCTTGGTTTTGAAATTGTTAAAAATGGTAAACGATTTGATGTTATGACTAAAAAGGCTGCTGCTGCAGCAAGAGAAGCAGCCAAAGTTGGTAAGGGCTTTCCAGTGGCTGGAGCAACAAAGTCTACGAGCCTTGTTACTAAAGGCTTAGATTTAATTAAGGGCAGAGTAGGAATAATCTTAAAGGGTCTTGCTCTTATTGGTGCTCTTTATGGCATTGTAAAAACAGTGACTGGACCAAGCGATACTGAGTTGCTTGCACAGATGAACGCACAAATAAAGAAAGATTTTGAAGCAAAAAAGGCTGCAGAAGAACAAGCAAGACTAGATAAAATTATTGCTGCTAATGATTTAAAGTTTCAAATAGCACAAGATAAAGCAGCAGCAGAGGCTGCAAGAAAGCAAGCAATAAGAGATGCCCTAGAATTAAAGGCACAAAAACTACTTGCAGCACAGAAAAAGAAGATAAAAGATCTTGGTGTCAAGGGTACTGTAGATGAAGAAGATCCTAAGCAATTAAATGCAGCAATTGCTCTTTTAGAAAGACAAAAGAATATCAATGCTATTGATAAGGCAAGACTTGAAAGAATGAAGGAAGAAGTTCTTCTTCTCAAGGTTAGAAATGACTTGGCTTCAAGATACGATGACATTCTCAAGGCATTAGCAGATAACAAGATAACTACACAAGAAGTACAGATTCTTGCCCTCAAGTGGGGTGTGGCTACTGAAGCAGTAGATGCATACTTGCTACAACTAAAGGTTATTGAAGATGGCACAATCTCAGATGATGAAGTCATTGCCCTTGCTAAGTCTTGGGGTAGCACTCAGGCTCAAGCAGCACAGTATCTTGATTTCTTCCAGGCATTAAATGACGGTATCTTAAGCGATGCTGAAATTGAGAAACTTAAGGCTAAGTGGAGTTTAACTGAAGATCAAGTACGCATGTACGCTGATTTTGTTGGCATAGTCAATGACGGTAAGTTAACTGATGCTGAAATTATTAAGATTCAAGAGAAGTGGAAGTTAACCACTGATCAAGTAGTTGAATACATTAAGAAGATTGGTTCTCCAGTTTCTTATTCAGGTAGCCTAATTGATCCTGCCAGAGCAGCAGAAATTGGATGGCTAAGTGCTACAGCAGCATTAGAAAGATATTTAGCACTTCTTAAGGCTGGCACTGGGACTGTAGTTGTTCCTCCAACAGTAGTTCCTCCAGTAGTAGTTCCTCCAGTAGTAACTCCTCAAGGCCCTTGTGGAACTGCAAGACCTTACTATAACTATTACACAGGTGAGTGCGTAGCAACAGCAGCAGATATCAAGCCTAGAGGATCATCTACTGATTCTTCAGGTCTTGGTGGCAGTAAGACAGACTCAGCAGCGTCAGCAGCAGCAGCAAATGCATACGCAGTTGCAAAAGCAGCAGGAGATACAGCAAAGGCAGCAATCGCTGCAGCAGGAGTTGGTCCAAGTGGACTTGCATCAGCAGAATCTGGAGCAATAGGTGCAGCATCTATAGCAGCCCAACTCAGAGCAGCAGAAGAAGCATTAAGAATCTCATCATCACTAGCAGCATTTAAGGCTAAAGAAGCAGGAGATACAGCAAAGGCAAGGGCTGAGGCAGCAGATCGTGACTATGATGAAAGATTCAGATTCAGGTCTTCAACTATGGATAATGCTAGTAGCATTGTTGGTAGTGGAACGGCTACAAGTTCTCCAACTATTAATATAACTGTACAAGGATCTGTAACATCTGAGCAGGACTTAGTTCAAACAGTCAGAAATGGACTTCTAAGTGCTCAATATAACGGTAACAGCATAACATTGCAGGCGATATAAAATGACTTTACCAGTATTAAAAGTAGAAATTGACTTTGCGTCTGGTCCATCATTTGGATATCCTCTTATTCTTGACAGTGCTGTATTTGGTATTTTAGATACAAATACATTAGGAGATGTACCAGCAGACCTTGTTGATGTTTCAGCCCAGGTATTAAAGTGTTCTACTCGTAGAGGCCGTAACCGTATTCTTTCTAACTTTGAGGCTGGAACTGCGACGGTAACATTAAATGATCCTAATTCAGACTTTAATCCTCAGAATGTATCAGGACCATACTTTGGTAAATTAATTCCATTACGCAAGATAAGAATCTATGCACAAACTGAGTTTGCTGGAGATGTAGTAGAAGTTAATATATTTTCTGGATATATAACATCATACGACACAGGATTTTATGAAGGTACAAATGCAACCTCTACAGTAGTATTACAATGTGTTGATGGCTTTAGACTTCTTAACAATGTTTCTACAGGCTTAAGCCCAATTCCTGGCTGTACAGCAGGTCAGTTATCTGGTACCAGAGTAGACAGTATATTAACTTTTGCTGGTTTTCCAGATTCCATGAGAACTACTAGCCCAGGTAATTCTACAATGCAGGCAGATCCTGGTGGAGACAGATCAATTTTGGCTGCTATTCAAACAGTTGAGCAATCTGAGTTTGGTGCATTCTTTATGCAAAGATCTGGTAAAACACTATTTCTTGATCGTGATGATGTTGCTAAAAGAGCAGATGTGGTGCCAAGAACATATACAGACTTAGGAACACCTGGAACCTTTCCATATGAGTCAATTGACTTTGCTTTTGATGATCAACTTATCTTAAATGATATTACAGTCACAAGATATAACGATGGTATTGGACCTGCACTTCCTCAAACTGTAACAGATCAAGACAGTATTGATAGATTTTTTGTTAAATCAGGACAAAGAAGTAACCTTCTTATTCAGTCAGATCAAGAATCATTAGATCAAGCAAACACACTTCTTGATGCTCGTAAAGACGCAGACCTAAGAATTGACTCAATTACACTAAATCTTAATGCAGACATAAGCGAACTAAATACTCTTGTTAATTTAACATCAGATATTTATAACCTTATTCTAGCAGAAAAGCAAATGCCTGGTGGTAGTTCTATCGTAAGAGAACTATTTATCCAAGGTGTTCAGCAAGACATAAGTCCCTCTAAATGGGTTGTAAAACTGCTAACAGCAGAGCCAATAATCCAGGCCTTTATACTTGATTCACCAAATCAAGGTATACTAGGAGACACAGTTCCACAAAATACCAATGCACTATCATACTAAAGGAGAAAAAAGATGCCAATAGGTAGTCCAAACGCTGGATATCGTCTGTTTACTACAGGTGATGTTCTAACTGCAGCACAGGTTCAATTTAACCTGCAGAATCAATCAATCATGTACTTTGCTAACGCTGCAGCAAGAGACGCTGCCTTGACAGTAGGCGTTGTGCAAGAAGGTATGTTTGCCTATCTTGCTGACACTGATGCTACAACATTTTATAATGGTACCTCTTGGAACTCATTTGGTAGTGGCGATGTGACTGGTCTGACTGCGGGTACAGGAATAACAATTCTAAACCCAACAGGACCTGTACCAACAATTTCTGTATCAGACAATGCATTACTAGTTGCACCTAAAGAGCAAACGCTAACTTCAGCAACTGCTGCTAATGGAGCAATTGATATTGATGCTATGGTGGCTGGTGTTAATATTCGTACCTCCAACGCTACTGCAAACTATCAGTTAAATATTAGAGGCAATGCAGTAACAACACTAGACTCAGTTATGTCTACTGGACAGTCTATAACAATTACTTTTGAGTCACCAAATGGTGCTACAGCATACTATGCAACAGCATTTAATATTGATGGATCTGCAGTAGTTCCTAAATGGCTAGGTGGAACAGCACCTTCTTCAGGAAATATCAATTCAACAGATGTTTATATGTTCCAAATTAGAAAAACAGCAGCAGCAACATTTACAGTTATTGCTTCACAATCTAGATTTGCTTAATATTTAAAAAGGAGAACCGTGAGTCCGTTATTTCGTAACCCAAGTGGTATAGGTGTATTTTTGGCAGCAGTGACTACACCTGCTCCAACTACAACTACTACCACACCTGCACCAACGACTACAACGACAACTCCTGCGCCTACAACTACAACGACAACTCCTGCGCCTACAACTACAACGACAACTCCTGCGCCTACAACTACTACAACTACGCCTGCACCTACAACAACTACTACTACACCAGCACCAACTACTACAACAACTACACCTGCTACAACAACTACAACACCAGGTACTACAACAACTGCAGCACCTACAACTACAACTTCAGGAACAACTACAACTGCTGCTCCAACTACCACAACATCTGGAACTACAACCACTACTACATCAGCAACTACAACAACGACTACATCAGCAACTACTACAACTGCAGGTCCTTCAGGAACAAGATGTACATCTCTTGATATTGCTGTTGGCTGTTGCGTTAGTGCACCATTCGTTGGAGCATGTACTTCTGGATTTGGTTCTGGATCATCATGTACACCAATAATTGACTTCAGCCCAGGATCTGGTTGCTAATGAATATAGAGGAGAAATAATGATAAATGACGACAACATCTATGGTTCTGGCGGAAACGCCATTGTTTGGATAATTGACGGAGAATGTTTGTATGACCTTCCAGTACTTAAAGAGTATGTTGCAATGTTTACAGAGTCTGATGAAGTATTAGATGTATCTGAAGAATATCCAGATCATGACGGTATTACTGTTAGATTTGTTAAAAATAGCGAAGTTGTAGAAGACTTCCAAACATCAGAATATTTTGGTAGTATACTACTAAGTAATCCACAAATTGAGGATCTGGCAAAATATCCATATGGTAAATATGTTATTTCTCCAGACGCAACATTTGATGGTGAAAAGTTTATAATTAAAGATAGAGATCTTTCAGGATATCTTGCTTGGAATGTGGGAAGTCCATATGCTCCAGCAGGCTATTTTGATAATATTTAAAGATATGGAATGGGGAAAAAATGACTAAATCAGCATGGGAAAGATATAAAGAAAAAAATGGAATAACACCATTAGATCTTTTAAATCCACAAACCAAAAAGGTGGATGAAGAACTATCAGAACACAGACTTAGTATATGCAAGGGTTGTCCTGAGTTACTACAACTAACTACTCAATGCAAGAAGTGTGGATGTTTTATGACAGCAAAAACTAAGTATGAGGCTGCCAAATGTCCAATTGGAAAGTGGTAGTATGAAATATCAATACAAAATATCTATGGCCCAAATAGATCCAAACGGACTTTGTAATGTTGGATGCTGGTTTTGCCCTGTAAGATATGCTGAGAACCCTTTGGCACAAAGAACAAATATGCCTATTGAAACATTTGAAAGTATTATTAATCAATTAGTCGCAGGCAGAGGTACATATGTTGCTGATAACTTTGACTTTATTTACACAGCCCACTACAACGAAGTATTACTTTACAAGCACTTCCCAGAAATGCTGGAAGTTTTAAGAAAGAATAAGATCAGAACTATTGTTTTGACTAATGGAACGCCACTAACAAAAGCAAGAACAGACTTAATTAGAGAATACCAAGATGTTGTATACGGCATCTGCTTTAATATTCCTGCATCAGAGCCAGAAGAGTGGGCAAAAGCAACAGGCAAGCCAGTAAAAATGTTTGATAAGTTAATGGAACAAGTAACTTATGCTGTTGAACAACTGCCAGACATGGTTGCAAACAAGGCTATGTCTATCCAGGTAAACGGTATTAACAAGAACTCTCTTGTAGAGTATGGTGGCTGGATTCAGCAACTAAAGGATGCTCCAGAAATGGACATGGATCCCACAACTGGAACACTTGCAACAATGGCTAATGGGTGGAAAGAAAAGTTTCCACACCTTCAGGTATATGAGATGCCATATCTAGTTGACAGAAATGGTCACTTAGATACACATCAGATCATTACTAACAAGGCTGCTATTGAAAGCAAGGAGAAGAAGGGCAAAGAAAGAGTAATTGGCTGTGGCAATGGTAAAGAAGTTGGTGGAAGACCCAATGGATGGCTACATGTTGCTGCTAATGGAGATACTTTTATCTGCTGTAATGACTACGATTTTGAAACGGTATTTGGCAATATCAATGAAAAACCAATTAGTGATATCTGGATGAGTATTGAGCACAAGAGTATGACAGTAAAGTCATTTGAGAATTTCTGTAGAACATGCGTCCATGCGATTTGGGGCGACTAATGGCCAGTATATTTGTACAAATAGCAGCATATAGAGACTTAGAAGTAACACCTACAATTCTAGATGCTATCAACCAGTCCTCTGGAAACCACACAATTAACTTTGGTGTCCACACAGTTTATGTAGATGAGTCAGAGATTAATGTTCCTGATTTGCCTAATGTTAAACATGCAGAAAGCAAGGCACCAGAAAATATCGGTTTAGGAGTAGGTAGAGCATTGGCTCATCAATTCTATGACGGAGAAGACTATTACTTGCAATGTGACTCTCACTCAAGATTTATTGAAGGCTGGGATGAAGTTGCAATACACTCAGTTCTTAACTATCAGATTCAAGGAATTCACAAGCCTTTGCTTACTATGTACCCAGCAAATTACTGGTACCCATCATTGACTGCCAAGTATGTTGAGAAAGACTTTTTGCAAATAGGTCATCTAAGCAACATTAGTTTCCATGAAAATCCTGATCAATTCAGATCAATAAGAATACCACTACAAACAGCAATGGGTCCTCTTAAGGATGAAAACAGATTTGTTAAGTCTGTCTCAGGTGGATCTATATTTACAGTTGGTGGATTCTTGCCATTCAATACAGACATAGCCTTTTATGGTGAAGAGATCTGGTTAGCAGCAAGAGCCTACACACACGGATATGATATGGTTGTTCCAGATGAGCAATACATGTATCATCTATATTACAACCACGACAAGCCTGCAGAGATTAACAAGCGTAAGATTCTTTGGAATGATTACCCTGCTGAGTTTGAGGAGTTAGATAAGGTGTCTAAAGCCTTGATCTACAAGACTCTGACTGAAGGAACTACAGGAGAAATGCTCATGGGAACTCAGAGAACAGTTGCAGACTATGGATTGTTTGCAGGTCTTGATTTTGTAAATGGTGAGATCGTTGACAACTGCTAAGGTAATATTAACAGGCTCTCGTGGGTATGTAGGAACGGCAACCAGAGAACTCCTTGAGGACTCAGGCTATGAGGTAATTGAGGTAGATAAGAAGATAGGCAGAAACACTATCTATCTATTTAGTTATTTGTTTGGTCAAGATCCAATAGGCATAATTCATTTATCAGCCAAGAAATCTATTCCAGAATCTAAGAAGAAACCTTGGGCTTATTACTTCAATAATATACTCTCAACCTTATCTACTGCTATTGTTGCTAAGGTGTCGTCTACACCAGTGGTATTTGCGTCCTCTGCAAGCGTCTATGAGCCTCGTTCAGCCTATGCCAGGTCAAAGATAGTGGAAGAGAAACTATTAGGCCTCATTTGCCCTTCAGTGGCCGTTTTGAGGTACTTCAACATAGTGGGTAAAACAGCCACAGTTCAGGATATTGGATCAACAAATCTATTTGAAATAATTAGACGGCAGCCAGAAATAACAATAAACAGCATTACATCTACCAGAGACTATGTACATGTCTTAGATATAGCCAGAGCAAATGTTATGGCAATGGAACATCTACAAACTAAAGGATCATTTACAACAGATATATTTACTGGAGAATCCAGAACATTACTTGATGTTGTTCATGAATATGGTCAAAACGGACATATAGTACATTACACAGTATTAGGTGCAGAAGATGCATCTACTATCCCTACCTTAGACAATAGACATGTTTTTGGGTGGGAACCAGCATATACATTCAAGCAAGCAATTCAATCAGAAATCAAGGAGAAATAAGTGACAGCAGTAGAATGGGCAGGCATAGCCGTAGCCGTAACAACAATAGTAACTGCCTATGTAGGATCAATTAGATGGCTTGTAAAGCACTATTTATCTGAACTGCATAAAAATGGTGGGAACTCGCTTAGAGATTCCGTTGATAGGCTAGAGACTCAAGTTGAGCAAATCATGGTAATTCTGATGACTCAGAATGTACGACCTAAAAGAAAATCACCACAGAAGGAGCAATAATGGCA
>Ga0247838_1006441_pt1 | contig 11070 bp, 9 predicted proteins | sample LaCruzMarch2015__5_FD_189097 | JGI IMG/M metagenome (GOLD analysis project Ga0247838, IMG submission 189097) | Freshwater microbial communities from meromictic Lake La Cruz, Castile-La Mancha, Spain - LaCruzMarch2015_15m | ecosystem: Environmental > Aquatic > Freshwater > Lake | place: Spain... | reverse complement strand
CGAGAATCCTAAATGCTTTGCCGCGCATGCAAGCCCAGATGATAATCTACAACAGCATCGAGCCTCTTCTTCGGCCGAGAATCCTGAATGCTTTGCCGCGCTGAAGCCCAGAATCATCTACAACAGCCCATTATTTTCTCCCTCGATCTCCTCGGCTCGTCAAGCTCTCATAATTTTTCAAGCCTCTGCATTGCAACGTCTTAATACTCCATCCCTTCATCATCGTCCGTCTAAACGCCTCTGCAAATACTAACCATGACCAACTTCAAAGCAAGCGCACTGTCTCTCTTCCTCATCATTAGCTCCGCTTCCGCCGCGGGATGCTATCCTGCGTACTCGCCTGGCAGTGCCTACACCGTCGGCACTTCGGTATCGCAATCGATCACGACGACAACTCCTCTCCTCTGGACTTCATGCGCTGTGGGCGCTGGTTGTCCTACAGGATGGACCCAAACTGGCGGCGTCGCTACTACTGCCAAGCATAACTTTGCGTGCATCTCAAAGGACTGGTGTAGCAACGCGGGCTATGCGCCTGGTAGTATCTATACTGATATTGCGTGGACAAAGGAAGCAACTGCATGCTCAGTAAGTTAGTTCCCAGCTATTCAAATGGACTCCGTCGTATTTCACATATCTTCCTCCATTTCTCTAACATTGCTCATTGTCATATCAACTCTTCCTACTATTTTGGTGTACAGGGAACCGCACCAGCTGTCACATCGGCTCCTACAACTCTAGCTCCCACGCTTGCGGCATGGAGCGGAGTGGGTTGTCCCAACGCATATGTGGCAGGTGGTTCATATGTTGAAGGCAGCTTAGTTGCGGTTGGAACTTTGGTCTATGAATGCAAGACTGGTCCAGCAAGTGGCTGGTGTCCTCTCGCAGGATACATGCCAGGAACGGGAACGGCCTGGGTAGAGGCCTGGACAATCAAGGGATCATGCAATCCAGCCATTGCACTTACGCCGGCTCCTACGACACTAGCCCCCACGTCACCGGCATGGAGCGGAGTGGGATGCCCCATCACTTATGTCGCAGGTACTGCATATGTTGAAGGCAGCACAGTTGCGGTTGACCACATGGTCTATCAGTGCAAGGTTCCTGGTTGGTGTACTCAGGCAGGATACACGCCGGGAACAGGAACATTTTGGCTCGAGGCCTGGACAGTCAAGGGATCGTGCTCTGGCACTATCGCACCTACCACGCTAAGTCCTACGGCCAAACAGGCAGGATGTCCCTCGGCTTGGGTCTCGGGCACTGTCTATACCGCAGGCGCAATGGTATCGACAGGTGGAAAAAGCTTCCAGTGCAATGCTTACCCAATGAGTCTCTTCTGTGGTCAGACCGGATATGAGCCAAACACAGAGAAGTTTGGAGGAGCATACAAGTTAGCATGGACAACTATCGGAACCTGTGTGGGTACCCTTGCCCCTACAACTGCAAGTCCATCTGTTACACCCGTATACACGGTTGGAGGTGCATGTCCTGCCGCCTATGCTGCGGGTGCAACTTATAGTGCTGGAAGTAAAGTGACGACAGTGACTGCGGGGGGTAAAAATGTGTACCAGTGCAAGGCCTTCCCGTACTCTGGATACTGCGGTCAGGCTGGATATGAGCCAAATGGCACATATGGTAGCATGGGATGGACTCTTCTTGGTGTTTGCGACCCTGTTGCGACTGATTCTCCTACTGCCGCTCCCACTGCTTCTCCTTCGAAGGCTCCCACAACTGCTTCGCCGTCGAAGGCTCCCACAACTGCTTCGCCGTCGAAGGCTCCCACAACTGCTTCGCCGTCGAAGCCTCCGATGTTCATTGATTGATATGGTAGCTTGTAAAGTAAAGGTGCATCTGAATTAAACATGTGTTATTATCTATCGTATATGTAAACACAGCCTTCGGCGGTGGGTCTATAATATTTCGTTTGCTTTTTGACAGCCTGCTTCTCCGGCCCAACTGTTGCTTCCGAAATTTCTTCAATCATTTCACCTCATCCAAGATATTTATTTTCTCATGCTTCAGATGATGATAGTTATACTCAAACTGACTCCATATGACTTTGTTACAATCGATCATTGGGCAAATACATAATGACCAACCAAATTAATTTTAAGCTTTGCTAAGTGGGTGGAACGGAAATGCATTTTCCAATCATCATTTAATGCTGCCGCATCACGTGACAATTCTATGGAAGACGTCCCAAAGTGATGGGCATATAAGGACTTCCACAGTAGATTGCATTGGTGGATATCGTTTTTGATGATCCTTGATAGATACGTGTGTCAAGTAAATGAGATCAAGTTGCTCACTGCCTGTCAAATAGGATACATTACAACATTCATCAACTCTCATCAAACAATTATTTTACTTCTGTTAAATGAAAAGACTGGAATACTCTATCTAATTGATCATGGTCTCTAATGTAATTGTGCCACTCTATAATATCCGAAATGCCTCAGATGATGATAGTTATCGTATAACGTTCGCACGGGGCGCACAAATCAAAACTTTAAGTATTATTTTTAAACTTTAAGTATTATTTGGTATGCGATGAGCTGTACCAGTTCCAATGTACAATTGTCTTTTTCTGTCTTTTTGTGTGATAATACTTAAAGTATTCTTCCGTAAATACTTTCAGAAACACGAAAATACTTTAAGTATTATTCGTGATGATGGATGAAAATATCGCCTCAAGTAGGAACTAGTATTAATGAATCGTTCCCGAATAATACTTAAATTATTCTTCCGTAAATACTTAACCCTTTGTTCACCGGACGTACTTTACGTAGACAATTTAGCTGTTTTTTCCCGCTAAATTTCGGGCGATGGACTTTGACCATGAATATCGCCCCTACTACGATGAGTTAGGTCCTGGGTAGAAATGCGATTAGGTAGCTCCGATAGTCGTCTATCCATTGATGTTAATAGTTTAATATATGACGGCCGTTTTTTATGACATTTATCTATTCTCGATATCGACCCTATTTAAGATTCTTGAATGGGCCACTAGTTCCTACGTAGGCTCGGTACTGAAAAAAACTTGCCAAAAACTTGCCACGGTGAACAAAGGGTTAACCCTTTGTTCACCGGACGTACTTTACGTAGACAATTTAGCTGTTTTTTCCCGCTAAATTTCGGGCGATGGACGATACTACTTCCGATTTTTCAGTCATGATAATATTATTCTTTTGGAGGTACTCCTAAAGCCCGGCAGCCCTTATTCTTTTGGAGGTACTCCTAAAGCCCGGCAGCCCTTATTGCTCTCTCTGTCTGTCTCTCTGTCTGTCTGTCACGCTCTCACGTGCATACAAGTGGAACTAAGCCCGCCATTTGTTTGTTAGGGTTTTATGTGGTTTCTTGTAATTCTTAACGCCCTCGCCAAAAATATTTCCCGCTCATTCGCCAAAAATCTTTTCTTGAGAAAACAAAGAAAGGGGGAATGGCCCATGACGTCACCACAGAGGGGGGGTCCGGGGGGGCATCCCCCCCGGCATTCACACGTACACCGGCACCTCCAAAAGCCCGAGCGAAGCTGTTTTCATTGCTCTCTCTGTCTGTCTCTCTGTCTGTCTGTCACGCTCTCACGTGCATACAAGTGGAACTAAGCCCGCCATTTGTTTGTTAGGGTTTTATGTGGTTTCTTGTAATTCTTAACGCCCTCGCCAAAAATATTTCCCGCTCATTCGCCAAAAATCTTTTCTTGAGAAAACAAAGAAAGGGGGAATGGCCCATGACGTCACCACAGAGGGGGGGTCCGGGGGGGCATCCCCCCCGGCATTCACACGTACACCGGCACCTCCAAAAGCCCGAGCGAAGCTGTTTTCATTTATTTATGAATGTAGTGAGCCGGCGAATTCCACCATCAAGGCTTCGAACGTCCAAAGACCTTTGATGCCTGAACCCTGCCAAAAAAATTCAAAATCCGCCTTGACAACACCCCGCCATTTCTGTTTAGGCACTAGCGAATAGAGCCCCAGGGCTGTAATAATCCTACTAAATAACAATCCATACGCGTTGTGATTTTGCCTCGAACACTCGAACACGACTAATCCTATTTCAAACATACCATACAGCGTCTAAATAATACAGTAGTATTAACTCCAAATCAAGGTACACAAAACTAGTCAAGTCAAATAACAATCTTTTCACCTATGCACTTTCAACAAATGATCAATCTTCTTCTTTCCCTATAATACAATCAATACAATCAGCAAAGATATAGCAGATTGCAAGAAATAGGATGTACTGAACCAGGCAGCATCTGAGCCAACATCAGTGGGTGCTTTACATTCACCTGGGCTACCATAATTCCTGCCAAGACCATCCGGACCATCCAAATCGCCATACTCAAGCTCAGTCGAGCAACCACTGCCATAATCGGGTACAATCCCTGCCCGATAGGCACATTGCCAGGGTGTGCCTAGGACTTCCTTTACCGGGTAGTAAAGTAAAAATGCTACACACATTTCATCTTGAGAACCCATTCCAAATTGACTACCATTTTCATAGTAACATGTCGTTCGAAAGGAATCACCAGGAAGTATCTTGTATGTATCCTGGGGAGCCAAGTATGCACCCTGTTGATCAAAGTCGTATACATCTGCAATGGCTGTGTGATATACTTCATCATTACGTATTACCTCATTGGTCATACGTACACCCGTTTTGTGCACATGAAGCATCTCTGATAAAATTGTTACACCCTCTTCTCCTCCTCCTTCTTCGTCACTACTACTACGCAATGGAGATGTCATGTAGGTGGAGGAGCATGCACCAGGACAAGTAAATGAATACTTCGTCAAACCAGCATTAATCGCTGTATTATTCAACATGACCCATGGATCACCAGTATCATAAATACCCGCACGATATTCTCTTTCCTCATTAGTGTAATAAAATCGTACACCACTACTATCTTTCAAACCATTAATATGATCTGGATTGTTATAATGAATCACAACATCGATAGCTTGCTTGTTGGCATTCTCAAACATGGGAAAACCGACATTATTAGGCAATCCCATTCCTTCATTGCCAGGTGCCCATGCATATATTAATGATCGGTAAATGTACGATTCAAAGGATGTGGAATTACATTTGTCAGTTAGATAGACTGTAAAATGATGTACGTAGGGGGCAGTGTCTTTATCGATGATTGGTACAGCTATATGAATTGAATAAGAGCAGCAGTCGCAGAAGCAAGGCCAACATGAGTTGTAGGTTGTGTGTACAAGTGAATGAGAAACAATAATATGATACCAGCAACAAGAACCACATATAAGAAGTGCTTACCACCAATCATTGTTACCATACTCTGTCCTACGTCAGGCAATGTTAAATTCAATTCATCAAATGTTTTACATGAAGAATAATATGTTGTTTCATCTGTGGGTATTTCATAGTCCTTCTGGACAATATCAAAAGATCCATCTGATTCATTATCCAATGTTTTTGTTAATATATTCATATCATTTCCATCGTATCCATCTTCTCCTGCATTAGTATAAGAGCTTGCTCCAAATATACGTACGGCACTTCGTGCGCGTTTACTTCCATGGAATGAAACGCCGGTTGCATCATCTCCCCATGCTGCGATTATGCGTGTGGGTGGGATCCATAATTCAGCATCATTAATAATTGCAATATCTTGTGTCGTATCAGTGTCGGGGATAAGTAACCGACTAAGTTCCAATATGATCCAATCGTCATCATCATCATCATCATCATCAACGTCTTCCATGGTATCGTAATCGTCGCTTGTACTACGAACAGATTCGAAGTTCCAATTTTGACAATCATCCGTGATTGGTAATGCATGTTCGTCCACCACATGCGTATCCAAAATAATATCGCCATTGGTACCACCATCAGTATTTGATGTCGTAACTGCCGGCGTATATAAGGCAATGTCGGAACCGAGCATCCCTCCCGCGTCGGAAATACCCAACCCGACCCACCCCGTGGCACGTACGGCAATGGCGAATTGGATCGTGGTGGCGTTGTTCATTACCTTCCAGAACAGTGCGGCACCGTCGGCACCATCGCCATCGTCGGCACTGCCGCTTCCATCCTGGACTAAAAACGCATGATGAGTATACGCCGCGTCCGACTTCTCGTTGCCGAGATACCAATCGGTATAAAATTTCGAAGTGTTCCATTGAGGGGGGAAGATTTTCTGCTGTACGGCTCCTACTGATGCGCGGGCATGGAAGGGAGAGACTATTAACAATAACAACAACGGCCGCGTCGTAGTAGTGAAGAACGAGTTCATATTATTCGGCGCCTTTCAACCGGAGGAGAACCTATATAATATTGTGTTTACTATGACAGTAAGACGAAGATAGACAACAAGTCAATACTACGAGTCGGGTAACAACTTGTTTTTTCTCTCCTAGCTACTTCCTAGCTACTTCGCAGTTCCGGTAATAATTACAATATTCCCGGGATAATACCCCTATAATACCGGGATTTCGTACGCACACCCGAGCAATCATCCCTCGTCGTCATTGTAGATATATCGTGTGTATATTTTGCCATGTCTCATAGTAAGCTGATGGGCACCGCCGCTGCATTCGACGCCGCCGCCGCCGATTATGAGGATGATGACGACGACGTCCCCATAATATCCCTCCTCGAGGCGCCCGATAGTGAGACTCCCCCCTCCGGAAAACGTTCCGCTTCCTCTTCGGGGAAGGAGAACAACAAGAGGGTGGCCGAGGAGGAATTGGAGGATGATAGCGACGTGGAAATTGTGGAGGAGAAGGGTTGGCTCCCGAGGCTAAAGAGGGATGATCTCTATCCTGTGGCCGAGGAGATTTTGTCGGGGAGGAAGTTCAAATGCCCCGGAGTCGTGCCGTTACGCAAATTTCTACTTGATATTATTACCCGTCCTGCTAGAGAATATTTCGATGAATCTTCGGAGTATCGTAAAGCGTTCGGAGAGATCGTGAAGATGTGCAATGCAGGATGGGATAATGATTATCAACGCGCAAAGGCATGGATCAAATCGTACGTCGCAGAGATGCTGTCTGTTCTACTCGTACTTCGCCAGTTGGCCGATGGTGAAAAGAAAGCCGCTAGTGGGAGTGGGAGGACGACCAAACTTTCGAAAGCGTTTGATAAGCTCCAGGAGATATTTGATGAATGCCATTTGGCGTACACGGAGGAGAAACGCCGCAAATCATCCAAGGCTATTCGAATGCCCTCACTTGATCTTCAACTAACAGGTCCTAGGCTCCAGGATACTATTCTGTGGGATGAAGCAAAGAAGGATAATTCCGCTTGCCCCGTATGCTTGCAGTGCTGTACAATGCCTCTTGAGAGCGATGCTAATGTAAATGCAGAACAGGCCGAAGCACGCGCAAAAGCTACTGCTTCCATTGCCGCAGGTGGTGACGGCAAGTGCAAAATGAGGTCGGCCAAACATGGCTGTTTCGGCTTTTGGCATGACTGTGAGGGGCATGATGATGGCTACGGCTGCCCTTCATGCGAGAAGATGGCAGTGGGTGGTATAGTTACTCCCGTCGATAAAGGCCCTGGAGTGTGTAAGTTTGAGTGCCCCATTTGTGATAGTGATTGTGCAGCTGTCTTTATGGAGCATAATCGGCAGAAGATTGCGACTGCTATCATGAAGCAGAAGGAGAAGGAGAAGTCAGGGGGGGATGGCGAGAGTGATCCTTCTCCGGAGGTAGAGGGTAGGAATATCTGGATGGATTTCGCTCTTGATAGGATCAATAATCATACTCTTCGTGAAAGGCAGAATGCAAATGGGCGCACGAGTGGTGAGATTGCAAATGATGCGACCACGTTGGCTGCTTTGGACATGAGTTCGAATCGAATGCTGGCAGCAAACTCCAATGTCGGACGTGGGTTAGCGCAAGTGGTACCTCGCTCTAACAATGTTATGTATCGTGCAGGAGGTGGGACGACGGTTTCCATGTCCTTAAGCAATGCGGTGAGGGCTGCGCGTGGTGGTAGTAACAGCTTTGTTCCGGATGGCACGGCTTTTATCAGTAACAAAGGCACAAACAACCGTGCTCATCGCAATGGCTTGACTATTGCCAGTGGAGCCAGCATTGCGGCAACTGCATCAATGGGCGGAGCTGTTGGCGGAGGTGTGGGTGGAGCAAATGGTGCTACTGCCACTCCGTCTATGCTGTGTAGAGTGACGAAGAAGTTGAGGAAGGCCGCTTTCACAACACCAGAAACTCCGACAGGTGAAACCAAGCGACTTGCACACAAGGCTTTCACTGGTCTCTCGAATAAGGATAATGCTTACACTGCGATTGTTGAGCATGCCGAAGAGGAGGAAGACTCGCAAGATATTTCAGCCATGTGCATCTCTCATGCTGGTAGGGAGGGAAATTAGATGATTCATTTTTGTGTAACTACCTCCCTATATATTGTTATCTTGGTGATTTTGACGCTGCTTGTCGCTCGAAACTGGTTGGGCCGGCTAGATGTGGAAGCAGATGTTTATGAAATTTTTGCATTACTACGTAACTGTTAGGAGTCTATTATTTATACATCAAACTACGTAACTGTTAGGAGTCTATTATTTTATACCCATTGATATCCACAATGTACAAATGTGGAGTCAAACGTCGTAATCGAATGTGCAGCCAAGACAATTTCTCGCTCCAATCTCCTCATAGTCCAATCAGGTTGCTTCCTCTTGCGTAGAATATTCGTCAACTCGCATATTTTATACTCAATTGGCCCAAACTTTGGATGGTATGGAGGTCTTGCCACAATAGTAAACCGTCGAGGACCAGCACGGCCAGTAACTGTCTGATGAACGTACGCCGAGTGATGAGCCTGTAGATTATCCCAAATGAAAATGCGGTGGTCATCAGTTCCAGGGATACCATTTTGTTCGATATCAGTACAAATATAATTACAGAAGTCGCGGAATATGAACGTTGTTGTTCCAGAGTTACGCACACATCGAATCCAACGCCGAGGTCTCTGGACACTCCCCCTAACGCCAGGAGCGAGTCTAGGATCCCCAGGCTCAATCGCAAACAGAACGGTGATCTTGGCACCATGATGATAATGACCATCTGTTCTAACTCGAAACACCTTGAATGCCCACCCCCCCGTGCGATTGCACTTCTCCAGAGTAATCCCAAACTCATCCACATCAATTAACTTCCTACGTGGCACCCCATTGATACCAAGAGGAGGAGGGTAGTCGAAGAAGGCGTGGACTCTGAATTGTGCGTCATCACTCTGAGCTTGATATCCTTCCGTTGATACTTTCTTCTTCGATATACCCAGATCCTTGAGACGTGCGGATACAGTTTGGCGGTCGTATAGCTCTCCACCTTGGTTATAAATCCATATACTCATCTCGTCAAGTGTGCAGTTGGATGAGCCCTGAGAAACGTAACGAGATGGATCAGGTCGACACCAACGATTTGCGCTCGAGCTTTATTCCCAGTACGACGATATGGGACAATGCGACGTTGCCAATTTCTAATTGAACTAACGGAGACACTGATAGGTTCCCCGGCCTGCCACAAGGCAAGTTGCTGATCGCGATGGAAGACAGGATATCCACACCCACCGCGAGAGGGATGCGGAGGGACCCGCTCAGCCTGCTGAAGCTGCCGCGTAAGCCCGAGTTGAGCGCGGGCATGGGCTGTAAGATCCGCCGGATCAGTCCTACCAAGCCCAGGCATGGCGTGATATCATCAGCGACGACGTAGACGACGTCGAGTAAGGGGGCAATGCATGCGAGGGATCTACGACGCTAGAATGATGCGCCGGGAGAGGGGGCGTCGTTCCATTTGTTGGGGCCTGCTCAGAAGTAGCTAGGAAGTAGCTAGGAAGTAGCTAGGAGAGAAAAAACAAGTTGTTACCCGACTCGTAGTACATACTACGAGTCGGGTAACAACTTGTTTTTTCTCTCCTAGCGACTTCCTAGCAACTTCTGAGCAGTACTGCCCTTGAGAAAACAGTTTAGTTGGGCTTGATTGAATCCCGGTATTGAATGATAAGATCCCGGGAATAATGGAATTAATACCGGAACTGCGAAGTCGCTAGGAAGTCGCTAGGAGAGAAAAAACAAGTTGTTACCCGACTCGTAGTAACAGCCTCGGAACGGGGAACGAGTGATCATGAGTTTCTTTACTACATAATGGGGGTTACGTTCTTCTCCATCACTCGCGTCCAACTCATTCATTATCATCGCTATCCCTTCTCCACCAAGTAGTTGGATGTGGTGGAGGTGGCAGTAAATAGCACAGTCGTCAACAAAAACGTTATGTCCCAACCAATAGAGACAGCAACAACAGTAATAACCGAGGACGAGCGAAAATCACAACTAGCACAATGTTTACTCTCACAATATAAAATTTGTGCCAGCGGTGTAGTAACTGGTGCTGGATATTCGGTATTAGCACGATCGGCCTCACGTCCTATTGGACCATGGCCTATGCTTGCTGGGGGCTTTGTTGGTACTTTGGGTGACTTTGCGTATGGCTACTTTGTCGAGTGTGTTCATCTAACGAAGCAACAAGACTAACGAGGAAGAATAGAGGTGTGGATTAAAAGATGATGATACGAGGTGATTGGTGGATGGTGTAAAAATAATAGTGATCGAGGGATAACATTGCATTTTAATCATTATGCACGTTCATGGAAGTTATTCTTGCACTTACATCAAATGCCTAACATCATTATTTCTAGATATATTTCATCAACAAATCATTCCTTGAAAGACAATATTTCAAGGACACATTTCTTCCGTATTAAGTTCTCTTCGTGTTCCACCATATATATCCTAACAAAGATACGGACTTGACAACGTAGCAAAGCCACTCGCAACACCACCCTCATCAACACCACTAAATTTCGTCCGTAGTAAGAATCCTGCATATTCATTATGTACAATCTTACCCTCCTCGACATTGCCTCCTCCTTCTTCGTTTAAGTCACATTCATCATCATCTCCAGACGTAACAATAGTACCAAAGCAACCAAGTTCAGAAATTGTCATACCATATCCCTCGACTTTACCATTACGTAATAATATCGCATTTTGCTGTGGTGGGAATAATCGTTCCATTA
>Ga0247838_1006437_pt1 | contig 11077 bp, 8 predicted proteins | sample LaCruzMarch2015__5_FD_189097 | JGI IMG/M metagenome (GOLD analysis project Ga0247838, IMG submission 189097) | Freshwater microbial communities from meromictic Lake La Cruz, Castile-La Mancha, Spain - LaCruzMarch2015_15m | ecosystem: Environmental > Aquatic > Freshwater > Lake | place: Spain... | reverse complement strand
TTCATTTACCCCTACCTTATTCTCAAGTTTATCAAAAATTGAAATGGCATCATTATACTTTTTTGTTTGACCATAAACACCAGCTAAAGCATATTGATATTCATATTTCTCAGGAAAAGATTTAATTAAATCCTGAAGCAAAGGAATCATTTTGTCAAAATTGCCGGACCGTTCATACAATTCCGCCAATGCCATCTTATACCAATCATTTTTCCCATCGAACCTTACAGCATTCTGTGCAGCTATTATAGATTGGTCTAAGCTTCCATTTTGGAGGTAGACTTGGCTCAATTCATAATGAGCAGCTGCGTTTCTTGGATTAATTCGAATGGCTTGTTGCAATTTTGCTTGAGCTGCTTTACTGTTTCCTAATTGCTTTTCTTTTAATGACTCAAAAAACAAGAAATCAAATTCCAATTGTTCCTTTTCTGTCATCGGAACATCCGCCCTTGCAGCAGAACTTACCGAAGCTTTTTTTTGATTGCTTGTTTTACATCCTCCTAAAAAAATAAAAAAGCCCGAAAAAATAAGTTGTAAAACAAGTTTAACCATTATTAATTTCCTGTTATGATCGTAGAATAGTCTCCTACGCTCAAATCTAGTGTTTTATTGTCAATCTGCACAAAATTACCAATCATTGCATTGTCAATAACCGCATTACTAATTTGCGTGTTCTTTTGAATAATGGCATTTTTTACTATTGAATTCTTTACAATCGTGCCATCTGCCAAAGATACATGTGGGCCAACTATAGAAGAATGAATCTGAACATTCTTACCAATGTAACAAGGTTCTATTACCAAAGAATTTGTTTTTTGCAAAGAAGCATCAATAAGCCCTTCGCTTTGCTTTAATTCTAACCAACGACCATGCGTTGCAACTGTTGCATTTTTATTACCACAGTCTAACCATTCTTCTACTTGACCCGGAGCAAATTTCAACCCTTTTTGCTTCATATTTTCTAGAGCATTGGTTATTTGAAATTCCCCCTTTTCCTTTAAATCATTATCGATCAAATACTGTAATTCCGAGCGTAGGTTGGCTCCATCTTTAAAATAATAAATGCCAATAATTGCCAAGTCTGAAACAAACTCTGCCGGCTTTTCCACAAAGTCAGTTATTAATCCAGCATTATTCACTTTAACTACTCCAAAAGGCCTAGGGTCTTCAACTTTTTGTACCCAAATTACAGAGTCTTTATCTTCTTCTAATACAAAATCAGCTTTAAATAGCGTGTCGGCAAATGCAACAATCAGTTTTCCTTCAAGGGAGTTTGCGGCACAAAGCACAGCATGAGCAGTTCCTAATGGTTCGTCCTGATAATAGATACTTCCCTTTGCTCCTACTTTCTCTGCAACAGCAATGAGACTTTTTTCCGCTTCTCTTCCAAAATTTCCTATAATAAATGCAATTTCCTCAATTGGTTCTTTGCAAGTTTTTGCCAACTCTTCCACAATGTGGTGAACCATTGGCTTTCCTGCAAATTCAATTAAAGGTTTAGGTGTAACTAAAGTATGCGGCCTCATGCGCTTTCCCATTCCGGCCATTGGAATAATTATTTTCATTTTTGATTGTTTATTTTATTGAATTCCTGTATGTCCAAAACCTCCTGCCCCGCGCTCACTGCTTTCTAATTCTTCAGCTGTTGTCCATTCTGCTGTTTCATGTTTTGCAATTACCAATTGCGCAACTCTTTCTCCATCATTAATGGTGAATGCTGTGTTTGAAAGGTTTACTAATATTACTTTCACTTCGCCTCTGTAATCTGCATCTATTGTTCCTGGTGAGTTTAAAACCGTAATGCCATGTTTTGCAGCCAAGCCGCTTCTTGGTCTTACTTGCCCCTCAAATCCAATCGGAATTTCGAAAAACAAACCCGTAGGAATCATGGCTCTTTCTAATGGAGCTATGGTAACAGATTCGGTTAAATTGGCACGTAAATCACAACCTGCAGCCGCAGAAGAACCGTACTCGGGAAGTGAATGTTTTGATTGATTAATAATTTTAATTTTCATTGAAATCTGGCAGCTTTAAGGGCGTGAAAATAACTTTTTTTTCCTTACCTCTAAAAGGTAAACGAAAGCAATAAATAACAATATTATGAGCACTTTTAGTACCCATGAAATGGCGCCATCCATTGGTAAAATTGAAGAGTAAACAGCGACAATAATTGCTACCAGCAGTGGGTACCCAATTATCTTTTTTAAATCGTACGCTATTGGGTAATTCTTTTGACCCAAAACATAAGAAACAACTACCATAACAAAATAACATACAAATGTTGCCCAAGAAGCACCAACATATCCAAAACTTGGAATCCACAAATAATTTAAAATTATGTTTTGTCGTTTAACTTAAACCAAATGCTTAAGTTAAAAAACACTCCAAGAAACAAATTCGCCATCAAGAGTATTGGAACTACCACCAAGCCTTCATAGTAAGCTTCACCAATAAAATACTGTACTACATTCATCATTAACATCACACCCAGATATATTAAACTGCAAGCTATTACAAACCAGTGCATTACTTGGGCGTACAACAACTTTGCATCTTTCTCTTTGGCTTGTGCAAAGAAAAAAGGTTCCGCTGCAAATCTAAAAGTCTGTATAAAAATGGTCATCAAAATAGAAACCTTATAACAAGCTCCAAAAATTCCCAATTGATACATGGAAATATCTTTGGGTAACTGATATTTCATGCTCACCCTGCTAAACATTTCATTCGTAATTCCTGCTAAGCCACCTATCAACAAAGGGAAACCATACTTCATCATTTTCTTCCACAACACCCAATCAATTTCCCATTTAATCTTCCACATATCTGGAATCAACAGCACAAACGTTAATAAACTCGCCATCAAATTGGCGATAAACACATACCCAACACCAATTTCCGGGTCAAAAATAAGCAACAACATTTCCCTCGTTTCTGCACTTCCTGTTCTAAACAACCAAGGGCAAAATCCTATAAAAAAGAGGTTCAATAAAATATTAATGCCAATGTTTATCAACTTAATTACAGCAAATTTTATCGGCCTATTTTCCAACCTCAACTTGGCAAACGGTATGGCTGTGATAGCATCTGAAGCCAAAATCAAGGCAAACCAAATTACATATTCACTTTGCTCCGGGTATTCAATTAAGTTGGCAATAGGTTGGGCAAACGTGAAACACAATAAAAAAAAGCCCAATGAGGTTACTAGGAGCGAAATAAGAGACGTGGTATACACCTTATCTTTTTCTCCTTCTTGTCCTGCAAATCTAAAAAATGCGGTTTCAAAACCATACGTCAGCACTATCAACAAAAACGCAACATAAGAGTACATTTCTGTTACAATTCCATACTGCTCGGGACTGTAAACCCTTGTGTGCAGAGGAACCAGTAAATAATTCAGCAAACGCCCTACAATAGAACTTAAACCATAAATGGCCGTTTGTGATGCCAGCTTACGCAGTGGATGCATTTGCCTGGCCTTAGAAATTTAACTTATTCACCTTTAAATGCGGCTTTTCTTTTTTCTAAGAAAGCTTGGGTTCCTTCTTTAAAATCAGCGGTCGAAAAACACTTTCCGAATTCCAAAATTTCTGTATTGAACCCATCTTCATCGTAGGCAAAGTGGCTATTCACACTTTTTATAATTGCAGCAATAGCCAATGGAGCTTTTGTTCCAATCTTATTTAAAATTTCTTTCGACTTTGTTATTAATTCTCCAACAGGAACAACATAATTCACCAAACCTAATCTATGTGCTTCCAATGCAGGAATCATATCGGCTGTCATTAAATATTCCAAAGCCTTTCCTTTTCCAATTAACTGCACCAATCTTTGTGTGCCTGCGTATCCTGGAATCAAACCTAAATTTACTTCCGGTTGACCAAAACGTGCTGTTTCGGATGCAATTCTTAAATGACAAGCCATTGCCAATTCGCAACCACCGCCGAGTGCAAAACCATTTACAGCTGCAATTACTGGTTTTGCCGATTGCTCTATGCTATTAAAAACCTCTCCACCATCTCTGCTTAATTTCTCCGCTTCAATAGACGAATAATTAGAAAATTCGCTGATGTCTGCACCAGCAACAAATGCTTTTTCTCCAGCACCAGTAATTATCATCCCGAAAACACTTTTGTCATGATTTCCTTCAGAAACAGCCGCTCCGATTTCTTGAATCGTCTTATAATTCAAGGCATTCAACTTATCAGGTCTGTTTACAGTTATTGTTAAAATACCTTCTTCAATACTTGTGAGAATGTTTTCGTAGCTCATAATAGATTTTTTACTGTTTCTTTTGAAGTTCTTTTCCGTTTGGTCGCAATCTTCCTTTTCTATATAACATGCTGCTGTAAGGATGTATTTTTCCTTTTCGCATTTCTTTTTGCACTTCTACTGGTTGTGCTATAATTTCTTTACAATCATCGCTGCAACAGTTGTTAAATGCCGCTTTACATTCATCACATTGAATAAACAACAAATTGCACTCTACATTTCCGCAATTTGTATGGTTGTCGCAAGGCTTTCCACATTGGTGGCAGGTACTCAAGATATCTTCGGTAATTCTCTCGCCCAATCTTTCATCAAACACAAAATTCTTCCCCTTAAATTTCGATTCTAATCCTTTCTCTTTTATTTCCTGTGCATAAGAAATAATTCCACCGTATAATTGATTTACATCTTCAAAACCCATGTGTTTCATGTATGCACTCGCCTTTTCACAACGTATTCCACCTGTGCAATACATCAAAATCTTCTTGTCTTTTTTATCTTTCAACTGTTCTGCCACCCAAGGCAATTCTTCCTTAAACGTATCCACATCCGGACAAATTGCACCTTCAAATCTTCCCACTTCACTTTCGTAATGATTGCGCATGTCAACAACTACGGTATCTTCACTTTCCAATGCCATGTTAAACTCCTCTGCCGTTAAGTGATTGCCCACATTTGTAACATCAAATGCATCATCTTCTAATCCATCCGCCACAATCTTTTTCCTCACTTTTATTGCCAGCTTAAAAAACGATTTTCCATCATCTTCCACCGCTATTTTCAAAGGAACATCTTTTAATTCCTCAACCTCTTGCAACTTGTTTTTCCAACGCTCAAAATTCTCGGTCGGCACGCTCAATTGGGCATTTATACCTTCATGCGCTATGTAAATTCGTCCTAAAACACCCAATTCGTCCCATACTTTAAACAGCTGGTCGCGCATGAGTTGCGGTTCGTTAAAAATCACATACCGGTAAAACGAAAGCGTAGTGCGCGCCGTGCTGTCTGCCATTAAGCGCATCCGCAGCTCCTCTTTGTTTACACGGTTATATAAAAACTTTCCCAAAATAAGTTGTAAAACTGGGCAAAAATACAAATTCTCCTTGTATTTTAAGACCACTCAAAATGAGGCAATCAGCATTTAAAATCAACAATAAGTTCTTTTAAAATACTTTCCATTTGGGCGTGCCCGTCTTCCGTTGCTCTCCAGCCGGTCAGGCTGTTGCTCCAAGTCTTGCAAAGCTCACAAGCCAAAATCACAAAAGAGCTTTCCGCGTCCATCCTTCACGCGGGGCATTAAAGTAAGTTATTGTTATGGTCTTTATTTAAATTTGATGAGCGTTTTCTTTCGGTAGAATTAAACTTCAACTCAATTTACCCAAAACCAAAACATGCATTACCACCATTAAAAATGCTATTCTGCGCTCCAAGTGGATTACCCAATAGTTTTTATTGTAATGAAATTATAAATAAATCAGTTTTTAATAAATTTTCTCCATGAGTTTCCGATTGAAACTATGTACATTCCATTTTCAATTCCTTTTATATCAATAGAAGCAGAGCTTTTTCCGGCTGGAATTAATTCAGAAATAATTATTCTTCCTGTGATGTCGGTTATCATTAAATTTTCATTTTTATCCGATACTATTAAATCGCTTAAATAAATATTTTCTGAAGCTGGATTCGGGTAAAGGGTAAATAATTTCTCTTCCGTCTTATTCAGCGCCTGTATATCTTCAATACTATACAATTCAAAACCGATTGCATTGGAGAATCTGGCAACCACAAAAACTTTGTCGTCATTGGCAACCATAGAAATCAATGATGGCGGGGCATCTCCAGGCGGGTTTGCCACTTGATAGGTTCCTGCTTCTGTTCCATCCGTTACCATCAAATGATCTTCCGAAATAAAATAAAGCAAATTGTTATGAATAAGCAGTGGACCATTGGCATCCTCATGAAAAATTACGGTTCCTTCTTCGGTTCCATCCGTTACCCAGAGATTGTCCACATTATTTCCCTGCGCACCAAACCAGAGTTTGGAATTGTATGCAATAAAGTCGCGGGGATTTCCTTCGTCGCTGCCCTCCTGTAACTCCTTTAAAAGAGCCGTTCCTGCTTCAGTACCATCTGTCACCCAAAGTTCTCTTCCCGTGGAGTCGTCCTGTCTTCCGCTAAAATAAGCCAATCCTTCATACGCAAAATAATTTCTGCAATAGGCAGCACCTCCGTTGTTAATTTCTTTAATCAGGTGCGTTCCTTCTTCAGTGCCATCGCTCACCCAGGGCTGCTCGTCGTAACCTGCCGAGTCTCCGCTGTAGATAATTTTATCTCCAACTGATGTTACATAATAAGGGTCATGAGCATAAAACCCTGGATAAGCATCTTTAACCATGTGTGTTCCGGAAACAGTTCCGTCAGTAACCCATAGTTCCCTTCCATTACCGGCAGAATCGGCATTGAAATATAGTTTGCCATCAGAATGGACAGCTGAATAATTAAATCCAGCTGGTTCAATATCATAAAAACTTTGAGTACCCTGTTCTGTGCCATCTGTTACCCACATTTCAAAATCGCTGCCCACACCTACTAACGCGCGGAAATACATTCTTCCGTTGTAAAGTGATCTGTGTGATGGATAACTTCCTCCATTTGCATCTCCCTGATTTATGTCCTTCAACAACATTGTACCTTCGGTTGTTCCATCCGTTATCCATGGCTCAGTGCCATACATGTTATCTCTTGCACTGAACAGCATTTTGCCGCCTACAGGGAAAAAGTAATTGTTCTGATAATCATCAGTTTGACTAGTTGTTGAAAGAGAGCTGTTTTCTCCTGGAAAAATGTCTTTAAGCATAAAAGTTCCTGCCGCCGTTCCATCGCTTACCCAAGGTTCCCTGCCATGGATTCCATCATCACCCATAAATATTACTTTATTTCCGAAGGACGAAATTCCGTTGGGATATGAATGACTAACATCATTGTCGAATACATCTTTAACCAGCATAAGGGTTGGTGTTTGTGCATTTAAAACGATTCCTTTTATGTAAAAAAGAAGGATAAATAAAATTCGTAAGATTCTTTTCATGGCAAAGCAGAATTAAATTATTTGAGATTGATTTCTGGTGAAAGCTGAAGTAGTTCCGGAAAAAGTTTTCATGACAATTAATTGCGAAAATTAAATTGTGGTATTTTATTGATTATAATGATCCATTTAAACTGCAAGATAACATTTTTAAAGACGGTAAAAAGTGTTTTATCGCTCAGTGATATAAATCCAATTGGTTTAAGCTGTAACACCCACAATATCAACGTTTTTAACTTTTCTTTTTGATAATTCGGCACAAAAGAATTACATATCCACCAGCATATTCAACCGAAATCATTTTTGTTGAGTTAATTCTTCTTCCCTCACAACTCCATCTCTGTTCCGCCAGAACCAGGTTCTCTGCGACCACCTGCTCTGCGGCGAAACACCGAAACATCTGGCTCACCAAATTTCCAAGTTAGATTTATGCGGAAATATCGAGATTCCCAGCGCCGAACAGTTTTTTGGGTAAAGTTATCGGTGGCGTAAAATGTTCCATATTGTTTCGTGTTAAACACATCGCTTAACGTAACCGATGCCGAAAATTTCTTATTGAAAGTGTAGCTGCAAGACATATCCATAAACCAAATCGGATTCACTTTTCCTTGCGGAATAATGCGCGGCGCTTCATAATTGCCATTCCATTGAAAATTCAATTTTTTGCTTGCTTTAAAACTCAGCATTCCTTTTATATTCCAGCTAACTCCCTCGTTATTAATAACGGTTCCGTTTCTATCTAAACTCACCTTTGTGTAAAATACATTGCCATTTACCGTACCATCTAACCATTTTGTAAGATTGCGCTTCACCGTAGATTCCCAGCCCAAATCCAGCTTGTCGCGGCCATTCACATAAGATGAAATTAAAACATTAGGGTCAATTTCAGAAACATATACAAAAGGCGTAATAGAATAAAGCGTTTGCCTTGAATAAATACTCGTAAGCAAACTTCCTTTACTACCAGAATAACTGTAATTAAATTCCGCAAGGTTAATAAATTCAGGACCCAAAACAGGATTCCCAATTTGCAAACTCTGCCGGTCGGCATACATTATAAACGGTATCAATTGCATAAATCCTGGGCGACCAATTTTACGGGAATAATTCAACTGAAGCTCATGCTTCTCTTTCAATTTTCGGGATAAATAAATGGCAGGAAATAATACTTTATCTATTTCAGAAAGCGATTTTGGGTAAATATAACTGAAAGTTTCTCCAGTATTGGTGAGCTCTCCAACAAACCAGGTGTGCTCATACCGCAAGCCTGCCTGATACCCGAATTTTCTCCAGATGCCTGAATAATTTACATAAGCCGCACCAACAAAATCATCAATTCTTATTGAGTTACTCAAGTTAGAATCTGTAACTTCTGTATTATTAAGTAAATCTTTATAATCAACCTTAAAATCAGAATACGAAAGTTTATAAGCAGCCCTTGCCCCATATTCTAATTTGCTGTTTTCTCCCATAGGATTCACAACATCCAACTGCCAAGTTACCAAATCTGCTTCTCTTCTACCGAAATTCAGTTGCTGCAGTTGTGTAGCGGGTAAATTACTACTTGCATTATCGAATGTTTGGTAATCAGCATTGTTATCATTTTCAGAACTTACCCAGTTTATATCTGTTGTAAGCTCCTTGCCTGCTTTCGCAAAATTCTTCTTAAAATTAAGCCCAGCACCGAGTGTTTTCCAATTATTCACCTGTTCGTTTTGTCAGTAGCCATCTGCCGTAGTAGCTCTAAGACTATCAAAGAAAAAATAATCCTGACGTTCTGAGGAACCGTATCTATTATCAGAATAATTAAAATTCCCACTCAACATGCTCCTTACACTTGTTTTGTAATCTATCTGAAGCCTTCCATTGTAGCCTTCCCTGAAAGATTCATTTTTGTTTTGCTGGTCGTAACCGCTTTGCAAGATGTTTAAAGCCAAATTTTCTCTATACGATAACCCATTGTTTTGATTTTTTGCCTGATTGTATCCTCCAGAAACCTGTATGGTGAGGTTATTTTCTCTAATGCTTAAATTACCATTGAGGTTATATCTGTCGCCTGTACCAATTCCTGCTGTTACATTTCCAAAGTAACCAGGCTTCAAGTTTTTCTTCAATATCACATTAATTATTCCGCCCGTCGCATCTGCAACATATTTCGCAGACGGGTTTGTAATTACCTCAATCCGGTCAATGTCATCTGCGGGTATTTGGTCGAGTGTGAGCAATGTTGGCCGTCCGTCTACAAAAACAGTTGGACTTTGATTTCTCAGCGTAACCGAATTGTCCATACCAACTTTTAATCCAGGAATGTTTTTCATCGCATCTATCGCTGTTCCACCGCGCGCACCAAGGTCCTTATCAACATTGTAAATTCTTCTATCGATACCAATCTGTACAGTTGATTTTTCGCCCTCTATTTCAACCGTTTTGAGCATTTCTTTGTTCAATTCCAGCTTCACATTACCAAGGTCTTTCACCGGATAAGCAGGAGAAAGATTCACCGGAATATTCATCACCACATACCCAACAAATTGAATCCGCACCTTAAGCATTCCTGCTGGCAATCTATCTACCTGAAAATCGCCGTTGGCCTTCGTTAAGGCTCCTCCCAGCAAACTGTCTTTTGCATTATACACTGCAATGGTTGCAAATTCGAGCGGCTGTTTTGATCCTGCATCCTGTATTTTCCCCAGAATAATTCCTTTTTGAGACATTCCCGAAAGCGAAATGAGCAAAAAAAGTTTTGTAATAATTCCCTTCATTTATGTTTAAACAACTATCGAACCTCTCGAAGGTTCAAAATCGGCTGCAAAGAAAGGTGAATTTTTTACTGAATTCGTGTTATACACTCTTCCAACTTTAATCAGAGGCTAAAACTTTTCAATATCCCCTTTCCCATCTTCTCTAAATTCCTACATTTACCCCGTCAACCCTTATTCATTGCAGCTTATGTCAGCAAACGACCGTATTTTGGTCATCGGCTCAGCCGGACAAATTGGTACAGAACTAGTTACGCGCCTCCGGGAAATTTATAAAACACATCAGGTTATTGCCTCCGATATTCGGGCAGAATCTACCGACTTTTCTGGGCCTTACGAAAAACTCAACGTGCTCAATGCTACTGAAGTAAAAGACATTCTTCAAAAACATAAAATTACAGAAGTATATCTCCTTGCTGCAATGCTTTCTGCAACCGGCGAAAAACAACCGCTTGCCGCTTGGGACCTCAACATGAATGGCCTTTTCCACTTATTGGAAGCAGCGCGCGAAGGACATATCCAAAAACTATATTGGCCAAGTTCTATAGCCGTTTTTGGTCCAACTACTCCAAAAATTAATACACCACAACTTACCATTGCAGAACCTTCTACGGTTTATGGAATCAGTAAACTAGCTGGTGAGCGCTGGTGTGAATATTACTTTAATAAATATGGTACAGATGTACGTTCCTTGCGCTACCCAGGTCTCATCAGCTGGAAATCGGCACCGGGCGGCGGCACCACAGATTACGCCATCCATATTTTTCACGAAGCGTTAAAAAATGGAAAATACACTTGTTTCCTATCCGAAAACACAAGATTACCCATGATGTATATGCCTGATGGTATTCGTGCAACCATAGACATTATGCAGGCTTCGGCTTCTCGTTTATCCATAAGAAGTTCTTACAACCTTGCCGGTATTAGCTTCACTCCTGCCGAAATAGCTACTGAAATTAAAAAACAC
>Ga0247838_1006434_pt1 | contig 11081 bp, 8 predicted proteins | sample LaCruzMarch2015__5_FD_189097 | JGI IMG/M metagenome (GOLD analysis project Ga0247838, IMG submission 189097) | Freshwater microbial communities from meromictic Lake La Cruz, Castile-La Mancha, Spain - LaCruzMarch2015_15m | ecosystem: Environmental > Aquatic > Freshwater > Lake | place: Spain... | reverse complement strand
GGGGAAGCAGTTTAACACCCTGATCTACGCCGAGGTGGATCCTCTGAATGATGCGCCGCGCGATGCCATTCTCATGAATGAAACCGATGCCGCCGCGCTCGGCGTGGCGGCGGGTCAGGAGATTACTCTCGTCAGCGACGTGGGGCGCTACCGGGGTCGGGTGCATCCGGCCCCCATTGCCCCCGGGAACTTCCAGGTGCACTGGCCGGAGGGCAACGGGCTCATCCGTCGGGGAGTGGTCGATCGAATGGGCGGGGTGCCTAATTACAACGCGCATGTCCGGGTGGAGAAAGACTGACCCCGCCGTTCGCGAGGTGAGCATCCGGCGGTTTCTCAACGGCCGACTCGAGGCGGGCTGTCCCGATTGGGTGGCCGTCGAGGAACCGCTCGAAATCCGTGTGCTCGGCGATGCGGTGGCCGTAACCATGCGCACGCCGGGTTGCGACGAGGATCTGGCGGCCGGATATCTTTTCACGGAGGGGTTGATTCACCTTGGCAGCGATGTGCTGGAAATGGCGCACTGCGGGCGCGGCGACGTGGTCGGTCGGGAAAACATCCTGAACGTATTTCTCACGGCATCCGCCGCCGCGGGATTCCAACGACCCTCCCCGCGAGGACCGGTCAACGTCAGTTGCGGGTTGTGCGGCAAGACCTCGATCGACGAAGTTCTGTTGAAATTCCCGCCCGTCGCGGCGTCAACACCTCCGGACGCGACGTTTCTAACCACCTTATCCGGGCGTTTGGCCGGGGACCAGGTCGCGTTTGCCCGTACGGGCGGTTTGCATGCGGCGGGTGTTTTCGATCCCGACGGCAATCTCCTTGCCGCGAGGGAGGACATCGGGCGCCACAATGCGGTGGATAAGGCCATTGGGGCCTGCCTGCGGCAGGGCTGCATGCCTCTGGCGGGATGCACGCTGTTTGTGAGTGGTCGGGCGTCGTTTGAGATCGTCCAAAAAGCCCTGGCGGCGCGAATCGCCGTGATCGCGTCTGTTTCCGCGCCGTCCAGTCTCGCGGTGGAGTTTGCGGCAGGGAGCGGCCTCACGCTCGTCGGTTTCCTGCGCGATGGACGCTTCAACGTCTATGCCGGCGAGGTTGCCGGTTTCGATTCCCTCAGCTCAAACTACCATGAAGGACAGGAAGAGCATGAAGGTGAATGAGTGGCTTGTTCTGATCTGGCGTCATCTCGTTCGCCGAACGGGTGCACGCGTGAAGGCGTCTTTTCAGCCCCTTTTGGAGCGATTTCCTTCATGCCCTTCCTGCTCTTCATGGTGAAGGGATGGATTCAGGATTGTCGCTGGCGGCGCAGACGATGCAGGATCAACAGGCTGCCCAGACCACCGAGGAAAATGAGTGCAGTCGACGGCTCGGGAATGACCGAGAGGTAGAGTGCCGTGCTCGGACCGTCCACGACAAACGATCCCACCGAAAGGCCCGAGGCTAGGTTGATGCCGGCGAAGTCGCTGCCCGTAAACCCGGACGTTCCCGTCCAATTCACGAGTTGGTACCAGCCGACCGCTCCTCCTCCGCCAAAGTCGAATGTCCATCCGCTACCGCTTCCCTTGAGAAAATCAGCGCCCGCGCCGGTGAGGTTAAGCAGATCGCTCGTTCCGGGTGAGCCCATGCTCGCGCCCGCCGTACCGAGCTCGAAAACCCAGTTGCTGCCGGCGTTCCATGTCACATCGTCGTCGACGGTGAGCGTTCCGATGCTGTTGCCCGGTCGCAGGGAGCCACTGATGGTCGTGGTGCCGGTGATGGTGCCGTTACCACCGAGAATTCCAGCACTTTCCACATTTACCGTGCCGTTCCCGGTTCCCGAACCTGCCGAGTTATTAACCAGTAAAGTTCCGGCGGTGATGCTCGTTCCGCCACCATAAGTATTGTTGGCAGAGAGCGTGACCGTGCCCGAGGTTCCCTTGGTCATGGTGGCATTCGCGCCGGCAAGTCTCTGACTGACCGAACCGTTGGACATCACGAAGCTCGTGGCAGAGAGGGTTCTGGTCGGACTGGCTGTTCCTTGGGTGATATTGCCGTCGTTGAGGGTGACGGTGCCGACCGATTGGTCGATAAAAATATTTAGATCGAGAGTTGATCCGCCGTTGATGGTGACGTTTCCTCCTGTCGATAGTTTGCCGTAAGCGGACAGCCGCAGGGTGCCTCCGTTGACGAAGGTTCCCCCCGTGTAAGTTGTGTTAGTGGTCTGTGCATTGTTGAACTCCAAGATGCCTTGGCCCGTTTTGGTGAGGCTGAAGCTTCCTCCGCTTTCGCTCACTCCCCCAAAAGATACCCGTCCACCGGTCAAATTCGGGCCGACCGGTGCATTGGAAACATTAATCTCGGCATTCGCCCGCAGGTTGACCGCCGCAGTGCCTGCCGTGCGGTTGAATACCAAGCTTGTGGTGTCCGATGTGCCACCATTGGTTCCAATCAGGGTCACGTTGCCGTCGATGTGGGTGGTAGTATTTCCGGTGCTTCCACTGACGGTGGCAATTGCTGTCGTCAGATTTGAGACCGTCACACCAGCTTTTAAGACGACGGCTGAATCTACCGCAGAAAAACCATTGCCGCGGGTATACCAAGTTCCGCTCTCGATAGTGAAGGTGCCGTTATAGCTCGACGAGGTATGACCGGTCACCAGGGTGCCACTACCTGTCTTTGTCACATTGCCACTCCCGCTGAGTTCGTTGGTGGCGAAGTCTCCGAAAGACAACGTACGCCCTGTTCCCACTGCCCAATTCTGGTCTGCTCCTGCGGTGACCGCGTTATAGAGAGTGAGATTCCTTGAGGTGGATGATAGGTCGATTCCGGAAGAGCCGAGGGTAAGGGTGTTTCCCGTATTGACGGTGATCAGTCCAGTTTGCGTGGTTCCGCCGATGCGGATGCCCAGCCAAGTAAGGTTGCCGCCGAGCAGGGTCGTGTTGGCTCCGGTGACCGTATCGTCCCAGACACCCACATCGCTACTTGTGGGAACTACCCCCGCGGCCCAACTCCCGGTTTGGTTCAAATTGGTTGTGTTGTTTGCTTTGGTTCGGTCAACGGCCCACCCGTCCTGCACGAATGCAAGGAGGAGCGCACAAGTGGCGGCAAGCAATACCCAGGATGCGGAGTTCCTGCTCATCGGGAACGGAGATTTGTTCATTTTAAGTAAATATGTCCGCTTAATAAGATTCCATTGTTCCATTGTTCTATTTTCTCCCTGGGCTTACCCAACTGTAAGATTGCCCGCTCAGCTCCGGATGGCCAAGAGGAGTTACGGTGGTTAGGAAAAATGACCAGTGCCCGGTTGGGGCGTCAATCCCTGCGAGTAGGCGGTGCTTTCGGTTGGATGCCGCGTCGCCGCGAACGCGGGATCGCGTCGTCAGTCCCAAGATTTCCACCGGGAGGTTTTGCCGTCTCAGAGATCGCTGAGATTTCCCGCCTGCTCCATATCGGGGATGGAGCCGAGGAACGCGGCCATGGGGCCGACCAGGAGCCTCCCCACGTGATCCTCGGGTCCTCCGAGAGAGACCCTGAAAGCATTCAGACCCTTGCTGCCTGCAATCGTTCCCAGCGGCGGGTTGAGCGGGGCCGCCTTTCCCTTTTCTCGCAAGACCTCCCCGTTAAGAAAGATGCGCGCGATGGGAGGGGACTGGGTTAAGTCCCATTTGATCGTCACCCGATAGGTTTCTCCTGCCGTGATCGTGGTGACGGAATCCGTCTCGCCAAGCCTTCCGGCGACAATCGGTTCCGACCCGGGAGTCAGTCCCACATCGAAGGCCGCGTTTTCAATGTAATAGGTTTTGTTGACCTGCGGGTCCCACGGAGCACTTTGATGGCCGACCTGAACTTCCCCTCTGCCTTCCACGGGATGAAGGAAGAATTCCACCGCTCCTTGAGGTGCCTCTGGCGTGTCGAATGGGCGGAAGCACAATCGCATCCAGTACGGAGTTTCCGGCTTCGAATCTAATACCAGAGCGGTTTTGCCTCCGGCGAAGGGGCTTGGCGGGGTGGAAGTTCCGTCAACGAAACTCAGACTCTCCTTTCGAGCGCCAATGATCATGAGGCGACGATCCGGTTCGCGCAAATCGGAACCCGTCTTCCCATCAAACGCCCCTTCCCAATCCACCCGCACCTCTTCAGCCTGGCTGGAGAAGGGAAAAACAAAGCACAAAAAGAGGAGCGGGATGGATGTGATTTTCATGGTAAAGAATCTCATGGTCAAAGCTTGACGGGTGCCGTCGCAAAAACGCTGTACAAATATCCGACAGGCTTAGGCCAAAATATCACATCCGCCGTCCGAAGCCACTCCCGGAGTTCCGCCTGGCCGCGTTGATTCTCATGCGGGCAAGGGGTAATTGATCACGCCAAAAACATGAAATTCCGCGGCCAATGTTTCGGCGGATCTGGCGCTGAGGCGCGTCCAGTATTGCAGATTGGTTTCTTGCGGGGAACTCATGGTGTCGTTGCCCAGCCCTAAAGATTCCGGTGGCAATGCTAACAGTTCCTGAAAACGATCGAAGTAGGCCTGGCCGGCACACTTTTGCCCCTCCCCGCGGTCGTGGCACTGCGCTGCGGAGAGAAGCTGCCCGTTGGCGTCGGGAAACACACAGAACCAGCTCGCATCTGCCATGTGCCAGCCTCCCCCGGCATGGAATTCGGCGATGCAATGCCCGGTGGTGTCGGAGTAAAAAAGCTGAATGAGGCGGGCAGGAATCCCGCACACCTGGCACAGCCGGATGAAGACTCTTGCCTGCTCATTGCAGCCTCCGATCCCGCTCCGCAAAAGGGACTCGTCGTCGAGGTTGCGATCAGACCTCACCTCTGGTCCACACGGAGGCATCGTCGGATGCCGCATCCGAGAAGTACCGTGTTTGAGAAGACTCACCGCCTTTTCCAATGGCGACTGCGCGGAAGAAGTCACATCCGCCGCCAGCTTTTCGTACGATGGCAACATCCCCTGCCGATAGCGGACTTCCAGCGGTGTGTACTTGGTATACAAATACTCCGCCGTTGCGGGTCCGTAGACGATGAACTGATTGGCATGATAACGATCCACGCCACGAACTGTCATGGCCAGCGCGTAGTTCCTCTCATTCCAAGGCGATGGCAGGCCGTTTCTTCCGCAATACGGCCTGATCGAGGGTGGCACTTCCTCCTTTGCCCAAGCGGGGCAGTCGGGAGGATCGAAGTCGGGATGGGTTAAATCGTGAACAACCATGGCGGACACGTGCGGAAGTGACCTCGTGACAAGTTCACGAAACGGAATGTCTGCCAAGATTTGCTTTGCTGGTAAATAAAAGTGACCTCCGGGAGCTTTTGCGTTCCCTCAGCATGGGAACGATAGAGAAAAGTCGACAGCCTCTTTTCAAATTCTCCGTGACGACTTCACAACGGCCCTGCCTGCACGCGGATGCAATGTGACAGTCCACAGGTAATTGTTCCTCACCAGTCTGGTGGTCCTTGACCGGTCAAGTCGCGCGGCTTAGCAGGGACAGATGTCCCACCAAGTTCCTGGTGCCGCGTTTCTGATGTTTTTGGCATCAAGCTTGACGTTGATTGGAAGTTATCCGAGTGCGCGGACGGAAGGTATGGAACTGGTCAAAGCGGGTAAGCACGAAGCGGCTGCGGAGTTTTTTGTTCGATTGGCGGGGAGCTATCCGGATCCGGTGCAGCAATCCGAAGCTCTCACTCAAGCGGCTTTGGCCACTGAGCAAGCGGGTCGGCCCGAAGAAGCGATGAAACTTGCGGATCGAATTCCGGAGGCGGAGATGCGGCAGTTCTGCCAGATGAAGGTGTTGGAAGAAACTCGGCAATGGCAGGCGCTTGCGGATAAAGAGATCGATGTCGAGAATTGGCCGGAAAGCTTGATCTTCCCCGCTCTGATGGCCCGCGCTCATGCGCACTCCGCGCTCGGGCAGTACGAGCAGGCCGAAAGCGATTTGCGGCTGGCGCTCAATGCCACCGTTTCGAAGCTCAATCAGGCCCGGGTCTGGCATACGCTGGCACAGAATGCGGTGGCAGCGAATGCCGGCGCCGATCAGGTGCTTGCGGCTTACACCGAGATGATTCGGCTGCAAACGTCCGGAGGCGGCATGCTGCAGCGCGGATTGAGCGAAAGGGCCCTGTTCCTTTCGGGCATGGGCCGGCACAAGGAGGCGCTGGCGGACGTTGCCGAGCTCGAACGGAAGACCAACAACGACCCGCATTGGGTTTGCACCGTCCTGATTGTTTATGGCGACGTTTACCGCTCAATGGGGGAAACCGCGAAAGCAAAGAGCAGTTTTGAAAAAGCCGTGGCGGTTGCGAATGCCCCAACCGCTCTGATCGAATCCGCACGCAAGAGGCTTGCTGAATAGAAAGGCCGCCGTTCGTCATGAAAAGTCATTCGATCTTCATTTCTCTCCTCGTGGTCTCCGCCGCGGTTGCAGCACCGAATGTCCCGCTGGTAGTCGATGGCAAGCCGACAGCGGAAATTGTGCTGGCTGCTGATGCCTCGCCGAGCGTCAAAACGGCGGCAGAGGAGCTGCAGAAGCACCTCGGGGCGATGTCGGGGGCGACGCTTCCCATTGTCCACGCGCCGAGCGCCGGAGTCGCCAACCAGGTTTACGTGGGCGAAAGTGACTCGACCCGGAAGCTGGGATTTTCCCTCGAGGGCATCAAGAACGATGGCTTCAAAATCATCGCGGAGGACAATCACGTCATCGTCGCCGGACGACAATTCTACAACTTCGCTGAATCCTTCCTGCGATTCCGCGAAGTGGCACATCCGAACCGGCAACAGGATTGGGAACGACTGGTCGGGCAAAAGTGGCGCTGGCCCCCCATGCTGGACTACCGCGATTTCAGCGAGAAATTCGGATTTCACTCGATCGATGGCACCGGCACCCTTTACGGCATCTACGCGTTGCTCGAACAGTTGGGCATGCGCTGGTATGCGCCGATTCCGGAATTGGGTATCGTCATGCCCGAAAAAAAGACCATCGCCATTTCCCACCAAAAGCTCGTTGTCGAGCCGGAGTTTCCGGTGCGTTTTTTTGCAGACTGCCGGGTGGGCTGGTCGATACCGGACGAAATTCTTTGGTACAAATCCATGGGCGTTGGTGGCGACCGATTCCTGCCGATCTATCACAGTGTCAGCGGTCCGACCGAAATCGAGCCCGAGTCCAAACCACAAGAGTATTACGGACGGGTGAATGGCATCATCGATTACAAGGTGCCGCGGTTGAGCAGCGAGAAGCTGCGGGCGGAGCAGGCCGCCTATTTGGAGGTGGTGGACAAACACTTTCCCGGCATCGGGTACATGGGCATCGGGCAACCGGACGGCTGGCCATCTCTTATTGATAGCGAGGACGTTGCTGCGGGGTGGGACAAGTTTGCGACCCGCGGTCAGAGCGGGCGCTTCAGTGATTATACGTGGGACTTCAACATGGATGTCCGCCGCCGCCTCATGGAGAAGTTCCCGGACAAGCGATTCACAGTCTTTGCCTACGGGATCACCAGCCGCATCCCATCCCACCTCGACAAGGTGCCGGAAAACATGGTGATCGGCTTCACACAGACCGCCGCCGGATGGCATTTGCCGGATAGGCAGCACGAGCGGGTGAACCGCAAAGAGTGGATTGCCGCCATGAGCAGTCCGGAACAGCTCTTGATATGGGAGTACTATCTGCAGCACGCACCGCCCTACAACTTCCCGCCCGTCCCGGTCATCTTCCCGGCGCAGATGAAGAAGAGCTTCGACGAGCTCTATGATCACGCCATCGGCTTTATGGCGGAGATCGGCTGGAGCGCGAGCACCAGCGATACGAAAACCGCGAACATGCCGATCATGGCCAGGCCGTGGATTAGCCACCTGATGCCTTACCTGCACAGCAAACTTTGTTGGAACCGCGATCTGGATATCCAGGCCACACTCAATGAGTACTACGAACTCTTCTACGGGCCTGCGAAGGCCGAGATGAAAGAGTTTTTTGAGTTTGCCGAGTCGGTATGGATGCGTCCCGAGCCACGCCAGGTCACCTCCGCGAGCGGCTTTCTGAAACAGGCCGACGTGGACCGCTTCTTCGACATCCTCGGTCGCGCCAAAGCCAAGGCCGGAGATTCCATCTATGGCCGTCGAATTGAAGGCATCACGGGGGAGATGGAGCCTCTCAAGCTGCTGTTTGAGAAACTCAAGCGCACCGGTCCCAATATCCAAATCAAAACGGCCAAGGAGGTGCCGGTGATCGATGGCGATCTGAACAAGCCGTTCTGGCGGGCGGGTGACCCCGATGGCTACGGGTTCCACCCTCTGCGCGAGATGCGCACCGGGGAAATCCCGCAGCATGTGGAAACCAAGGTCGCGTTCCGCTGGATCGACGACAATTCGGCGTTGATCGTCGGCATCGAGTGTCGCGAGCCAAAGATGGGCCGGTTGGTTGAATCCTGCAAAGATGCCGACTCGATGGGCATTTTTGCCGATGACATGGTGGAAATCCGACTGGAGACTGCGGCAGGAATCCGGCCCTTCATCGGGATCAATTCTGCCGGGGTGGTTCTCGACGAATGTGTTACCGATCGGGTCGAGGATCTGCCGAACTTTTACAAAGTCAGCGCGGTTGCCGTGAAAAAGTATCCCGATTATTGGACGGCTGAAGTCCGCATTGACGCAAAGCCGATTTCCGGAGGGCGGCCCACACCGTTTTATCCATGGGGCGTCAATATCTGCCGGCAGCGCATGGCGGGTAACACGCCGGAGCACTACATGCTCTCCCCAAGTGGAACGAACTTCAAGGAGCCCACGGTGATGGGCAACATCTTTGTACGGCAGTAGAATCGTTCCGCTAACGGGCGGGAGGGTCGCCGCACCTTCCGGGAAGAATCTGGTCTTGTCTGATAGAGGAATGTTCGTTCGGATGGATTCGAGGCTCTCCAGGGTGCACGAAATCCACGGCAGGTTAATTGTCATGACCAACTTGGCGCTTGTTGACCGCACGGCCGATCGACCAATGTACCGGGATTCGCAGCGAACGATTAGGCAAACAGAGGAATTCGGACACGAATTTGGCTTGTGAAATCGGAATTCCGGCGCACTTTTCTTTCCGTGCGTTCTCCCCTGACGCTTCTGTTTCTCTTTGTTGTCGCCCAAGCTACCGGTGCCACGCTACCCGGCGAAGGTTCCGTTGTTTCTTCATCCCTAACGCCTTCCCTGACGTCCTCTTTATCGTCCCCGTTGAAGCCGGCGGTTCCGTTGAGACAGCGGCTGATGGCTGCCACTCGTGAGGCGGCGACGGATGACATCAGTTCGGGCTGGTGTGGCCGCGGCATGTACTCCGTTTTGCATGATGTCGGCTGGGGGAGTGGACTGGAGCGGGGGAATGGTCAGGACTGGGAAAAAATCCTCCAGCGTGCGGGTTGGCGGCCCGTTCGCTGTGCCGCGCCGGATCGAGCTCCGCTGGGCAGCGTACTGGTTTACTCGGGCGACGCTCGGGTGGGGAAGGTTCCGAGGGGAACCCCGGGTGGGTACTATGGGCACGTCGAGATGGTGGCGCTTGGAATGGCCGGAGAGCGGCTTTACGTTTCTGATACGCCCCGCCGCGCTCCAGGAGGGAGCGTACGAGATAACTTCACGGGGCGTGCCTGGCTGCCGCCCGGGCTCGCCGCGAGCACGGCGCCTCCCATCGAAAGCCAACTGGACGAACTCATTTCCGAGCGCCTTCGCATGGCCGAGGCGTACTTCCAATCCCAGCGACCGCAGTACACCGAAAACCGGACGCGCTAGCGCCTCCCTGCATCACGCCGAGTCCGCCCGTCACGATTAGCTTGCCCCCGGACCGTCGAACCCGCGAGTCTGCTCCAATGAAGCGTGTGGTTTGTTTTGCTCTTTCCGTGATTTCCATCTCCTGCGCCCTCGCAGGAACACCCGTGGCCGAAGCCCCCTTCCGGACGATGGACGGTGCGGTCACGACCCTCCAGCAGAGTTATCCCGGGAAGGTCGTCATGATCGTTAATGTGGCCTCGCGCTGCGGAAACACGCCGCAATACACCGGGTTGGAAAAAATCTACCGGCACTATTCCGATCGCGGCTTTGTGGTCCTCGCATTCCCCTGCAACGATTTTGGGAATCAGGAACCGGGGTCACTGGCGGAAATCAAGCAATTCTGCACGTCGAAGTACGGCGTGACGTTTCCGATCATGGACAAACTCAACGTGAAGGGGCCCGACCAAAGCCCGCTCTATGCGGCTCTGACCGGGAAGGGCGCGAAGTTTCCAGGCGACGTGAAATGGAACTTCGGGAAATTTCTCGTCAATCGCAAGGGCGTCGTCGTAGCGCGCTTCGAACCGCGCACGGAACCGGACATTCCCGAAGTGACCGCGGCCATAGAGGCGGCACTCAGCGCGCAGTAGCTGACGCGGGCTCCTTCCGAAAAATCGACTTAAGCGGGTGCTCGTCCAAAAGGTTGGGCTGGATGCCCCCAATGCGATCGGGGTCGTAGAGTTGGATGCCCACGTAATAGTATAGAGGGCAGATGGGCATCGCCTGGTCGACGAGCAGGAATTCTGCGGATCGCAGCATCTCCGAGCGTTTCGCCGGATCGGTCTCAGCCGTTGCCATTCCAATGAGGCGGTCGTATTCCGAACTGACCCAACCGGTCCGGTTGTTGCCACCGCCCGCAAGGAAGAGGTCAAGAAACGTCATCGGATCCGGGTAATCGCCCACCCAGCTTGATCGGCAAATGTCGTAATCCAGGGAGTTCATGGAGTTGAGGTAGACCTTCCACTCCTGCCGGGCGAGGTCCACGCTGATGCCGAGGTGCTGACGCCACATGTTCTGCAACTCCACCGCGATGGCCTCGTTGAGCTCCCCCTCGCTGTAAAGATATGTCAGCCTCGGGAATCCATGACCTTCGGCAAAACCCGCGTCGGCAAGCAGGCGGCGCGCGGCTTCGGGGTCAAAGCCGGGCGACTCGGGCGACGTATAGCCCTGCATCCCGGGAGGGACAAAACCGGTCGCAGGCAGTTCCCCCGCCCGCGTGATTTTGGTGGTAATGACGGACTTATCGATTGCCAGCGAAAGCGCCCGGCGGATGCGCGGATCGTCGAGCGGAGGCTTCGAGCAATTGAAA
>Ga0247838_1006418_pt1 | contig 11096 bp, 9 predicted proteins | sample LaCruzMarch2015__5_FD_189097 | JGI IMG/M metagenome (GOLD analysis project Ga0247838, IMG submission 189097) | Freshwater microbial communities from meromictic Lake La Cruz, Castile-La Mancha, Spain - LaCruzMarch2015_15m | ecosystem: Environmental > Aquatic > Freshwater > Lake | place: Spain... | reverse complement strand
CGCCCGAGCTCAAAAAGCGAGCCGTCCTCCCGAAGCGGGACCTCAAAATGCTGGAATCGGACGGGCTCGGACATGCGCCCAACGGTTTACCAGACAATGCGCCGGCATTTCGATGCAAATCATCCCGACATGCAAATCATCCCGATGCGGTTCTACCGCAGATCGTCAGCGATGGTGGCGAACTGCTCGAGGGCGGATTGCAAATCGTCCGATATTTCCCGTGCAATGATTTCGGGGGCGGGCAGGTTGGCGGATTCCTCCAGCGAATCGTCTTTGAGCCAGAAGATGTCGAGGTTCACCTTGTCGCGCTTGAGAAGTTCCTCGTAGGGGAATGATTTGAACCGTTCCGTCTCTTTCCGCTCGTGGCGACTGTTGTAGCGTCGGTCTGTGACCGTCGCTGAACCATGCGACGCTGACACAGCGCCGCTACATCCGAAATAGCAGGCCACGAAATCGTCGAGGTCACTCCGCTTGAGCGGGTTTTCCTTCAACGTGAAGTGCAGGTTCGTGCGCAGGTCGTAGATCCAGAGCTTTTTCGTCCACGGCTTTTCCTGCGCCGGTTTGCGGTCAAAGAACAGGACGTTTGCCTTCACCCCCTGGGCGTAGAAGATGCCGGTGGGAAGGCGCAGGAGGGTATGCACATCGCCTTGGTTGAGTAGCGCCCGTCGGATCGTCTCCCCCGCGCCGCCTTCGAAGAGCACGTTGTCCGGCAGCACCACTGCCGCGCGACCGTGCTGCTTGAGGATGGTGAAAATGTGCTGGAGAAAATTGAGCTGCTTGTTGCTCGTGCTCGCCCAGAAATCGTCGCGGTTGATGATGAGCGATTCCTTCGACGACTCGCCCGCCTCGTTGACGATGGTCACGCTGCTCTTTTTGCCGAACGGCGGATTGGCCAGGACGATCTCGTATTCGCCGTGCTTCCCAGCGAGGGCGTCCTTGGTCACAACGGGAAGCCCTGTAGCGTCGGTCTGTGACCGTCGCTGATCATCCGACGCTGACACAGCGCCGCTACATTCGTCGGACCCGATGCCGTGCAGCAGCAGGTTCATCGCGCAGAGCCGTGTGACGCTGTCCACCAACTCGATGCCGAAGAACGTGCCGCTCTTGAGCTTCTTCTTTTGCGCCCGGTCGAGCGCGTGATGCTTGGCCAGATAATCATGCGCCGCGAGCAGGAAACCACCCGTTCCACACGCCGGATCACAAATGGCCTGCCCCGGTTGTGGGGCGACCACGTCCACGATGGCGGCGATGAGCGCGCGCGGCGTGAAATATTGGCCAGCGCCGCCTTTGACGTCCTCGGCGTTCTTTTGCAGCAGGCCCTCGTAGGCGTCGCCCTTCACGTCGGCGCTCAGCGACGACCATTGCTCTTTGTCGATCAGGTCCACGATGAGTCGGCGGAGCTTGGCCGGGTCCTGGATTTTGTTCTGCGCCTTGCGGAAAATGATGCCGAGCATTCCCGACCGCTTGCCGAGGTCTTCCAGGGTGTGGCGGTAATGAATCTCCAGTTCATCGCCATCCTTGGCGAGCAACGCCGGCCAGTCCTTGCCCTTGGGAATGGGCGACGGCTTGTTGAAGGGCGGCTGGGCCTGCTCATCCGCCATTTTCAGGAACAGCAGAAACGTCAACTGTTCGACGTAGTCACCGTAGGAGAGGCCGTCATCCCGCAGAATGTTGCAGTAGTTCCAGAGTTTTTGGACGAGGGCGGTTGGGTTGGACATCGCTTTCAGTTGTTATTTGCTGCTAATCTTTTCGAGGATGAACGTGAGTCGTGGGCGGTTCGGCTTATCCACAGAGTTGCTCAATCTCAACGCGCATGCGCCTTCCAATAGCTGGTGGGCAACGTAACGAGCGTCCACAATGGGAGCGAAAAGAAGGGAGCGTGTCAGGAAATCTCGAAAGCGATGCTCGTCCGCCAGTTCAACGCCAAGTGCGTGGTAGGATTGTCCCGAAGTGAATACCATTGTCGTGCCGCGATAGAGCTGGGAGCAGACGTTTGAAACCAAATGGTCGTTCTCGGAGGATTGAGGGCAATGGAAATCCAATAGGAGAAGCTGCTTCGTTTCTTCCCCCACCAGCTCAATTCTGGATGAAAAGGACAGATGATAACCAGCGGGTTGTTCGTCGACCAAATCCGCCAGACGACCAGCGAGAACTTCTTCGCGTGAAATGCGAATCAATGAATCGGCATGGGACTGATGAAACGTGGCTTCCTGAAGCAACCTTGCCAAATCGCGCGCCTCACCAAAACACGAAAGCATGAGTGCTTCCCAAAAGGGTAACAGCGTGGAAGAGCGTAGTGCTTGTGCCCTCTCGATGATTGCGTTCTCGTCGAAAGTCAACGTCCCCCTCTGCTGTAGCAAGGGCGGATGCCGGTAAGCGAAGACGAAGATTGCAGAGATTGTTTCGTTTTCTGAGACCAACGAATTCAGGATTTCGGCAGTCGCCATCCCTTTTCGGGCGGTTTTGAGGCGGAGCTTCATTCCATTAAACGTTTGGAAGTGGACGCACCGCGCGCTCAATATCCCGAAACAGCCCACGATTAAACCCGATCATCCGCTCGCCAGGTGGGTGTTTGATAGTTGTGATTCTGACTTGTTTCAACGGAACTGGTTTACCCGGAAGCTCCGCTTTCACCCCGCGAACCACGACAGCTTTGATTTTCGAAATTCCGTTGTTTAAGCAAAATAGCAAGCGGGTGTTTCCCTCCAAAGCGACGATCCTCGAATTCGTCTCCTCGACAACTGGTGGGGTCACAAAAGAAAATCCGCCGCCATACAACGGAACTTGAGCCGGAGCGAACAGCTCAAGACCCTGTGCGCGGTAATGGGCCAGAAGAGACTGGATTTGCTTGTATCGGAAGGCTCGGACATATCGAGAAATCAGAAACACCTTGGCTATCTCAACTTCTTCTATCGCAAGCCTCACCCCCGGTTCGCGGTAGAACTGAACGTTCTCTTGCAGACGTTCTAACAGGGCACCTTGGTCTGCTGGCTGTAGGCGGGGATTGTGCTGGGAATTGGCAGCAGGCGGATTGGGCAATCGCAGCATCTCGTTAAGGGCGGCAACTGCGGCTTGGTCTATTCTACCAGAGTAGAACCGACCAGCAGGTTCGTAGTCTGAGCGATCTCCGGGAAAAGTTAGCGCTCCTGCACCAGAACTCGTGACGCTATCGAAAAGGAGCCCGTGAAATGGCAATGATGGGGTCACAACTAATTCGACGCCCATGCCCTCCATGAAGGTTCTCCGCTGTTGCTCTTTCGCTTCATCCGCAGAGCTAGCCGCGATTGGAGGGACAAAAGTGATTATGCGAATGTTTGTGGTCCGCCAGTGCAATACAGTTGGAAAGAGCTCCCAGAACCATTTCGTATCGGGCATCGCGACGCGGACGCTTGAGCGGGTGGAGTAGATCTGCTCACAGACCGTCAGATAGGCCTCGTGTTCGTCCGAGATCTGGGAAGAGTCAGCAGAACTTCCTTGAGTGCTCAGTAGCTCGCCAGTGATGAAGGCTTCAGCGGTGCTGCTGCCGTTTGCGATCAGCATCGCCATTTTCGTTTCGTCCATCTCATTAAAGTCCGTCGCGCGAATATTTCCTGTTGGGATCACGATACGCGCAATGTCTGGTGTGAACGTGAGTTGAACATCGGTTCCTCCATCGATCGCCAGTGAGGCGAGTTGCAAAAGGAGTTCCTTCGCATCATCAGCCCGCTTCCGCTCTTCACTCGCCTCCAGCATAAAGAGGAGAACGCGTTTCCTTCCCTTGCCATGTGGCGCCCCGTCACCCGCAAACAGAAAGTGGGGGATGTTGCTGACGACGCCGCCGTCAACCAATAGCGCAGAACCCTCCTCGACTGGCTGAAAGAATAGGGGAATGGTGCAGGATGCCCGAACAGCGTGCGCAACCCTCTGGTTTGGGGTGGTGCGATTGCTCCATACACGCGGCTTCATCGTGCTTAGATCGCCAGCAACGACGTGAAGAGGCATTTCCAAATCACTGAAAAGCACTGGTCCATTCTGCTTTCCTGTGAGTTCTTTCAGCCATCCTTCAACCCACGTCTCGATACCGACAGACGAATGGAGACCACCAAGCCGCGCAATACCGACAATTGAATCGAGCACCTGGCCCTTGAGTGGGACTCTCTGCAAAGCAGAGAATAGCTTTGATCGAGTAACGAACGTTGAACGTGTCGGCCTAACCAGAAGCGACGGAAAATCTAGTGTCTTCAGTTTTGCGAGAAGGAACGCAGGGTTCGCGCCTGCTGCCAGAAGTGCGGCGACGATTGAACCCGCGGATGTTCCGGCTACCTCGGAGAAGCGCACGCCGAGTTTGAACGTCGCATCGTAAGCGCCGCCAAATGCAGCCGCGCGACATCCGCCTCCTTGGAACACTCCTATGCAGTCCGAATAAAAACGGGTTTTGTAGATAGGGCTGGTTTCGTTCATGTAAGTTCTCCGGTGAAGGCTTTTTGGAGGATCGACTGGCGGAGGCGGGCGGCGCGCTGGAGGTTGGCGGTCACCACTGACTCCAACTCCTCCACCACGCTCAACCGCCGCTCCACTTCCGCCACGATCCGCGTCTGCTCGGCGAGGGGTGGGAGCGGGACTGCGAGTGCCGCAACAGATTTCGTGTTGAAATGGATGAGCGCGACCCCGACTTTTCCAGCCGCGACATGACGCTTTGCCAGCGAGTTCATGTAGTAAGCGCCATACCTCGGCTCGAAGCCAAGCGGACGTTGAACCAGCACAAGGTCGGAACAATTCGAGTCAGGTAGCGAGTCGGGAATGACGCACGTCACGCCGACCGAGCCGGAACGAACAACCGCCAAGTCACCTGGTCGCAGTGCGGACTTGGAAAGCTTTCCGTGAAACTCAGGGCTGACGTAGAGCAATCCCTCTGGGTCAAAACGGTTCTCGCGCACGTTCTGTCCGCGCAGAAACGGCACACCGTTGTCGACATATTCGTGTTTCATCGAGCCGACGAATCCGACGGTCACGCGCTCCGCAATCTGCTCGAATGTCGCCCACGTCCATCCGCCCGGCAGCGGGCCAAGCTTCGCAGTGTCCGGTGCGGCGGGTTCTTTGTAATGACCCCGGCCCTGACCTCCTTCGCCAAGGCTACGGCGGGCAAGCCAGTTTTGGCGGCGCTCGGTGAGGCTGCGTTTCAACAATTGTTCGCCGGATTCAAAATCCTTCAACCCTCTGCCTTCAGCCTTCAGCCTTTCTACCTCCGTGGGGACGAGGCGGCCTTCGCAGGCGGCTTTGAGGACGGCGGCGCGGTAGCGTTTGAGGTTGGCCTGCACCCGCCGCAACGCCGCCACCCCCGCCTCCAGCCGCGTGAATTGCTTCTCAATCTCCGCCACAATCCGCCGCTGCTCGGGGAGGGGGGCGATGGGAAATTGAACTTCGCCGAGAACCTGCCCGTTGACGTTTGGCTGACCGATACCACGTTTACCGCTCTCAATTTGTCCCCAGTAATCGGGACTCTGGAAAAATGCGGAGAGGTAGCGCGAATCTACCTCGCCCGTGACTCGCACCCGAATCAAATAAGATGCGAACACCGCTTCAGGACACTCACTAATAAGAAAACTTTTTCCCGTCGTTGCTCCGGTGCGCGCAAAAACGAGGTCACCGGGTGAAAGCCGATATTTTGGGATGTCTGCTTTGGGGATGTTGCACGACGGAACTTCGCTCCAATCAACGCGACCGTCCTGAATGTCGGTGATGCGGAGAAATCGAGGGCCGCCCTTCCGTGCGACAGCGCTCGCGGTGTGGCCGTATTGGATGGAGTCGGCCATGTCTTTGATCGGGACGCGACGCCAGCCTTTCGGAAGCATGTTGGCTGGCATCATGGGTTCACCTGCGTTTCTTTCGGGCAAACCTTCGAGCCATCCTCATAAACTGCTACGATTCTTAAAAGCCGTTTATTGCCCGACACATTATCCATCGCAATTACTGTTGCCCCTAATTCGTAATGGTAGTCGTGAGGATGTGTGAATTGCTTTAGTTTCAAGTCGTCGTATCGCGGGTCTTCTTTGTTTGTCTCCTTTTTGAGTTCAATCACGAGAAGATTGTCGTCATCTACCAGTCTGCGGTGAACGACGATGTCAGGTGCGATTGAAAAGACAAACTCCGGTGAGTCAATTTCAAGGTCGTTCTGTTTATGATCAAGCATTTCCACCTTTGCTTTTCGTCTCAAGATCATCTCGGTTTTTACAGCCTTCCGTTTCGCGGCAAGCACAATCCCCACGAGTTCCTTTGAGATGGTGTGCGTTTTTGTTGCATGTCCATGTCGATTGTATTCACAGTCAACCGATATCTTTGCATCAGGAGGCAACTGGAATTCGTGGATGAGAAGATGCTCGATATAAAACGCGAGCCTGTGAGCGATGGCGCGTTCACTCGCAGCCGGCCAGTCCGCCGGCGACTTCATTATGTCATTTGCCCGCGGGCACAAAAGCGTTTCGCGGTCAATCGAGGTATTAAACCGCTCGACGGCCATCCGGAGCAAAGCACTGATGAATGAACGGTCGTGAAGATTCACGTCGCCAGCACCTCGTTGAGTTCATTTCGCTGCCGCTGATCCGATGTAGCGGGACAAGCAAGCAGCTTGGGCAATTGCTCGCCGATGGGAACCGAAGCCCGGCAAGTCATTTTGTTAACCGTTTTTTGATTTTTCCTCGACCAGCTCGATACGAGGGTGCGTCCTCGGCAAGTCGCAACGCTGTTGATTCGGATTCTTTCCGTGGCACCACAAACGAAACGGAAGGCAGAGAAACGACGCCATGCGAGCCTCGTGCGGTCAAGTTTGCCAGCATTTCGCGGCAGGCCCCATACAAGATGGATGCGCCGGTAACCTCGATGAGATCTTTGATCTTCTGCGCAGGATATTTCTCATGGACGAGGAAGTATCCCGCGATGCGGAGCCTGCCCGAATAGACGGAAGGCTTGCCGTCAGTTTCTCCTCCGAAGCGCACGGTCAATTCGACCCGCCAGCGCAGGGGATCGGTATCGTGCCGCGCAAAGTTGCGGTTGATCTCAAGCGGCAGCGAAGTGTGGGCATCGTCGCTGTCGGCAGCATGAACCTCGATATCGAGGAATTCGTGCTTTTCGATCTGGAGCGGGGAGGCTCTAAGCAGCTGCGGTGGCGTCTTCATGGGAGAGGGCTGGGATTTCAAACGTCACGTCGGCTTCTTTCTTCGCGGCGGATTCCGCACGGAGGAAGGCAGGATGAACCTCGGATGCCTCCCAGGCGTGCCAGCGGACGGATTTTGAGGCCGGGGCGAGGCAGTGGTGGTATTTTGCCCCGACCGCGTGGGCGGCACGGACTTTCGTCTGGGTCGTGAAGTTCCCCTGGCCGGAAAGCATGGCGGTGACACGGGAGGGTTGGATTTCCATTCGTCGGGCGAGTTCCACCCGGGAAATGCCCTGCTTCTTCATGAGGGCGAGAAGGGCGTCGACGAATTTGAGGTTTTCGAGTTCGGCCACGCCTTCGAGCGAGAGCGGGGCGGAAAAGAACTCCGCGACGGGACTCGAACCCTTGGTGATTTCAATTTTCATGGGAAAGGACGATCAGTCGGATTTTGGTGGTTGGTTTAGCGGCGAGGTAACGCGCCCGGAGGCTCTGTGCCCGAGCGATGTCCGCGTCTTGGTCCTTGCGGGTGTTTTTTGTGCCGCCATTGGAAGCGATAATCAATTGAGGTTTCAGACCGGGCAACTCATCATAAAACGCGTAAAGCCGGAGCCCCGGGCGCTTGAATTCGTAAACTCCGCCACCGACGCTGCGGAAAGTAAGCTCATGCTCGTAGCGGTCATGTTCGGCGATATTTCGGACACGGGTTTTGATGGCTTTGGCACCGCGGGGGTCGCTTTTGATGAGGCAGCTCAGGAACTCGTCGGCGAGATCCTTGCCATCCAAACCAAGAGTGACCACCCGCCTGGCTGATCCAACGTGAATCGTGCTGAGGATGATTTCAATCATTATTTCACATTTATGTGAATTTTATGCGGCAAGCGCAGAATTCAGCTCCTCCAGCAGTTCCGGAAGCTCTTCGCCAAATAACTGATGTGCCTTCCCCAGACCGCCGCGCTGGTTGAACGGAGAGAGTTCCAAGTCGTCCGGCTCGATGCTGATGGCCGTGGCGATGTGGTCGCGGATCAATTGCAGCCAGGAAAGCTGGTCGGAGGTGAATTTGACGCCGGCCTTGGCTTTGTCCATGAGCCATTCGTTGAAGCGTGTGGTGACGGATTCGGCGAAGGGTTCGAGCACGGGTTGTTGTTCCAGCGCAAAGCGGACGAGTGAAACCAGGTCAGCGAAGCGTCCCGCCTGCGAGCGGCCCTTGACCTGGCCCGGCTTCGCGGCAGCAAAGGCATTCCAAAGATTGTCCTCGGTCCAGGCGGCGTGCTGTTCGCGGAGCTTATTCTCCAGTTCCTTGAGCATCGGTTCGGTGAGCCGCTGTTTGTAGGGGCGCGAGTAAAGCAGCTGGAGCGCGGTGATCTCGGCTGTGTGCTGCTCGATGTAATCCCGGAATGTCGTGACAAGAGCGGCGGCTTTATCCTTCGCGGCGGCATCGAACCCGCGGCTGATCAGGCGGTCGACCGTTACGGTATCAATCGTCTGCTCGGCCTCCTGCTTCGCGCAGGCGAGCGCTTCGCGGAGGTCCGGCAGATCGAACGGGGTGCAGGCTTCGACGACCAGTTGATTTCGCGCCGCGTCGAGATCTTCGGGCACGACCTCACTCGGTGAAGCGCCGGGCTTGCCTGTGGCCCGCTCGGCGGCTTTGTCGGGATCCATGGCGTCGAGGAGTGCCCGCGACAGTTGGGCGAGCGGCTTCCCTCCCGCAAGAGCCGCGATCTTTTCCTGCTGTTCGCGGGAGATTTCGCGGTCGAGACGGGTGAGGCGACTGGCCAGGGTGGTCAGCGAATCCTCATCCCGTTTTCCCAGGGCCACGCCCAGGAGCAGATCTTTGAAGGCCACGCTGCGCTGTCGTTCGAGCGGGCGGGAGTCGGTCTTGTCGCTTTCGCAGACCCCGACGGCATCCACAATGACGAAGTGGGTTTTCGCCCGGGCGGCGGCCCCGGAGACCGCCTGCAAATCGGTGGGCGTGAGCACGCGTGTGCCCCGGCCTTTCATCTGCTCGAAATAGACCCGGCTACGGACGTCGCGCAGGAAGAGTAGGCATTCGAGGGGTTTGATGTCGGTGCCGGTCGCGATCATGTCCACCGTCACGGCGATGCGGAGCTGGGGGGAGGTGCGGAATTCCTGGATCAGGGAGTCGGATTTTTCGTAACGCTTGGTCTCCGGATTCCAGGCTTTGTAGGTGATTTTCTTGGCGAAGTCGTTCCCGCGTCCGAAGATTTCGCGGACGATATGCACGACATCCTCGGCGTGGGAGTCGTCTTTGCAGAAGATCAGCGTCTTCGGGACCATCGTCCGGCCGGGGAATAAATCCGTGGCGAGAGCGTCCTTAAATTCTTTGATGACCGTGCGGATTTGGGATTCGCTGACCACCGAGCGGTCGAGTTGGCTGGCCTCGTAGGCGAGGTCCTCGTCCAGCTTTTCCCAGCGACGGGCGCGGGTCTCCCGGCTGCGCTTGTCCACATAAAACCCTTTGTCCACCTTGGCCCCGCCCTCGGTGACTTCCGTTTTGATGCGATAGACCTCATAGCCGACATTGACGCCATCGGCCACTGCGCGCTCGTGGCCGTATTCGGTGACGAGGTTTTGGTTGAAGAATCCGAAGGTCTGCTTCGAGGGGGTGGCGGTGAGTCCGATCAGGTAGGCATCGAAGTATTCCAGAACCTGACGCCAGAGGTTGTAAATCGAGCGGTGGCATTCGTCGACGACGAGGAAATCGAAGAATTCGATCGGGATCGCAGGGTTGTAGGCGACATCTCTTGGCCGGTCATCGGCTGCGGCGAGCTCAAACCCGGATTTCTCATCGAGGTCCTCGTCGATCTCTTCCCCCCGAAGCATCGAGTACAGCCGCTGGATCGTGCAGATCGTCACGCGGGGAACGTCATCGATCTTGTTCGAGGTCAGGTGCTGGACGTTGTAGAGCTCGGTGAACTTCCGCCCGGAGTCCGGCGTGATATACTGGTCGAATTCGCCTTTCGCCTGGCGGCCAAGGTTCGCCCGGTCCACAAGGAAAAGGATCCGCTTGGCCCCCGCATTTTTGATGAGGCGGTAGGTGAACGCGCAGGCGGTGTAGGTTTTCCCCGATCCGGTGGCCATCTGAATAAGAGAGCGGGGGTGGTCGGCCGCCAGGGATTCTTCCAGTCCGGAATTCGCTTCGACCTGGCACTCCCGCATTCGCTCCGGAGAAAGCGGGGAGTCGATCGGCATCCGGGCGAGTCGGGCTCGCAGGGTGTCCGGCTCGGCGGCCCAAGCCGCGAGAGTTTCCGGGCGGTGAAAGCTGAAGACCCGGCGCGAACGGGGATGGGGATCCCGATCATCACGAAAATACGTCTCAATGCCGGTGGACTCGTAGAAAAACGGCAGCACGGTCGGGGATTTGAGAAAATCCGGCAGGTTCGCACCATAGTGCGCCGACTGATCCGCCACCGTCGAAAGCAGCGTGCCTTCCTTTTTCGCCTCGAGAATTCCCAGGGCCTGTCTATCCACAAGAAAGAGGTAATCGCACCGGCCATCCTTCAGCGGAACTTCGCGCAAGACGATGCCTCGCCCGGCTGAAGGATTGTAGCTCTTGTAATCTTGGACGAGCCACCCGGAGGCCGCGAGCATGACATCAATCCGCTCGCGAGCACGTTGTTCCGGAGTCAGGTCGGGCATAAGCAGGTGGCGACTTTGGCAATATTCGGAATCGAGAGCGAGGAGATTTGCCGGGAATCCCGGCGTGACAATCCGCCGGCAGCGGGAATAGTTGGGGGATGGACGAACTGAAGCTGCTGGGCGTTGCGTTGGGATTGGCAAGTTTGGCGGGGATCAACCTCTACCTCACGGTCCTTGTCACCAGCCTCTCGGTGCACATGGGCTGGGTGGCGCTCCCGCCCGCGCTCCACGGGCTGGAGGTGCTGGGAGATCCGATCATCATCGGGGTCGCCGGCTTCCTCTACCTCATCGAGTTTTTTGCAGACAAAAT
>Ga0247838_1006412_pt1 | contig 11101 bp, 10 predicted proteins | sample LaCruzMarch2015__5_FD_189097 | JGI IMG/M metagenome (GOLD analysis project Ga0247838, IMG submission 189097) | Freshwater microbial communities from meromictic Lake La Cruz, Castile-La Mancha, Spain - LaCruzMarch2015_15m | ecosystem: Environmental > Aquatic > Freshwater > Lake | place: Spain... | reverse complement strand
CGCCTGGGCCCCACCCAGCACCTGCGCCTCGAACCGCTGCTGATCCCGCTCGCGGACGCCGGCGATCAGTTCGTCGGCGCGTTCCGGAGTAGAGCCCAGCTGAATGACGGCTTCACGACCAAAGCTGAGTGCCGATTCGAGCAGTTCGCGGATGTGGTAATCCACCCCCAGCTTGACCAGCTCGATCGCATGCATGCGGTCGAAAGCGCGGACGAACACCTTGACCAGCGGAAATTCCGACTTGATCAGCTCGGCGATGCGCACCGCCGCCGCCTTGTCGTCCACCGCCACCAGCACGGCATCGGCCGTTTCCACGCCCGCCGCGCGCAAGATGTCGAGCCGCGTCCCGTCGCCATAATAGATCTTGAAGCCGAACGTGCCGGCCGCGCGGATCATGTCGGTATCGTTGTCGATGATCGAGATGCGGTGCCCGTTGGCGAGCAGCGGCTGCACCGCAATCTGCCCGAACCGGCCAAAACCGATCACCAGCACATTGCCGGTCAGCCCGTCGGGGGCCTCGACCCCCTCCATCGACGGCTCCTGCCGCGGCAACAGCCAGCGCAGCGCAATGATGCTGAAGGGCGTGAGCACCATCGAAATGATCACCGTTGCGGTGAAAACCGCATTGAGCTCGACCGAAAAGATCCCGGCCGCCGCCGCCGTTGTATAGAGCACGAAGGCGAATTCGCCGCCCTGCGCCATCAGCACGGCGCGCTCGAGCGCCACCCCATGGTCGGCGCGCAGTAGCCGCGCAACGCCATAGATGGCCACCGACTTGACCAGCATATAGGCCACGACGCTGAGCCCGATGATCTGTCAGCTACTCGCCACCACCACCAGGTCGAGCGACATGCCGACCGCCAGAAAGAACAGCCCCAGCAGGATGCCGCGGAAGGGTTCCACATCCGCTTCCAGCTGATGCCGGAAGGTCGAGGTCGAGAGCATCACGCCGGCCAGAAACGCTCCCATCGCCATCGAAAGGCCGCTCAGCTGCATGATCAGCGCTGCGCCCAGCACCACCAGCAGCGCTGCCGCCGTCATCACTTCGCGGGCCCGCGCATCCGCCAGCAGCTTGAACACCGGATTGAGCACCCAGCGCCCGGCAAAGATCACTGCCACCACTGCGCCGGCGGCGACGCCCACGCTGATCCAGCGCGACAGCGCATCGCCGCCCTCCCCGCTGGCGGGCGCCAGAAACGCCACAATGGCCAGCAGCGGCACGATGGCCAGGTCTTCGAGCAGCAGGATCGAGACGATCCGCTGCCCCTGCGGCGTCGCCAGTTCACCCCGCTCGGTCAGGATCTGCATGACGATGGCCGTCGAGGTGAGAACAAAGCCCATGCCGGCCACGAAGGCCACGACCGGGCTGAAGCCCAGCAGCACGCCGACCCCGGTCAGCAGGGCGCCGCACAGCACCACCTGGATCACCCCGAGCCCGAAAATCTGCTTGCGCAGACCCCACAGCTTGGTCGGCTCCATCTCGAGCCCGACAATGAACAGGAACAGCACCACACCCAGTTCGGCCGCGTGCAAGATCGCCTCGGCGTCTTCGACCAGCCCCAGGCCGAACGGCCCGATGACCAGGCCGGCCACCAGATAGCCCAGCACCGAGCCCAGGCCCAGCCGCCGGAACAGCGGCACCGCGATCACCGCCGCGCCCAGGAGGGCCACCACCTGCACCAGATCCACGCCGCTATGCGCAACCGCCTGCGCTGCATGGGTGACTGCTTCACCGGCCATCGCTCAACCCTCTTTCTGGAGAACCAAGTCATGGCGGCTGGCGGACAGGCCCGTCAAGTCTAGCCACGTGGCTAGCGCGCGGCCACCGGCGCCCCGTCGCTGCCGCCCAACCCGGGCCGGGTTTCCGCATCGGCCGTCTCGACATCCTCGCTGGCGAGGCTGTCGAGCTTGAGCCGCTGCCGGCGCGGCTGCACCTGCCGGACCGGCAGAATATGCGTGGCGATCGAATACAGGATCAGCAGCGAGGGCACCGCCACCAGTCCGCCCACCGGTCCCCAGGCCCAGATCCAGTAGGTGAGGCTGAGAAAGATCAGGAACGGATTGATGGTCATCGTCCGCCCCAGCAGGTTGGGCGTAATGAAATTGCCCTCGATGAAATTGACCGTCCAGTAGATGCCCACCGGCAGCAGCGCGGCGGCCAGTTCGGCCTGCGTGGCGAGCCCCACCAGCAAGAGGATCACCGCCATCAGCCCCTGCCCGACGAACGGCACATAGTTGAGCAGAGCCGCCAGCGCCCCCCAGAGCAGCGGCGACGGCATGCCGATGGCCGCCATCAGCACCGCGATCACCACCCCGACCCCGACATTGACCAGACTGATGGTCAAAAGATACTTCGACACCTTCTGCTCGACATCGCGGAACACATGCGCCGTGCGCCAGCGCATCCGGCGGGTGAGACAGAGCGAGAGCGTGGCCACCCGGATGCTCTTGCGGGTGGCGAGGAAGAAATACAGGCTCGCCAGAAAGATCAGCACCTGGGCCAAAAGCGTCGGGGCCAGCAGCGCGATATCGGTAACCGCCGAGCCGTCCTCGACGCTGACCTCCATCGCCGAGCCGCCGAACACGCCTTTGATCTCTTCTTGCAGCGAGGCGAGATTGGCCAGCGGCTCTTTCCAGTTGGCCAGTTCGGCCTGCAGCCGGTCCCAGATCAGCGGCAGTTTCCGGATCCATTCAGCCAGCGGGCCGGAAAACAGGTAGCCGCAGCCCCCGATCAGCAGCAGCAGCATGATCACCACCAGCCCGGCCGAGAGGGCTTCGGGCACACCATGATCTTCGAGCAAGTCCGCGACCGGCCCGAACATCAGCCCGATGGTAATGGCGAGAAACACCGGCGCCAGGATGAACTGCCCCACTTGCAGCGCCGCCATCGCCGCCAGCGCGCCCATCAGGCACAGCGAGAGTTTCGAGGCATTGCCCAGCACACGCTCGAACTGCGTGTTGCCGAGCTCTTTGCTCAGGCCCTTGGTCGGGCTGGATCGAACGAGTGTGCGCAAGGTCTGGTGTCTCCGGCGCTCACAACACGCAATCGTGGGCAAGGTTCCCGGCCCGCGCCAAGAACCACACGGCGCGGCCCCACGACGCGCGTGACGATCCGACCGCAGCCCACTATGGTGCGCCGGTCGCTCGCCTCCATTTTGGACCTCTCATGACGCGCAAGATCATTATCGACACGGACCCCGGTCAGGACGACGCGGTGGCCATCCTCCTGGCTTTGGCCTCTCCCGCTGACTTCGACATCCTGGGGATCGTCGCTGTCGCGGGTAATGTGACGCTTGCGCAAAATGCCCGCAATGCTCTGAAAATCCTCGAGCTTTCCGGGCGTACCGACATTCCGGTCTATGCCGGCTGCGAACGGCCGATGCGCCGGACACTGGTCACCGCCGAGCATGTGCACGGCGAAACCGGGCTGGACGGCCCGACTTTGCCCATGCCCAAGCTCACCCTGCAGACCCAGCACGGCGTCGATTTCATCATCGAAACCCTGCTTGCGCACGAGCCGGGCACCGTCACCCTGTGCACCCTGGGGCCGTTGACCAATATCGCCATGGCGCTGGTCAAGGCGCCGGCCATTGCCGTCCGCATCCAGCAAATCGTCATGATGGGCGGCGCCTATTTCGAGGTGGGCAACATCACCCCCGCGGCCGAGTTCAACATCTATGTCGATCCCGACGCGGCCGACGTGGTGCTGCGGGCCGGCATTCCGGTGGTCATGGCGCCGCTCGACGTCACCCACATGATGCGCTCGACCAAACAGCGGCTCGAGACCATTCGGGCCATCGGCAATCGCTGCGGCCAGGCCGTCTACGAGATGCTGAGCTTTTCCGAGCGCTTCGATCTCTACAAATACGGCATGGACGGCGCGCCGCTGCACGACCCGTGCGTCATCGCCTACCTGCTCCAGCCCGAGCTGTTCCAGGGCCGCCATATCAATGTGGTCATCGAGACCCAGAGCGAGCTGACCATCGGCATGACCGTGGCCGATTATTGGCACGTCACCGACCGCCCGCATAATGTCCATTTCCTGCGTTCCGGCGATGCCGACGGCTTTTATGCCCTGCTGACCGAGCGTCTGGCCCGCCTGCCCTGAGTTTTTCGCCATGGATCTCGTCACGCTCGCCGCCTTCACCTTGGCCTATGCCATCGCCGTGCTGGTTCCCGGTCCCGGCGTCGCTGCCGTCGTCGCCCGTGCTTTGGGCGGTGGCTTTGCCAGCGCCGTGCCCATGGTGCTGGGCATCCTGGTCGGCGACCTGATCTACCTGGTGTTTGCCCTGTTTGGGCTGGCGGCCATCGCCACCTGGTTCGGTCCGGTCTTTATCGTGGTGCGCTATGCCGGCGCCGCCTATCTGCTCTACGTCGCCTGGCAGTTCTGGACCGCCAAGCCGGGCGCCGAACAGATCCGCGCCCGCACCGAATCGGGCTGGAAGACCTTTCTCTCCGGATTTGCCCTGACGCTGGGCAACCCCAAGACCATCGTCTTCTACCTGGCGCTACTGCCCACCGTCGTGCCGCTCGACCGCCCCATCACCGTGCTCGGCTTTATCGAGCTGGTGGTCATCGTCATCGTCGTACTGCTGGTGATCGGCCTCGCCTACGCGGCCCTGGCGGCAGCGGCGCGCGATCTCTTCCGCTCCAGCACTGCCATTCGTCGCCTCAACCGCACGGCCGGCATCATGATGGCCACCGCCGCCGTCTTCGTCGCCATCCGCGAATAGCGCGCCGTTCTAGCGCACCACCTTGGTGGCCGCATCGAGCCCCCAGCGCAGCAGCTGGGCGGCCCGCTCGGGCGTGGCGCCTTCTACATAGCAGCGCAGTTCGGGCGCATTGCCGCTCGCCCGATAATGCACCACGTCGCCGCCCTTGAGCACGAAGCGCGGCCCGTCGATCACCGTCAGGCTTTCGACATCGCCCACCCCGGCGAAAAAACCGCTGGCATAATCGGGTTCACCGGCCAGGCGTCGGGTCAGCATGGCGCTGCGCTCGGTCGGCACGTCGGTCAGCCGGTCGCTGAGCGCCGGCCGTACCGGCAGGGGCGCCACAAATGCCGCCAGCGACATCCCTGCCGCCGCCGCGCTGCCCAGCACGGCAAGAATCGGCAGCACCGCATCGCGCGTCGGCAGGCGGCCCAGCGTGCGATTGCCGATGGAAACGTCACTGCCCAGCAGCACCCCGCCATTGGCCTCGAACCCCACCACGATCCGGCCCGGACCGGCAGCGCTCTCCATGCCGCTGATCACGAAGGGCGAACCGACCTTGGTGCGCTCCACCCGCTCGAAATAGCCCACGCCCTCGATGCCTGAATTGGAGGTGACCGGGGTCACCACCGTATTGGCACCCACGAAGCGCGCCGCCAGGATGCCGAGCACATCGCCGCGCACGAAGGCGCCGTTGTCATCAATGATCAGCGGACGATCGCCATCGCCGTCGGTCGAAACGATCGCGTCGAGGCGATGCTGGGCAATCCAGTCGTGCCGCGGGGCGTAGAGCGCGTCCGCCGTCGCTTCGGTATCGACCGCCACGAACCCCGCAGCGCGGCTGAGCCGCACCACGTCGGCACCGGCGCGGATCAGCATCGACACCAGCATGTCGCGCGCTACCGAGGAATGCTCGAAGACCCCGACACGCCAGCCCTGCAGCGCATCGAGCGCCAAAAGGCCCCCATACCGCCGCCGATAGCGGTCGACCGTCGCCGGGTAGCCGTCCAGCGTCTCGCCCGGCATGTCCACCGGCGGCGCGTCGGGCAAGGCACCCAGAATGCCCAGCTCGTCTTCCTTGCTGATTTCCTCGCTCGGGGTGTAAAATTTGAGCCCGTTGCGATCGGCCGGAATATGGCTGCCGGTGATCATGATCGCCGGCCCGCCTTCGGCCATGGCATGCAGCGCCAGTGCCGGCGTCGGCACCGCGCCGCAATCGACCGGCACCAGGCCCGAGGCGCGGATGGCCGAGGCACAGTCGGCCGCGATCTGCGGGCTCGACTCGCGAAAATCCTGGCCGATGAACACTTTGCCCCGTCCGGCGGCGCCACGGGCCTGCAGATGGGCCAGGAACGCGGCGGTATAGCGCCGCGTCGCTGGGCCGATCAGCTCGCGCGCCAGCCCCCGCAGCCCGCTGGTTCCGAATTTCAAACTGTCTGCCATGGCCGAAAACCCCGTTCGCTGACCTTCCAGCATGCCCATTGGTAAGGATTCGTTAAGCGCTGCACGTCACCTTGTGCAAATGGAAATCCAGAAACGCTCGCTGAACTGGCTGCCGCGCCCCTCGCTCTACCAGGAAGCCGAGTCCAATCGGCTCAAGCGGCAGGCGCATGCGCAGACGGCCATGAGCCAGTCCAGCAATACCAGCGGCCTGATCACCACCGGCACCAGCGCCTCGGGCGATGCCGTCAATCTGACCCTGCGCATCGCCGCCGCCCGCATCCAGACCGGCGTCAAGCCCAAGGTCTGACCGCTCGCCTTTGCTGCAGGCCGGCGCTACACCCCTGCCATGAGCCTTTCAGACTACTTTGACCGTGACGTGACCGTGGTGGCCCGCGACCTGCTCGGCGCCACCCTCTTGGTCGATGGCGTCGGCGGCACCATCGTCGAGACCGAGGCCTATCACCCGGACGACCCCGCCTCCCACGCCTTCGGCGGCCAGACCCGGCGCAACCGCGCCATGTTCGCCGGGCCCGGCCACGTCTATGTCTATCGCTCCTATGGGCTGCACTGGTGCTTCAACCTGGTCTGCGCCGATGCGGCCGCCGTGCTGCTCCGCGCCCTCGAGCCGACCGCCGGTCAGGCCAAAATGGCCGCCCGGCGCCACCAGACCAAGATCACCGCGCTCTGCTCCGGACCGGGCAAGCTGGCCCAGGCCCTTGCCATCACCGACCAGCATGACGGGCTGCGGCTCGATGCACCCCCCTTCACCTTCCGGCCGGCGACGACCGCGCCCGATATCGTGGTGGGCACGCGCATCGGCATCACCCGGGCCGTAGAGCTGCCCTGGCGCTTCGGGGTCGCGCGTTCGCCCTTTATCAGCCGCAAATTCCCCGGCTGAGTCAAACGGCAGGCGCGATGTCGCAGCCTGTTTCCTCTGGCGCCGGCTTTCTATAGGTTGGCCGCGCTCAACAATGGAGAATGCCACGTGCCGGTCGAAACCCTGGTCAACGAACTCATCGCCCTCGGGTCCCTCGACGACAGCACCGTCGCCGACCTGCGCCGCATGCAGGCCGACGCCGCAGCCGGCACGCTCGATGCCGACGACCTCTCTTACATCCAGGCGCTGCATGCCCGCCTCACCGGCCAGGCGCCGGTCGAAGCCGATCTCTCCGAGGCCGAAACCCGCCTCGACGGGCTGACCATCGCGCAATGGCGCGACCGCGCCCTCGCCGCCGAGGCCGACGCCGCCGCCCTGCGCGACCAGCTCGCCAGCCCCTCGGCCTGATCCCATTTGACACCCGCCTTCGGCCTGCTATGCAGGCCGCGTGGGGCCTATAGCTCAATGGTTAGAGCCGACCGCTCATAACGGTCTGGTTCCAGGTTCGAGTCCTGGTGGGCCCACCAGCTAATTCGGCGGTTTCCGAGCAATCGGGAGCCGCCGTTTTCGTTAGGGAACGGCGTAGGGAACGTAGCCGGTGTGCAAACCAGCTGCTTCGCCGTCACACCGCTCTCACGTATTTCGTCAAGGCTCACACCTTTTGACCTTGTTCGAAATGAACTTCATCCATCAGTGGCAGACGACCGCTTGGTGGGAAACATGCTCTGAAAGCCGTCAGTCCGCTTTCCACCCCAATTCTGCCGTTAGCCCACTACGTGAGAAGCGCCAGTTATCGCGCAGCCTGATCCCGATCGGGGCCGCTCTGTTCCTGCGCGCTGCGCGCCACTTTCTGGGGTAGGGGTCGGCGGCGGTGCCGCCGACAGAGGTGCTTGCACTACCGGTGGAAATATTGCCGATAGTCGGTGTCGTAGCCGAAGTAGCGCGGCCCGACGAGCGCGATGCCGGCTGGGGTCAGCCATTGCGGGTTCGAGGGCATGGCGAGGGCCTTGAGGCGAAGGCCATAGCGCAGCGCATCGGCAGTCACTGGCAGGCCGGATTCAGCGTCGAGCACGGTGATCAGGTCCGGCGTGGTGACGATGATTGCGCCGTCACGCTCGGCCATCAGGAACTCGTTCTGGAAGTCGAGCCGGAACTCGTGCCCCTTCCACTCGTCGACGCCCTCGAACCGGGCTGTGCCGCGGGCAAATCCGCCAACGGTGCGCCGCTCGATATCCTTGATGCGGCCGTGGAAGATCACGTCGGCATCGAGCTTGTCGACGATAGCCTTGACGGGGTCGGTATGGCTGGCCTTGGCCTCGCGCAGGGTGCGGCCGAGCTCGGAGCAGAGGGTGAGCGTGCCGCGCACGATAGCTTTCTTGGCCACCGCGCCCGACATCGAATAGAAGGCGAGCAGTGCCGAGCCGCCCATTTCCACCGTTGCCGCGCGGGCGAGCCGCTCGGTCCAGGCATTGCTGACCGTCTCGAGCACCATCGAGTTGCCCTTGTCATCGCACAGCACCATCGGGGTCGCCGCGACGCCGTGCATGGTGAAGGTGACCATCTGCAGTTCAGGATAGGCGCGGCCCATCCCGTCGCCATCGACAAGTGGCAGGCCGGCCATGGCAGCCACCACAAAGGGGGTGGTAGAATTGACGCCCCCTGCTTCCCCGCAGAGCACGGCGTCGATCTTGCGGCCGAGCAGCTGTTCGAGCGCGCGGAAAGCGTTGATCAGCTCCTCGCCTTGCGGCAGCTTTTCGGTCATCACGGTGGGGGCGCCCATCATGGCGACGGGGACGACTAACGCGTCATCGGGCAACTCGTCGATATCCACGAGGTTGACAGGACCGTATTGCCGGATCGCCTGCTGAGCCATGAGTTTGCCGATATAGGGGTCACCGCCGCCGCCTGTGCCGAGGATTGCGCCCCCGGTGGCGATGTCTTCCATGTCCTCGGCATGGATGGTGCGAAGAAACTTCATGATGCGCTTCCTTTCGCCTCAGGCCACTTTGGGCTGGGACTGCAGCGGGTTGAAGGTGAGTTCGGGATAGCCAAAGGCCGCGGGACCGACGATCTCGAGGGCTCTGGGCGTTTTCATCAGGTCATGGACAGGCAGTCCGATCACGGCGATGCGCTGGCCGTAGCGCAGCACTTCGGTGGTGATTGGTTCGCCGGTATCGAGCTCGAGATTGATGATCAGGTCCGGCACCATGATCACCGGCACGCCATCGACCCAGAGCACCAGGTTCTCGTTCTGGATGGCGATCTGTGCTTCCGAGCCGGCCCAGTCGCCGACGCCGCTCAGATGCGCATGGCCGCGAGCGAAGCCGCCGACCAGCTCGCGCCGGACATCGGTGACCTTGCCGGTAAAGAACAGCGTGCCACCCGTGGACGCGACCACGCGCTCGACCACGTTCTGGCGTTGCCGGCGAGCCTCGAGCACTGTGTGGCCGATCTGCAGCGCCTGGGTAAAAGTCCCCGGCACGGCGGTGCGGCGGACAAACTCCATCGCCATCGGCGCAATAGCGAGGCCCGCCGCAGCGCCCATGTTGACCGAGACGCCGCGGGCGAAGGTCTCGAGCCAGAACATGTCGATCACGTCCTTGAAGACGACGACATTGCCCTTTTCATCGGCGATGGCGGCGGGAGCAGCCTTGGCGCCATAGATGAAAAACGTGGTCATCTGCACTTCGGGGAAGGCCCGGCCCATGCCGTCGCCATCGATCACCGGCAGGCCGGCATAGGCCGCCGCAATCACCGGCTCGAGAGCGTTGGAGCCGCCGATCTCTGCCGAGATCGTGGCCGAGAGCTGGACGCCCGCCGTCTCCTCGACGGCCCGCATGGCGCGAAAGCACTCCCCGCCCTCCTCGATCTTTTCAACGCCAACGACCGGGGCGCCGATGCCGCCGACTTCACCTACCCAGGCATCGTCAGGCAGTGCATCGAGCGGCAGCACGCGCACTTCGGCACCCTTGCGGATCAGTTCGCGGGCGCGCAGCATGCCGACATAGGGATTGCCGCCGCCACCCGTGCCCAGCAGCGCGGCGCCGATCGAGAGTGGCAGCAGGTCACTCTCTTTTAGGATGTAGCCTTCAGCCGACATGCAGCTCACCGACGGCCTTGACCCGGACGCGGGTCGCGTTGCCGGGCAGATAGGCGAGCGGCACGTCCTCGACATCGACGATCTCGATTGACGAGCGGAGGGCGCCCGCGGCGACCGCTGCTTCGGTGGCACGCTGCTTGGCGTCGGCAAGAGCTTCATCTCGGCCGATTTCGGCAAGCGCGTAAACGCGATCGACTTCGCCCGACACCTGCGCGATGGCAGCGCCGACAGCGTTAGCGACGGCGAAGTGGTTCGGCTTGATCACTTCGAGCCCACCGATCGGGCCGTCAACCAGGATCGAGCCGCCGCCGACGACGATCACCGGCAGCGGATCGGGCGACAGGCGCGAGCGTTCAACGCAGTCTTCCAGCATCGACATGATTTTGGCCTGCGTGCGGGCGATAAAGTCCGGTGTCAGGTGCGCCACCTTGGACTTATCGCCCAGCTCATAGCGGCCGGAGGCGACAACGACGTCGGACGTGGTGAGGGTCTTGCCGCCAAAGATCAGGGCTTCGGTGACGATGCGGTAGCCGACCGAGGTAGGACCGACCTTGATGTCGCCGCTGGACTCCACCACGTGGGAGCCGCCACCCAGCCCGATGGAGAACACGTCAGGCATGCGGAAATTGGTGCGCACGCCGCCCACTTCAACCGCCACGGTGGCCTGGCGGGGAAACCCCTTGTGCAGCGAGCCGACGTCGGAGGTGGTACCGCCGATATCGACAACGATGGCATCGGCGACGCCCGACAGGAAGGCGGCGCCGCGCATCGAGTTGGTCGGGCCAGAGGCGAAGGTCAGTACCGGGAACTTTTCGGCGAACTCGGCATCCATGAGCGTGCCGTCGTTCTGAGTGAGGTAGAAGCGGCCCTTGATGCCAGTCTCGGTGATGGCTTTGCGGAAGGCCTGGATGACGTGTTTCGAGAGGTCGCGCAGGCAGGCATTCATGATCGCCGCGTTCTCGCGCTCGA
>Ga0247838_1006411_pt1 | contig 11102 bp, 9 predicted proteins | sample LaCruzMarch2015__5_FD_189097 | JGI IMG/M metagenome (GOLD analysis project Ga0247838, IMG submission 189097) | Freshwater microbial communities from meromictic Lake La Cruz, Castile-La Mancha, Spain - LaCruzMarch2015_15m | ecosystem: Environmental > Aquatic > Freshwater > Lake | place: Spain... | reverse complement strand
TGACAAAGGTGGCAAAACATACGCATGGCACCATGACCGTAACGGTTTTGCGTACACTTGGAATGCAGGTAACGGTAAATTAGTAGCTGCTGAAAAAGTACATCCTTTTGTTAACTGGGCAACTGGTGTGGATTTAAAAACTGGCGTGCCAAACAAATTGGCTACAGCTTCAACTCACCAAGACTACAATGCTAAAGGCGTTTGCCCAGCTGCATTGGGTACTAAAGATCAACAACCAGCTGCTTACTCACCAAAAACTGGTTTAATTTATTCTCCATTGAACCACGTATGTATGACATATGAGCCAGTTGAGTCTAAATATGTTGCTGGTCAACCTTGGGTTGGTGCTACATTGACTATGTTCCCAGGTCCAGACGGCGTAATGGGTGGCTTTGCTGCTTACGATCCAATGACCAACAAAAAAGTATGGTACAACAAAGAGAAATTCTCAGCATGGGGTGGTGCTTTAGCTACTGCTTCAAACTTAGTATTCTTCGGTACTTTAGATCGTTGGTTTAAAGCTGTTGATGCACAATCAGGTAAAGAACTTTGGAAATTCCAAGTAGGTTCTGGCGTGATTGGTAATGCATTCACATACGGCCTAAAAGGTAAACAACACGTTGGCGTGCTATCAGGTATCGGTGGCTGGGCTGGTGTGGCGATGAACCTTGGTATGACTAACCCAACAGACGCTTTAGGCGCTGCGGGTGGTTATGCTGAATTAACTAAATACAACGCAGCTCCTGGCGGCGGTGCATTATCAGTATTTGCACTATAATTAGATTTATCTAGTTATAACTAATACAAGTTAGTTCAATTAAAACGCCCCGATTCGTCGGGGCGTTTTTTATGGATAATGTTAAATTGATTTTAGAAAATATCCGTACAATTCATGAATATAAACTGAGTGTTAAACAAATGAATTGGTTACAATGTTGTGTTGTTTAATATGTGATTAAACGAAGTGATAATTGCTAAGAACTTTTTTATCGGCGAAGCACTCTATAGATTCAAGCGGCTTTTTATAAGCCGTACATTTGATAATTTAAGGAATAAACAATGTTGAAACATGTTAATAAGCAATTGGGCTTAACCCTATTGCTAGCGATGATTGCAAACATCAGCTTTGCTGCGGAACCTGAATTGCCGTCACTAAATCCTGATGAAGGTCGTATCGGTGAAGTTAGACGTGTTGCAGACGATTCAGAATTCAAAGTGTGTGCCGACCCTGAAAATATGCCATACTCAAACCTAAAAAAAGAAGGTTTTGAAGATAAAATTGCCGAAGTGCTAGCCACTGATTTAGGTAAAAAATTAACATATACCTATGCTTATAGCCGCCAAGGTTTTTTCAGAAATACATTAGGCGCCAATCGTTGTGATGTGGTTATGGGTACAACATCAGACAGTGACTTAATGCGTACATCAAAACCATATTATCGTGCTGGTCATGTATATGTCTGGCGTAAAGAGAGTAACTATAATATTACTGATTGGAGTTCACCAGATTTGCACAAAGGTTTTATTGGTGTGACTGACCATAGCCCTGCCACAATTCCAATGGATGCCAATGGTTTGATAGCTAATGCTCGTCCTTACCGAATTCAACGTGATTTAAATTTACCATCTAGTTTTATGATTGATGATTTAGCCAAGGGTGACATTGATATTGCAATTGCTTGGGGACCAATTGGTGGTTACTTCGCTAAACAATCAAAAATACCAATGGTGGTTATGCCAATTCCTGAATATGAAACTCAAAATGCTAAAGGTAAAGAATATTGGAATATTTCAATAGGTGTGCGTAAGAAAGATAAAGAACGCATGGCAATGATTCAAGGTGCGCTCGATAGAAATCAAGATAAAATAATGAAGATTTTAGACGATTTTGGTATTCCTCATGTGCCTGTAGTAGAGGGTGACAGTTTAATGAAGTCATATCAGAAATATGGAGCTACTCCAAAAAAAGCAGAAGCAAAGTAATTTAGTCTTATATGTTATTTTTAGTACGGAATCTAGCTAAGGTTAATAGTTGTAAATCTAAATTATTGCCTTAGCTAAAAGCTGACAAGCACTGTAATAAATTAAGCGCCTACTGTATAATCATGCTAGCCATTTTTATATAAGCTAAGTAATGGCGAAACAAATGCTAATTTTATTTGCATTTCAAGCGTCAACCGAATAAATAATAAGTACGTTATACAAATACACGTTCAGTAATGCGTTTGCAAAAATGATCGTAGCAAAATTCATTACAATAAGGAGATGATATGTTAGGTTTTAAATCAATTAAGGCAGCATTATTAATTTCAATGCTTGGTTTCGTAGGCTTAACTGCAACAACACAAGCAAGCGCAGCCTGTAAATTAGTTTCAACAAAAGATAATTCACCATTGGCAACAAAAGCAACAGAAACTGATACGCCACAAGCGAAAGAGTTTTTGGAAACCTGCGTAAACCCATACACGAAGGCTTATGTAAAGGATCCATCTTTAATCAAAGCTGGTGGTAAGAAATTATTTGGCTATAACGGTTGCTCTGGTTGCCACGGTGGCAAACTAGAAGGTGTGATGGCTCCGTCATTAAACAAACAGGGCGGTCAAGGTGCTTATGATACAAAATGGGTTTATGCTAAAAACTCCACAGATAAAGGCATGTTCGAGACTATTGCAGCTGGTACACCAGGTGCCTCAGGTGGTTTAATGCCAGTTTGGCATGTACAACAACCAGATAAAGTTGGTGATGGCTTGTCGACCGATGAAATTTTAAAAATCATTGCTTACATCCGTACTGAGTACAAAGGTGATGGCGATAAAGATTGGTTAAAATAATCAATTGATTAAAACTTAGCAATAGCACTGTAATAACTTCACATTGCTATAAAATCTGAAACGGCTACTGTATAATTACTGTAGCCGTTTTTATGCGTCAGATAAATTATTCTCTTGGTGTCAAAGCCACAGTGACGAATGATATTTAAAATAAAAACTATTTAATATTAGGGCTTAGATACTAGGCTCACATTTTTGAATCTGGAGATTGTAAATGATTAAAGGTAGATTTAGTTTAGTATTGACGCTGATTTTAGTAGCATTAAGCGCATGTGATAAACAAGGTGCAAGTACTGGTAGCAAAGATTCAGCCGCATCGGCTTCTTCAGAATCCTGTAGTTTTATTTCCACGAAAGACAATAGTCCGTTAGCAATTAAAGTAGTTGCAACAGATACGCCTGAGTCAAAAGAATTTTTAGCGACTTGCATTAATCCTTATACTAAAAAATACGCAGCAGATCCAGAAGCAGCTAAAGTGGGTAAAAAAGTTTTGTCATACAATGGCTGCACAGGCTGTCATGGTGGCAACCTAGGTGGTCTGATGGCTCCCTCACTTGTTAAAAATGGAGGTACAGGTGCTTTCGATACAAAGTGGGTTTATGAGAAAAATGGAACGGATAAGGGCATGTTTGAAACCATAGCAGGTGGCACACCAGGCACTTCTGGAGGCACGATGCTTATTTGGCATAATCAGTTACCAGGAAAGACAGGTGATGGTCTATCGACGGATGATATATTAAAAGCAATTGCTTATATTCGTACCGTGTATAAAGGTGATGGCGAAAAAACTTGGATGAAATAACTGTCAGTTGAAGCATGATTTCATAACTGATTGTTAATTTAATCATATAACGGCTACTGTATAATTGCAGTAGCCGTTTTTTATTTAAGTACGGTAAATGTTAGTTAAAGGCTCAATTGAAAAATACAATTAATAATTCACTGCATCAAGTTGTTATTGTAGGTGGCGGCGCTGGTGGTTTAGAGCTTGCTACAAAACTTGGTGATTCATTAGGCCGTAAAGGTCATGCCACTATTACACTTGTTGATCAGTCTAAAACACATGTGTGGAAACCCCTTTTGCATGAAATTGCTGCGGGTAGTATGAATCCAGAAAAGCACGAGCTTGTTTACCTTGCTCAGGCGCATTGGCATCATTTTCTATTTCGTTTAGGTAGCATGGATGGCCTAGATAGGGAAAAACAAGAAATATCAATTTCCGCTCATTTTGATGAAGATGGAGTAGAAGTGATTCCTAGGCGTATGCTTCATTATGATACTTTGATTATTGCTGTGGGCAGTACAACTAATGATTTCGGTGTTAAAGGTGCAAGTGAATATTCAATTGCGCTAGATACACAAGAGCAAGCAGAACGTTTTCATAGACGCTTACACAATGCGTTATTACGCGCGCAAACGCAAGCGGTACCCGTGCAAGCGGGTCAATTAGAAGTCGTGATTGTTGGTGCAGGCGCAACGGGTGTGGAGTTGTCAGCAGAGTTACACAATACCACGCGCGAATTGGCTGCATACGGGCTCGATAAAATTGACGCTGACCATGATATTAAAATCTCCTTAGTTGAAGCTAGTGAGCGAGTGTTGCCTGCGCTTCCAACCAAACTTTCAGATTCGGTACAGTTGGAACTGAAAAAATTGGATGTACATCTTTACACAGGCGAACGTGTTACCGAGGTAACGAATAAGGGAATTTACACGCATACAGGAAAGTTTATCCCATCAGCTTTAGTCGTTTGGGCGGCGGGAATCAAAGCGCCAGATTTTTTGAAAAAAATTGGTGGATTAGAAACAAATAATATAAATCAGTTGGTGGTGAAACGTACATTACAAACTACGATTGATACTAATATATTTGCTTTTGGAGACTGTGCGGCGTGCCCGATCACAAATAATCAGACTGATCATACAAATGTAAATGTTCCACCACGCGCTCAAGCTGCACACCAACAGGCTTCTATGTTAGTTAAAACTGTTAAAAACCGTGTAGCTGGAAGATTGGATTTGCCAGAATATACATACCTCGACTATGGCTCTTTAGTCAATTTAGGAAGTTACACAACTGTTGGCAATTTGATGGGCTCAATCTCAGGAAGTACTATGTTCATCGAAGGATTGATTGCAAGATTGATGTATCAATCTTTGTATAAGATGCATTTGATGGCTCTGCACGGTTTTTGGAGCATGGCGCTACAAACACTAGCGCGATTGATAACGCGCCGAACCGAATCTCAGGTTAAGCTTCATTAGGCCTAACTATTCGGCGGACTTTCTATTGTTAAACGCTGGTTTTGGCAGCGATAAAGCCGATTAATCATACCCATAGAAATAATCACGAAGACACCAAAAATCACCACGATGAAATTGATATCTAGATTGGCTTTTACCATCAATGTATAACAGCCACTTAATAATAAAATCCCTAAATTCTCATTAAAGTTTTGTACAGCAATCGAGTGCCCAGCACCAATCAGTAGGTGTCCTCTATGCTGTAATAAGGCATTGAGAGGAACAACAAAAAATCCGCTTAGTACACCTATGGTAAACAGTAATAAGGCTGCTAAATGCCACTCAGTAACCCATGCCATTGCAATGACTAATACGCCCATCGCAATGCCTGCGGGCAGTACTTTTACAGCATTTTCAAGAGTGATGTAGCGTGCGGCGATCATGGATCCTATTGCAACGCCCAATGCAACGGATGCAATGAGTTGTGTAGCATTGTCAATTTCAAAACCTAATATAACTCCAGCCCATGCAATGACCACTAGTCTTAAAGTAGCTCCTGCCCCCCAAAATAAAGTGGTTACAGAGAGTGATACTTGCCCCTGTGGATCACGCCATAATGCTACAAATGAACGGTAAAAATCACTAAGAATAAATAAAGGATTCTTTTTAGGCAACGCGTGATCGATTGGCAACTTAGGAATGAACATATTAAAACCGGCTGCAATTAGATACAGTGCAGTGATAGCTATCATGGCAGCTTTTGGATCAATGCTTGCCATTAATCCACCAATAATTGCACCTAATATAATTGCAATAACGGTTGAACCTTCCATCCATCCATTTGCACTAACTAATTTATTTGGTGGTAAAAGTTCTGTCAAAATACCATATTTAGCAGGAGAATAAGCTGCAGCCCCAATTCCGACAATGCCGTAAGCATATAGCGGTGGCATTCCTAGAATCATTGAAAGACTACCGATGAATTTTATTCCATTTGAAATAAACATCACCTTCCCTTTTGGTAGGGCATCTGCAAACGAGCCCACAAAAGGTGCAAGAACAATGTAAGAAATCACGAAAAACTGTAACAATAAAGGTTCATGCCAATCTGGGGCTTGCATTTGTTGAAGCAATGCAATCGCTGCAAACAGCAATGCATTATCGGCCAATGCGGATAAAAATTGCGCGGCTAATAATGTATAGAAACCTTTATTCATGTGCTTTTACAAAGCCTCGGAAGCAAAATCAGCCAAACGTGAGCGCTCGCCACGCAGTAATGTGATGTGACCATTGTGGCCCCAGCCCTTAAATCTGTCGACTACATAAGTAAGACCAGAACTTCCTTCTGTTAAATAGGGGGTATCAATCTGTGCGATGTTACCTAAGCAAACAACCTTTGTACCTGGTCCCGCTCTCGTGATAAGTGTCTTCATTTGTTTTGGCGTTAAGTTTTGTGCTTCATCAATGATTAAAAACTTATTTAAAAATGTACGTCCACGCATAAAATTAAGTGATTTAACTTTAATGCGACTGCGAATTAAATCTTGCGTGGCAGCACGCCCCCATTCGCCTGCAGTATCGTCACTTTTATTGAGTACGTCTAAATTATCGTCTAGCGCACCCATCCATGGACCCATTTTTTCTTCTTCGGTCCCTGGTAAAAAGCCAATATCTTCACCTACAGAGACTGTGACACGGGTCATGATAATCTCTGAATAAATTTTTGTATCTAATACTTGAGTAAGTGCAGAAGCTAATGTCAGCAATGTTTTACCTGTACCTGCCTGCCCTAAAAGGCTAACAAAATCAACTTCAGGATCCATTAACAAGTTCAGTGCAAAATTTTGCTCACGGTTACGAGCATTAATTCCCCAAACGTTATGCTTGGGTTGTAAGTGGTCTTTAACCACTTCCAAAACTGCTGAATTGCCCTCTACACGGCGAACTATGGCATGAAAAGGCTTTTCAAATTCGTAATAGACAAATTCATTCACTAAAAATGCTTTGCATAAGGGGCCGTTAATACGATAAAACATGCGGCCAGCATCTTGCCAAGATTCCATTTCTTTACTGTGCGTATCCCAAAAATCTGCAGGGAGCTCTTTCATGCCGCTATATAAAAGATCGGTATCTTCCAGTACTTTATCATTGAAATAATCTTCAGCGAGCATGCCGATGGCGCGAGCTTTAATGCGAATATTTATATCTTTGCTGACTAATATGACTTGGCGCTTAGGTTGGCTTTTTTGTAAATCTAGCACGACACCTAAAATTTGATTATCAGCTTTGTTTCCCGCTAGACCTGGTAATTCGACTGTTACTTCTTTTGTTTGTAAAAATAATCGGCCAGAGAGATGCCGATTGCCTTTGATATTAAGTGGGCAGCCAAGCTCAAGATCAATTAAATCAGTTCCGACGATTTCTTCTAAATTCCGACTAGCTTGGCGGGCGCTGCGCGCAACCTCTGTTAAACCTTTTTTATTGTTATCAAGTTCTTCTAGCGTCACCATCGGCAGAAAAATGTCATGCTCTTCGAAGCGAAACAAGCTAGACGGGTCATGGATTAATACATTTGTATCTAGTACAAAAAGTTTGGTATTGTTTAAGATTTTTTTCGTCATGCGCTACTTTCTAATTTAGACGTTAATTTAAAGGACTCTCAAAGAGTTTTAATATAATTAAGTACTTCAGTCGCGTGGCCTTCCACCTTAACGCCACGCCATTCTTTTACCAAAACTCCATTTTTGTCGATAATAAAGGTACTTCGCTCTATGCCTCGTACTTGTTTTCCGTACATATTCTTCATTTTCATTACGCCAAATAAATTACAGGCCAACTCTTCAGTATCTGACAGTAATTCAAATGGAAAAGTAAATTTTTCTTTGAAATTTTCATGCGATTTTATGCTATCACGAGATATGCCAAAAATCTCAGTATTAAGCGACTGAAAGTCAAGATATGCATCTCTAAATTGAAGTCCTTGCGTAGTGCAGCCAGGCGTTGAATCTTTAGGATAGAAATAGAGTGCGATATTTTTATTTAAGTTTTTAGCAGTAAAGTCTGAAAGTTGAAAGGTCTTGCCACTGGTTGCAGGTAGCTGGAAATCGGGAACTGCGTGATTAAGCATTGAGTTTTCCATTAAATTGAGAGTCTTTCACCATTGTTGATAAAAAGTCAGATTAAGGCAATAGCCTATGTCATCAAAATGACAATATTTAATATTTATTACTTTTTAATATTAATATTCGCTTTTAATTGACTGGTAGGCGCAAGATTTTAGGAAGAAAAATTGTAATTGCAGTGCCACCATTTGGGCGCGCTTTAAAATCTAACTCACCACCCAATGCATCGCAGACTTTGAACGCAAATGGTATTCCTAAGCCAGTACCAAATCGCTTGGTAGAAGGTGCGCTCATGGCGCTTGGGTCTGGGGTAAAGGGCATGCCGCAACCGCAATCTAGTAATTGCAGGAAAAATTCATTCGCTGTAAGTTCAAGTGTAATTTCTATACTATCGTCTTTATTTGAAGCATCGATGGCATTTAAAACCAAGTTATAGATCACCTGTTCTAGTAAATGCTGGTCAGTATAGACTGCATTATCTTTTGGCCATTTTGGTAGCGTAAGCTGGATAGATTTTTCTTTTATCTTCTGTTGCAGTGGCATCAAAGCACCCTCTACAATATCTTTAACGCTAGTGCTGTTGGGTTGCGGTTTGAGTGGAAGTAAATAAGCTAATAACGCACCTGTCCAGCGTTCCAATCTATCTACGGTGTCTATGATGCCAATGAGGGATTCATGCGTTTCAGCATCATTATCAGGGTCTTCCATTACCTGAGCGGTTGCACGAATGCTGGCCAGTGGGTTGCGTATATTGTGGGCTAGCATAGGTACCAACAAACCTTGAGCTGCTTGTTTCTCTGATCTTACGAGCGCTTCTTGGCTAAAGGCCAATTTATCTGCCATGACATTGATTGCTTGAGACACTGTGATGAGTTCTTGAACACCTTCTTCCGAAGCTCTGTGACTGAGATTGCCAGCGCTGATTTCCGATGTCGCTTTCAGTACACCTTCAATAGGCTTAACGATTGCACGCTTTAAAAATACTCTGGAAAAAATCAGCAGTAACACAGCCAATATTAGTGGAATAATCAATAAAATACTGGCAGTACGCTTGGTGCTTGTCAGTTGACGGCTTAATTCCAACTGTTTTTGGTTAAGTAGTTTTTCTGTACGCGCTAGTATGTCTTCATAACGATGAAATAGGCCTGTTTCAATATCTGTATTGATTGCTAGTTTAGATGCATCACTATTGGCAAGTTGAAATTGATCAAATAGGATAGGCGTTTCAACGACAAATTTTTTGTAATTAACATGCAGCTCATGAATCACAGCTTTTTCAGCATCATCAACTGCCAAGGCATTTAACTGGATGAAGTGATTTTCAACCGATTCAGTGAAAACCTTGTATTCATCAAGTGCAGTGGCATCATCTAAAAAGTAGGCATCAAATAACTCTTTCATTTGCCGATATAAATCACCGCGTGTCTGCTGTACTTCTGTCACTAAAGCGCTTATACGATTTGCTTCTTGGCTAGACTTCTCCCAAAGATTGATGCCAATAGCACCTGCGGTAGCTGCTAAAACAATGAGTAAAATAAATGCCAACTCATGAATGAGCAGTAAGTCTTTTAGTGATTTATTTTTTTTCATAAAAGTAATTTGAACATGTTTTCTAATGGAAAATATTCAGTTGAATTTGAGTGTAATTGGTTAATGTGCGAGAAATGTGGCAATGCTAAACAATACCATCAAGCAACTGTACTTGCACCATCGCGCCAGCCTCGAGGTTGCCTACGGCCTCATCTAGTATAATGAAGCAACTCGCTAATGACATCGAGCTTAGAATAGCTGACCCCTGTGCGCCAGTTGGTTTAACTTTCCATATGCCATCGCTATCAGAAAATAATATGCCGCGCTGAAACTCAGTGCGTCCGGTTTGTTTTTTAATTTTTTCGGTACAAATAACATTGAACGTGGGTAGTTGTGCTGGGTTGGTTTGACCCATTAGTACTAGCATGGCTTCGCGTACAAATTGATAAAAAGTTACCATGACTGCAACAGGGTTGCCTGGTAAACCGAAATAGTGTGCCGCACCTATCTTGCCATATGCAAGTGGTCGACCTGGCTTCATAGCGATTTTCCAAAACATCACTTTGCCGTGTTTGGCGAGTAGCTGCTTCATATGATCAGCCTCGCCGACAGAAACGCCACCGCTAGTTATGACTACATCGGCTTGTTTTGCAGCGTTAAGTAAGGTCTTTTCAAGTAACTCAGGCTCGTCAGTAATTGCGCCCATATCTATAATCTCGACTCCAAGTCGTTTTAGCATGCCGTAAAGAGTGTATCGATTACTGTCATATACCTGACCTTCTTTTATGTGCTCACCAATACTTGCTAACTCGTCACCTGTCGAGAAGAAAGCTACTTTTAGCTTACGAAATACACTAATTTCACCAATGCCAAGCGAGGCTATGAGACCTAAATCTGCCGCTCGCAACATGTGGCCTTTAGTCAATACCATGTTGCCAAATTGCAAATCTTCACCTGCGTAACGTACGTTTGCTTTTGGCTTTGGTGCTTCTGTAAAGCGAATCAAGTCACCTTCAACATTTACTCGCTCCTGCATAATGACAGTATCCGCACCTTTGGGTATCATGCCACCCGTCATAATGTGTACACATTCACCACTTTGAATTTCACCATTAAACGCTTTGCCTGCAAATGCCGTGCCTATTACTTTTAGCTGGGTAGATTTGTCCATATCGACTGCGTTAAACGCATAGCCATCCATCGCCGAGTTGTCGTAATTGGGCACGTTGGTGGGTGACAATATATCTGCCGCTACTACTCGACCTAAACTCTCACGAATCGGCAAGGCTTCAGTTGCAATGACTGGGATTAAAAACTGTTTGATAAATTGCCGGGCTTTAACTACAGGCATTGAGTTTGGGTCGTAGTCATCCAT